>ERZ1034763.810-NODE-810-length-12265-cov-6.056102_pt1 | contig 12265 bp, 9 predicted proteins | sample MGYA00520701_ERZ1034763 | MGnify/ENA primary metagenome ERZ1034763 (study PRJEB33766, sample SAMN09781707) | gut metagenome | biome: gut microbiome | host: Homo sapiens | place: Madagascar | study: EMG produced TPA metagenomics assembly of the PRJNA485056 data set...
TCAAATGCGAAACGGCTTCGTTGACCACTTCGTCCACAAGCTGGTCGGTAAGCTCTAGCTTTAGACGTCCGTCATTCAGTCTTGTGACATACAAAAGATTTTCCACTACGCCGATCAACCATTCGGAATCGTCATAAATATCTTTATAGATCTGATGTTTGGTTGCTTCGTCCAGGCAGCTTCCGTTATGCAAAAGCGTGTCCGCATTACCAGAAACAGAGCAAAGCGGCGTGCGCAGATCGTGTGAGATTGACCGCAAAAGGTCGGCACGCAGCTTCTCGCTTTTTGCAAGATCTGCCACCCGTTCCTTTTCGGCGGCGTTGTGAGCATTATCCATTGCCAGAGCACATTCGTTCACAACCGAAAGTACGATGCTGCCTTCAAATGAATCGGGCTTTTCGGGTTTCATCGGTATTCCGATCACCCCGTAGACTCTGCCACCTGCACGGATCGCAAGATAAAGACATTCGGATTTTCTAAACTGTGTGGTCGTTGCTCCTGCACGGCAACCGTTTTGAAGCACCCATTCTGCGGTCTGCCGCTCTGCATCGCTTAGCAGCTTTTCAGCGTGTGTATCCTTTTTTTCGGCATACAGCCGACCGGACAACATACCGTTTTCGCCTTTCATATAGGCAACAATGCTTCGGTCAAGCAGTCGCGAGAGCTGCATACAGGTCACGCTTAAAACATCATCGTTGCTTTTTGCTTTTTGCAGCAGACGGTCAGTGTCGAACAGCACCTGCACACGGAACGCGGAGCGAGCCGAGAGCCTTGCATGATCTTTCAGCTTCGAGGCAAGCGTGCCGGTGAGAATGGAAGATGCCAGCATGACTGCAAAGGTAACGGGATAGCCTACGGCATAGGTCTGAAAGGACAACCTGGGTTCGGTAAGGAAAAATCCGAACAATACAACACTTAGAAGTGAACCTGCCATACTGCAAAGGTATCCTTTGGTCAAAACGGAGATCATCAGCACACCAAGAATGTATACCGTAACGATATTGGTATCGGAAAAGCCGAGATGATCGAACAGAAACCCGATCGCCGTGCATACGGCAAGCGCCAGGACGGTCACGGCAATATTCCGCAGCGAAGGTATCTCTGCACCAAAGAACAGACGGCGTCTGTGCGGCTTTGTGTAGTTCAGTGCGTCTGGAATAATATGAATGTCAACATCAGGGGCGGAGAAAATCAGCTTTTCGGTGAGAGTTGGTATCCCAAACAGACATCTTCGTCTGGCGCTACTTTGACCGATCACGATTTTTGTGACATCGGAAAGCCTGACATATTCCGAGATCTGCAGTGGTACATCCTCGCCGTGCGTCATAACGATCTCGGCGCCGAGCCTTTGCGCGAGCTGTATGTTCTGCGAAAGTCGGGACTGATCCTCATCATTTATGACCGTATCCGTCTGCACATAGATGGCGGTAAATCTTGCATGAAGAACCTTAGCCATCTTTGAGGCGGTGTGTATGATCCTTGCATTGGACGGCGAAGAGGATAGGCAGACAAGGATATGCTCGTCTGCGCCTTTTTTTGACTGGTCGGTTTGTGTTTTCATCTAGTTCACCGTCCTTTTGTTTTATTATACATCAAAATCGTGAAATAATCTACCGCAAACTAAAATGTATTCTCTTTGCTGTCGGAAAGAATAATATCGACCTTTCCGTGCATTTCCCGAAAGCGGTGGATCTCGCTTAATATCTCACTGTCGGACAGCCCATGCGGCAGCAGGACTTCGGAAGGCTCGCAGGATTCGTTTTCCCTTAACAGTGCCTTTCTGTTTTTTTCAAGAAATCGATCCAGCCTGATCATAAGATAAAATCCGAAAGCAAATATGCCAAGCAGACTGACAATCAGCAATAACTCAGCCAATTCCGTTCACCTCTATCAAATGTGAAAACACTTTTGCAGTTTTTTATAAGAACCGAGAACCAAAAGGGTGATCTTGTCCGTAAGAACGGTTTCCGGCGTAACTGCCATATTGATTTTTCCGTTCTCCTTAGTCGCCATAATATTGATGCTGTATTTTCTGCGGATATCCAGCTCCCCGACGGATTTGCCGACCCATCCCTCCGGCACCTCTACCTCAAAAATGGCATGAGCCTCATCAACCTCAATGTAATCCCGAATGTGGTCGGCGGTGTACCGAATAGCAGCCCAATTTGCTACCTGTTTTTCTGGGGAAACGACCTCGTCCGCTCCGTTGCGCAGAAGAAATTTTGCCTGCACATCACGCTCGGCGCGGGACACAACTAATTTTGCACCGAGCTCCTTCAGCAAAGAAGTGGTTTCCAACGAGTTTTGAAAATCTCCACCGATGGTGACGATGCACACATCAAAGTTTCTGATGCCGAGCGACTTTAAAAACTCCGTGTTTGTGCTGTCGCCGATCTGCGCATTGGTAACGATCGGCAGAATCTCATTGACTCTTTCTTCGTTGTTGTCTACTGCCATCACCTCGTGTCCTAACTTGTTAAGCTGCAAAGCGATATTCTTTCCGAATCTGCCGAGGCCTATTAACAATATGTTTTTCATAATATATTAACTCCTTTATCCAACTGTGATCTTTTCGAGCGGCAGCTTTGCGACGCTCTGATTTTTATTGGAGATCGCCGCATAAATCAGGGTGAGTCCGCCGACTCTACCGAGATACATTAAGACGATTAAAATAAGCTGAGATAGAATGCCGAGCTGCGGTGTGATCCCAAGCGTAAGCCCGACCGTTCCGACGGCGGATGCCGTTTCATAAAGACAAGTGCTAAGCGGCAGGCCCTCTGTCGTGCTGATAACAATGCCACCGATAAAAAACAGCAGGAAATACATTACGGCAACGGTTACGGCGTTTTTCACTGTCGAACCATCAATGCGCCTGCCGTAGACTTCGGCATCATCCTTTTTGCGACAGACGGAGAATGCACTCAAAATCAGAACGGCAAACGTGGTCGTTTTCATACCACCTGCCGTGGAGCCGGGCGAACCTCCGACGAGCATCAGCAGAATCATAATTGCCTTAGAGGAACCGGTCATAGCGGGAAGATCGGCGGTATTGAAACCGGCAGTTCTCGGTGTGACAGACTGAAAAAGCGATGCAAGAATCCTTTCGCCGAGTGGCAGCCCCATAAAATCACAGAAGAAAAAGAATACTGCGGGAGCGATAATGAGGATTGCCGTTGTTACCAATATGACTTTACTTTGCATACGGTATTTTTTGAAATGCCACTTGTTTGTGTAAATATCGTCCCAGGTCAAAAATCCAATACCGCCCACAATAATTAAAAGCATAATTGCAATGTTTATTGTAGGCTCTCCGATGTATCCCGTAAGAGACGGGTATTTGTTTTCTGCGGTGCCGAGTATGTCAAAGCCGGCGTTGCAAAAGGCGGAAATCGAATGAAATGCCGCCATCCAAATTCCCTTGATACCGAAGTTTCCGCAAAATGTCGGCAGCATGACGATCATTCCGATAAGCTCGATCAAAAAAGTTCCCCGTACAATAAAGCGGGTCAGGCGGACGATCCCGCCGACCTTCGGGGCAGAGATGGCGTCCTGCATGGTACTGCGCTGCATCAGCGATATTTTTCTGCCGGACAGCGTAGCGAAAAATGCCGCAACTGTCACAACACCGAGCCCGCCTATCTGGATCATCAGCAGTATTACCGTCTGCCCGAAAGCGGACCAATAGCTACCTGTATCCTGCACGACCAGCCCCGTAACGCAAACGGCGGAGGTCGATGTGAACAGCGCCTCATGAAACGGCGTAACAACTCCGGCAGTCGATGAAAACGGCAGCATCAATATCAGCGCTCCAAGCACTATGACACTGGCAAAGCCTAAAACGATCAGCTTAAAGGATGACAGCCTCTTTTTTCTATGTGTAATTTTAGACATATATACTTCTCCTATTTCTTCTTGTTTATAAAGAGTATACCGTGAAACATAATAAAACGGTGTAATGATTCAGCGCTCTGTATTAAGATTGCATTAAGACGCTCATTCTTTCAAAAAACAGTGCAGAGTATAGCAAAAAGGCACAGACAAAGGCGGATCGTTTGTAACCGTTGTGCGGCTTGAAACGGAACTCAGAGCCACTCTCACAGAACAGCAAAAGGTTCCGTTCGAACAAATTAAAAAACGGATGCAGAAATTACGACCGGCATGAGCTACAAGCGTTCACAAACGGATTTCGATTTACATCGTGGCTGATGATGGAAGTGCACAAGCCGACACCTGAATTAGAACCGTAACAAAGTAAGATAATCGGAAACGAGATCGCACGATTCTGTTTCTGTTTCGAAAATATATACTGCAACAGGCAGAGAATCTCACCGTCCTTTACCTGTTTTCTTTTTGCGGATAGCCCTCGGGATTTTGAACATTTTGTAAATTCTCAATTTTTAAGGTGTTAGAACACCCGATTTTCGGCATGAAAAGTGAGGGGATAAAATTTTCATACTGCAATGCCATATTCTCATTAGCTTTTAGATAATCTCTAAAATGAATATAATTCTTCCACTCAGTTCCGTTCCATTTTACAATATGAATATGATGTGTCCTGATATCCGCCTCCATATCACCCATTACATAGAGCAATTGACACTCTACATCTGAATCTTGATAAAATATTTCCTCTTGTTACTTCTGATTTATCTATTCTGGCCATCCCTTATAAATGGTTTCTTGATTTCTTTACTTAACAACTGACTGTATGCTGCTACCTTACGAAATGTGTTTCCTAACATTTCCCGATTCCTATATTCTCTAATAGCTTCCATATCAAACTCCGCATATAAAATTCCCTCTGCCTTATCGTCAGCCAGCAAAACTGAGTTATCAACACATTTCCCATTTCTATCCCAGCAAATGGGACTAAATGCACAGGAACATCCAGCATTATCTCCATTCGGATTTGCCATAGCAACTGCAACCATATTTTCATATGCTCTTGTAGAAAGCGCTCTGATTCTTGGTTGCATAGAACCGCAATCATTCGGTACAAGAATAACTTCTGCACCTTTTAGCATCAGTATTCTTGCGCTTTCCGGGTACTCTCTGTCATAACAAATCATAATACCTAATTGTATTCCTTCAAAATCGCACACCTTAAACTCTTTCCCTGATTCAACATTTCTTTCATCTGCAAAGTCACAAGTATGAACCTTAGAGTATTTCATTAATATATCGCCTAATTTACTGACAACAAATGCTGAGTTCTGCGGTTGCTTATTATTACCTTTTGTAAATGCAGTAAGCACTACGCCTATTTTATATTTTTTAGCATTCTCACATATTTTTGCAATTCTTATATCATCGTCTGCAATGCTTTTTTCATATAACATAGGCAAATCATATCCTGTAATAAAGCATTCCGGCAGCAATAGAATATCTGCATGGTTCTCTGAAGCTTCTTTCATTGCCATAATGATACTTTCAATATTCTTATCTATTTGTGCATGAATGGCACGTTTTTGTAATATTGCAACCTTAAACATTTTTATTCCCTCCTATGCTAATTCTCAACACACATTTTTTATATTACTCTCCCCACAAAAAGAGCCAATCTAGAGCCATTCAATAAAACAAATGCCAAAAGCCCACATAAATATAGACTTTCGGCATTTTAATCCGTTACTCCCACTCGATTGTGCCGGGTGGTTTTGATGTAATATCGTAAACTACACGATTGATATGTTCGCACTCATTAACGATACGGTTAGAGACTCTTGCAAGGACATCGTAAGGGATTCTTGCAAAGTCGGCAGTCATAAAGTCATCGGTTGTAACTGCACGAATTGCTACAAGGTGGTCATATGTTCTATGGTCACCCATAACGCCAACTGTTCTAACATCCGGTAGTACGCAGAAGAACTGGCTTAAATCCTGAGCGATACCACTCTTTGCAATTTCATCTCTGAAAACTGCATCGGCATCTTGAAGAATTTTAATCTTTTCTTCTGTGATTTCGCCAATAATTCTAACACCTAGACCGGGACCTGGGAATGGTTGTCTCCAAACAAGTTCCTTAGGGATACCCAGCTTTTCGCCAACAACTCTAACTTCATCCTTAAACAGGTCACAAAGTGGTTCAACAACATCATCAAACTTAATATCTTCAGGCATTGCAACCTTATTGTGGTGAGTTTTGATTTTGTCTGCGTTACCCTTACCACTTTCGATACAGTCAGGATAAATTGTACCTTGAGCAAAGAAACCACCATCAGCTTCTTCTCTGATTTTATCCCAGAAAACTTTATAGAATTCTGTACCGATAATCTTTCTCTTATCTTCAGGGTCTGTTGCACCCTTTAGCTTTGAGATAAATTCGTGGCCACAGTTTACACGAACAAAGTTCATATCAAATAACTTTGTGAAAGTTTCTTCTACAAAGTCACCTTCGTTTTTACGCATTAGACCTTGGTCAACAAATACACAAGTTAACTGCTTACCTACTGCCTTACTTAGAAGTGCAGCAGCAACAGAACTGTCAACACCACCGGAAAGGCCTAGGACAACCTTTTTGTCACCAATCTTTTCTCTTAGTGCGTTAACTGTATTGTCGATAAAGCTATCCATCTGCCAGTCACCTGAACAATGGCAAACATCATAAAGAAAGTTCTTTAGAATTACATTACCATATTCTGAGTGAGTAACTTCCGGATGGAACTGTACTGCGTATAGGTTCTTATCTACATTTTCAAAAGCTGCACAAGGGCAATCCTTTGATGATGCAGTAACTTCAAAACCATTTGGAATTTCACTAACATAGTCAGTGTGGCTCATCCAAACAATATTTTCCTTAGGAACATCCTTAAACAGTTTGCTCTCAGGCTTTGAAATATCAATTTGAATTTTACCATATTCGCTATTAATAGCTGATTCAACCTTACCGTCACACATCCATGTGATTAGCTGACAGCCATAACAAATGCCAAGAACCGGAATACCCAGCTCTAGGATTTCTTTTGAATAATGTGGTGAACTCATATCATAAACTGAGTTTGGTCCACCTGTGAAAATAATGCCCTTATAATTTTCGGCCTTAATTTCTTCTATATCTGTAGTGTACTGCTTAATTTCAGCATATACATGGTGATCACGAACTCGTCTTGCAATAAGCTGGTTGTACTGACCACCAAAGTCAAGAACAAGAACTTTTTCTTTTGCTTTCGCCATTACACACCTCAAAATTATCTGTAAATAATATCTTCTCTTGCAGGACCATTAGAAACCATAGTAATTGGCACACCGATTTCTTTTTCTGCAAATTCAATATAGTTACGGCAGTTCTCAGGTAGGTCTTCGTAATTCTTAATGCCACTAATGTCGCACTTCCAACCGGGAAGTTTCTTAAGAATTGGCTTACATCTCTTTAGCTTTGTTGTTGATGGGAAGTAGTCGATTTCTTCACCGTCTAGTTCGTAACCAACACAAACAGGGATTTCATCAAGATAACCAAGAACATCAAGAACAGTAAATGCAACCTGAGTAGCACCCTGTACACGACAACCGTACCTTGTAGCAACTAAATCTAACCAACCCATTCTACGAGGACGACCTGTTGTAGCACCAAATTCGCCACCATCGCCACCTCTTCTACGAAGTTCGTCAGCTTCTTCACCGAAGATTTCAGAAACAAATTCACCTGCACCAACTGCACTTGAATAAGCTTTAACAACTGTAACAATATCCTTGATTTCGTAAGGAGGAATACCACCTGCACCAACTGCACCATAACCAGCAATTGTGTTACTGGAAGTAACCATTGGATAGATACCAAAGTCAGTATCCTTTAGTGAGCCTAGCTGACCCTCTAATAGAATATTCTTGCCATCTTTACAAGCATCATGCAAGAAAGTAAATGTATCTGCAACATATGGAGCAAGAGCATCTCTGTATTCCATTAGTTTGTTAAAGATTTCATCAACTGAAATTGGAGGTTTGTTGTATAGGTTCTTAAGTGTTGCATTCTTAACTTCAAGTGTTCTTGCAATCTTTTCCTTTAAATATTCAATATCATCATAAAGTTCATTAATCTGGAAACCGATTTTACTATACTTATCTGAATAGAAAGGAGCAATACCACTCTTTGTTGAACCAAAAGAGTTCTTGCCTAGTCTTTCTTCTTCATAGCAGTCAAATGCTACATGATAAGGCATTACGATTTGAGCTCTGTCAGAAATTAAAATCTTTGGTTCAGGAACACCTCTGTCCTTTAATTCCTTCATTTCTTTTACAAAATTCTCTACTGAAAATGCAACGCCATTACCGATAATATTTGTAACATTGCTATTAAATACACCTGATGGTAACTGGTGAAGTGCAAACTTACCGTATTCATTTACGATAGTATGACCTGCATTAGCACCACCCTGAAAACGAATTACTACATCAGAGTTCTGAGCTAATACATCAGTAATTTTACCCTTACCTTCATCGCCCCAGTTAGCACCAACTATAGCTTTAACCATTTGTTTGACATCCTTTCAAAATGCAAATAATTTGCATCATTTGTTTATACTGTGATTTCTGCCTTTTCGTCCTCAACATTTTCATAAGGAGCAATAGCAGGATATACAACTTCGTTTAAGAAGTCTGTTGTCTGCTGTGGAGCACGACCAACATATTTTGAAGGCTGAAGAATAGCCTCTAGTTCTTCAAGAGTAACACCAAATGACTTATCATTTGCAATTCTTTCAAGAAGATCATTTTCACCACCCTCTTCTTTGACTACTCTGGAAGCAGCCATAGAGTGTTGTCTGATTTTTTCGTGAAGTTCCTGTCTGTCACCACCGCGCTTTACGGCATCCATCATAATATTTTCTGTAGCCATAAATGGTAGTTCTTTTCTTAGACGCTGTTCAATAACCTTTGGATAAACAACAAGACCATCTGTAACATTAGCATATAGGTTAAGAATTCCGTCAATAGCTAGGAATGCTTCAGGAATACTTAATCTCTTGTTTGCAGAGTCATCAAGTGTTCTTTCAAACCACTGTGTAGCAGTTGTAAATGCACCGTTAAGTACATCAACCATAACATATCTTGATAGAGAACCGATTCTTTCTGAACGCATAGGGTTTCTCTTGTATGCCATAGCAGAAGAACCAATTTGGTTCTTTTCAAATGGTTCTTCAACTTCCTTTAGGTGTTGAAGTAGTCTAATATCGTTAGAGAACTTAGCAGCACTCTGAGCAATACCGGAAAGAACATTTAGAACCTGAGTATCAAGCTTTCTTGAATAAGTCTGACCTGATACTGCAAAACAAGCATTATAGCCCATTTTCTTTGCAATTCTTCTGTCAAGTTCCTTACACTTTTCGTGATCACCTTCAAATAATTCAAGGAAACTAGCCTGAGTACCTGTTGTACCCTTACAACCTAGTAACTTTGCCTTACTTAGCTGATATTCAACATCTTCAAGGTCCATTAATAATTCCTGTAACCATAGAGATGCTCTCTTGCCTACTGTTGTAGGCTGTGCAGGTTGGAAATGTGTAAAAGCAAGTGTAGGTAAATCTTTGTACTTATCGGCAAACTTAGCAAGTTCACGAATAACAGTAACAAGCTTATTTCTAACTAACTTTAGACCTTCTGTCATAATGATAACATCTGTGTTATCACCAACATAACAAGAAGTAGCACCTAGGTGAATGATACCTTTAGCCTTTGGGCATTGCTGACCATAAGCATAAACATGGCTCATAACATCGTGACGAACAAGCTTTTCTCTAGCTTCTGCTACTTCATAATTAATGTCATCAGCATTAGCCTTTAGTTCATCAATCTGTTCCTGTGTAATAGGAAGTCCTAGTTCCATTTCACTTTCTGCAAGAGCAATCCAAAGTTTTCTCCATGTACGGAACTTCATATCCGGACTGAAGATATACTTCATTTCTTTACTTGCATATCTTGAAGACAATGGGGATTCGTAACAATCTTTACTCATTATACTTTCTCCTTGATTTTTGTATTTTTAAAATTCATACCACCACGCTTTTTACCCTCAAGCTGGTTGTGGGTAATGTCTGCTGGGTACTGTCCTGTGAAACAACCGTCACAGTAACATACATCATCAGAGAAAGTAAGTTCTCTAAGATGTTCAACCGGCAAATATCCAAAGGAATCTGCACCACTAATTTGTCTGATTTCTTCTATAGTATGGTTACAAGCAATAAGCTCACCTTTTGAAGGAATATCTGTACCATAATAACAAGGCCACATAAATGGTGGAGAAGAAATTCTCATATGTACTTCACTTGCACCTGCTTCTCTAAGCATGGTAACAATTCTATCAACAGTAGTACCTCTAACAACTGAGTCATCAATTACAACAACTCTCTTACCCTTAATAGAGCTTAGTGGGTTAAGTTTAATCTTAACACTCTTCATTCTTTCACCCTGGGTTGGTTTAATAAAGGTTCTACCGATATAGTTATTCTTAACGATACCCTTTTCATAAGGAATACCTGATTCTTCACTATAACCGATTGCTGCGTCAATACCGGACTCAGGAACACCAATAACAAGGTCAGCCTCTACAGGATGACATCTTGCAAGGATTCTACCGGCTTCTTTTCTTGATTCGTAAACAGAAATACCGTCAATATTACTATCGCTACGAGCAAAATAAATATACTCAAAAATACAAATTGACTTTTTCTTGCCACAATGGGTTTTATCACTTCTGATACCGTCTTCATCAACAATAACGATTTCACCCGGTTCTACATCTCTGACAAAATCAGCACCTACTGCGTCAAGGGCACAAGACTCACTGGCAAAACAATATGAATTGTTGATTTTACCAATACAAAGTGGTCTAAATCCGTTAGGGTCTCTGGCAGCAATAAGCTTTCTAGGACTCATAACAAGCAAGCAATAAGCACCTTTGATTGTGTTCATAGTGTTTCTTACTGCTTCTTCAACGGAATGAACCTTTTGTCTTTCACGAGCAATAACATAAGCGATAGCCTCAGAGTCAATAGTTGTTTGGAAAATAGCACCTCTGTGTTCAAGAGTATGCTTAATTTCGGCAGCATTGGTAAGGTTACCGTTATGTGCAATTGCAAGTGTGCCTTTTTTATAACGCATAACAAGCGGCTGTGAGTTTTCACGCACAGAGCCGCCTGCAGTTGAATAACGGACATGACTAAGTGCAATCTGTCCGTCAAGTTTGTCTAATATTTTATTGTTGAATACTTCGGTAACAAGTCCCATATCTTTGTGGTAATCAATAACACCACAATCACTTACAGCAATACCACAACTTTCTTGTCCACGGTGTTGAAGTGCAAGAAGTCCGTTATAACAAGCATACGAAGGCTTAATTGCATCGTTGCCATAAATGCCAAATACACCACATTCTTCGTGAAGACCTTCACTGTGATAATTGTTAAAATTTATGCTCAAGGGAGTCACCATCCATTAATAAATTAAAAATTAAGCAAGACCAATTCTCTTCATCATTTCAGCGTATGCTTCTTCAACGCCACCCATATCACGACGGAAACGGTCTTTGTCTAGTTTTTCATGAGTATCTAGATCCCAGAAACGGCATGTATCAGGAGAAATTTCGTCAGCAAGAACGATTTCACCATGGAAACGACCGAATTCCAGCTTAAAGTCAACCAGTTCAACATTACACTTCTTGAAGAAGTCAATCATTAGCTGGTCAATCTTTAGAGCCATTGAAGCAATAGTATCAATTTCTTCCTGAGTAGCTAGGCCAAGAGCAAGAATATGATAGTTATTAACCAGTGGGTCATCCAGAGGATCACTCTTATAGTCAAATTCAAGAATAGGAGAAGCAAGGTCAGAACCTTCAGGAACGCCATACTTCTTTGAGAAAGAACCAGCTGCTCTATTTCTTACGATAACTTCTAGTGGAACAATTTCAACCTTTTTAACAACAGTATCTCTGTCATTTAGTTCTTCAACATAGTGAGTATGAATACCGTTCTCTTCTAGCATTTTGAACATAAAGTTACTCATTCTGTTGTTTACTACACCTTTACCAACGATAGTACCCTTTTTCTTACCGTTAAAAGCAGTAGCATCATCCTTATAAGATACTACACATAGATCAGGGTCATCTGTAGCAAAAACTTTCTTTGCCTTACCTTCGTAAAGTTGTTCTTTAATTTCCATCCTTTATTCCTCCTATATGTTTTTAAACATAGATTAACAAATTAAGTGTTTCATAAAAACACAGATATATTATATAATAAAAATGCTCCATAATCAACAAAAATCAGAAAAAAAACAG
>ERZ1034763.812-NODE-812-length-12263-cov-4.121969_pt1 | contig 12263 bp, 7 predicted proteins | sample MGYA00520701_ERZ1034763 | MGnify/ENA primary metagenome ERZ1034763 (study PRJEB33766, sample SAMN09781707) | gut metagenome | biome: gut microbiome | host: Homo sapiens | place: Madagascar | study: EMG produced TPA metagenomics assembly of the PRJNA485056 data set...
AATAATTTTTGATATGGATGGAACACTGTGGGATTCTACAGTCGGTGTGGCAGAATCATGGAATGAAATATTAAAACAGGAAAAGGTGAACCGTGCACCTCTTACTGTAGAGGATTTTCGTGGAATCATGGGAAAAACAATGGATGTTATTGCAGCAAAATTTTTCCCGGATATGCCGGAAAAAGAGCGGATGGAACTTTTAGATAAATGTGGCGAATATGAAAATGAATATCTGTCCGAGCATGGTGCTGTATTATATCCGGGTGTGGAAGAAACCTTTGCAAAGCTGAAGGAAAAATATGAACTTTATATCGTAAGCAATTGTCAGAGCGGATATATCGAGGCTTTTCTTTCTTATTATAAATTAGGAAAATATATTTCTGATATAGAATGCTATGGAAATAATGAAAAACAGAAGGAAGATAATATAGCCCTGGTAGTATCCCGGAATGCGCTTACCGATGCAGTGTATGTGGGAGATATCCAGAGCGATTACGAATCCAGCAAAAAGGCAGGAGTCGCCTTTATCCATGCAGCATATGGATTTGGCACAATTGATGATGAAGTACCGGAAATTGAAAATTTGTCACAGCTTCCGGACGTGGTAGAGAAAGTATTTGCCGGAAAATAATTAAAATAGAAAACAGAAAACGAATGTGGAAATAAGAGAAAAAGAGTCTGGGTTGTTTGAAAAGAACGAAGCCGGGCTCTTTTTTGTTGCCAAGCATCCGTAAAAATCTGCCGGTGGCAGGTTTTATATGTTGACAAACAATATTATATGATATATAGTATTGAATATGAAATAGTAATACATAAAAAATAATATTAGATTCATAGAGATATGGAGGGAGTGATTGCATGGTATTTAATACAGGCGCGGCACTTCTGGATGCAATTGTTTTAGCTGTAGTATCGAAGGATGAGGAAGGTACTTATGGCTATAAGATTACACAGGATGTGCGGAAAGCCATTGAAGTGTCAGAATCAACGCTGTATCCGGTGTTGCGAAGATTGCAGAAGGACGGTTGTCTGGAAGTATACGACAGAGAATGTGGGGGCAGAAATCGAAGGTATTATAAGATAACTGGGAATGGAAATGAAAGATTAACATATTATCGGAAGGAATGGGAAAATTATTCTTCGAAAATAACAGAATTATTTTCCGGAGAGGAGAAGATATGAACAGACAGGAGTTTATGAGAAGGTTAGAGCAGTTATTAGAAGGGATTCCGGAAGAGGAAAAACGGGAAGCAATTGCATACTATACCAGCTACTTTGAGGATGCAGGAGAAGAAAATGAAGCAAAGATAATCCGGGAATTAGAATCTCCGGAAAAAGTGGCAGCAACCATCCGGGCAGATTTCCCAGGATGCAATAATAGTGAGACAGCATCTTCCGGTAATCAGCAGAATTATAACGGAGCAAACCAGAACATGGGACAGCAGAATTATAACGGAACTGTCCAGAAGGAAGACAATACCACAAGAAATATTTTACTGATTATCCTGTTAGTGATTACTTCACCAATCTGGGGAGGTATTTTAGTGGCAATTGGTGGAACGTTAGTAGGAATTATCGGAGGACTATTTGGAATTGCAGTCGGCTGTGTAATCGGCGGAATAGCGGTAGTAGGTGTAGCAATTACAATTTTGGTAACAGGCGCAATTTCCTTAGGTTTTATTTCCATGGCAGCCGGACTTCTGATGCTTGCAATTGGATTATGTGCAGCCGGACTTCTGGTTTTGGTATGTGGAAAGTTTCTTCCATGGTTTGCAAAAGGAATTGCAAAATTATGGCAGTCACTGTTTAAGAAGAAAGGGGGTGCTTGCGCATGAAAAAAGCATTAAAAATTATTTTTGGTATCGCATTGGGATGTTTTCTTTTAGGCTGCGTGGTATTAGGGATTGGAATTGCAACCGGTGGAACCATGCGGGAATTTGTAGAAGCAGTGCAAAATAATAAATTTGCATTTCATTGGGACATAACTGACTGGGAAGGACAGGATAAAGGAACAGCCAGTACAGAAGAGACTACATTTGCACCGGAAGATGTGAAATCACTTGATATCGATATGGATGCAGGAATGTTGAAAGTAGTCAAAGGAAAAGGCAAAGAGATTAAGGTAATAACAACTTTTAAAAATGCTGAAGTAGAGACTTCGTTGGAGGATGGAACTTTAACAATCAGCGAAAACTCCCATGCAGCATATTGGGGCGATGGGGTGCATCGTTTACAGGTGGTTATTGAAGTGCCGGAACAGCTTGAGTTAGAGGAACTTTCGGTTGAAGTCGGAGCAGGAGATATTGATATAAAAGAAGGACTGCTGACGACAGCATATGCAAGCTTTGATGTGGATGCCGGAAATCTTGATTTTGCCGGTGAAGTAAAAGGTGATTTGGACGCCAATTGTAATGTGGGAAACATGGAATTGAAATTAACCGGTGAGGAGCAGGATTACAATTACAGTTTAAGCTGTGGTGTTGGTTCTATAAAAGCAGGAGATATTTCTGTTGCCGGACTTGGCAGAGATGATGAAATTGACAATGGTGCAGATTATGATATGGATATAAACTGTGACGTGGGAAATATTGATGTAATTTTTGAAAAACGATGAGAAACACGCTTTGCGGGCTGCCAGCATAAAAATGATAGCAGATAATGTGAAAAGACATTGTCTGCTATCATTTTTTATAAAATTATTTACTTGGAAACCCACTCATTTACATCATTGATTTTACTTAAAACCGGGAGCAGAATCAGGCAGAGAATAATGCCGACAACACCCTGAACGATATTGAATGGAATACCTGCAGCGGAAGAAGCAATTCCGGTAGCAAGAGCAGCGGAGGAGAAAGAACCGCTGGCAAATGCAGCAAGGCCTGCTTCAAACAGGAAATAGCCAAGTACCATAAGAGCCTCACCTACGATACCGCCGATAACAACGCGGACACTGCGGTTTGCTTTGGAAGAAATGTTAAGATGTAGTTTGTGGAACAGAAGTCCGGCGATGCATGCGGTCAGAGCCTTGATGATTAAAGTGGCAGGAGCCCAGGTCATATAGCCGGAGAAAATATCAGCAAACATGGAGCCGATACCAGCGGCAAGTGCACCAATTCCAGGCCCTAAGATAATACCACATAAGAGTACCAGACCGTCTCCTAAATGAATATATCCAAAAGTAGGTGTAGGAATCTTAATAATCATAGTTGCAATGCAGGTAAATGCAGCAAGCAAGGCCGCAGTAACCATTTTCTTTGTATTTTTCATAATAGAGTAAATCCTTTCTTTGGTATATGATCTGCAAATCGTTTTCCCTATCATATGTAAAATGTGGTTTGATTAAAATAGCCAGATATAACAAATATGACCATGCCAGTTTGAAGGCAAAAGGAGTATACAAATTTTTACGATTGCCGAAATGCTCATTCATTGGTAAAATAGTCACGGAAACATGACTACAAAAAAGGAGATAAAATAATGAAGAAAGAAGTTCGGATTGCATTATATATAGTTTCTATAGTGTGTGTGATTCTGCTGGGTGCAGCAATGATATATGCAGCCCATCACGGTGGAAGCATCCGCCAGAAGGACAGCCGGCAGACTGCCACAACAGCAGGGACAGAAGCTGCAGAAGACAGCAAGGATAAAAATGGAGAATCCGATTTAAAGACCAGTGATAAAACTGACGGTAAAAATGATGCGGAAGCCGGAAAGGATGCTGCTTCTGAAGATGCAGATAAGAATACGGAGAAAAATGTAAAAACAACAGATGTAACAGAAGATACAACACTGATGTTTACCGGAGACGTACTTTTTGCCAATTCTTTTAAAACAAACTATGATGCCGGAGGCATAGACGCTGTCATAGATAATGGCATGAAAGAGCTGCTTGTAAATGCAGATATTACCATGGTAAATGAAGAATTTCCGTTTAGTAACCGGGGCACCCAGATGGAGGACAAGCAGTATACCTTCCGCACAGACCCATCCTATGCAGCCGCATTAAAGGAAATGGGCGTGGACGTGGTCACTCTGGCAAATAATCATATCCTCGATTATGGAAGGGAAGCATTGAGTGATACGTTTACAACATTAGATGGACAGGGCATTTTATATGCCGGAGCAGGGGACAGCGTAGAGCGGGCGCAGGAAGTGCAGGTAATAGAAGTAAATGGGAAAAAGTATGGATTTCTTGCAGCATCCCGTGTACTTCCGGTTGCCGGCTGGAATGTAGAAAGCGCAGTACCGGGAGTCCTTTCTACTTATGATGAAACGCGGTTTGTCAATGCCATTGCCGAAGCACGCAGTCAGTGTGATGTGCTGGTGATTTATGTCCACTGGGGCTTGGAACATCAGGAAAAACCTGAGGCATATCAGAGAACACTGGCGCAGAAATATATCGAAGCCGGTGCAGATGTAGTGTTTGGTGCACATTCCCATTGTCTGCAGGGCATTGAATATATCGATGGAAAGCCGGTGTTTTACAGCCTTGGCAATTTTGTTTTTGGCAGCAGCATTGAGCGCACCATGGCAGTGGAAATGGTAGTGGATAAGGAGGGTACAATTTCTTATAAGCTGGTGGGAGCAAAGGCAGAAAATGGAAAGACCAGACAGATGAATGAATTAGAACAGCAGCAGTTGAATGACTATATCAACAGCATTTCCTTTGGCGTAACGGTGCAGGATGACGGAACCGTAACACCACAATAAGAGACAGCAGAGTATGAAACAGTATTGGTACAATAAGCTGAAAAGAAGTGCATAAAAATACCGGATTGCGATAGAGTAGTAATAAAAGAAATTGCCGGGAGATGGAATGAACAGTTCGAAACGGGAAAACTTACTGAATCTGGCACTGGATGCAACGGAAGAGGAAAGACTGCAGTCCTTAAACTTAAATGTAGGATATCAGGAAGAAACGGACACATGGGAAGTCATTGTAAAATATACCGGAAGTCTCAGAAAATTAGAGGAGATATATCCGGATATTGAAGTTACAGAACTGAGCAATGAATATGCAGTTATCCGGCTGCCGGAGGCTTTGATGGATGCGGTAACAGACCAGACAGAAATTGAATATATGGAAAAACCAAAGAGGCTCTTTTTCTCTGTACAGCAGGGAATCAGAGCCTCCTGCATTACGTCCCTTTATACAAGAAAAATGGGGTTAGGGGGAACGGGATTGAGTGGGAAAGGTGTGATAACGGCATTTTTAGATAGTGGCATCGATTACAGACATCTGGATTTTAGAAAGGAAGATGGAAGCAGCCGGATTCTGGCAATCTGGGATCAGACCATTGCAGGAAATCCACCGGCTGGATTCCGGCTTGGAACGGAATACGACCGGGACGTAATCAATGAAGCATTGCAGCAGGAGGATATACAGGAGGGGTACCGTATCTGCCCCAGCCGGGATTTATCCGGGCACGGAACCCATGTGGCAGGAATCGCAGCGGGAAATGGAAGATCATCCAATGAAAGAAACCGGGGCGTGGCATATGAAAGTGATTTGCTGGTGGTAAAGCTTGGTACACCGGGGGAAAATTCCTTTCCAAGGACAACAGAGCTGATGCTTGGAATGGATTATATTCTCCGGAAAGCACTGGAACTTAAGCAGCCGGTGGCAGTAAATATAAGCTTTGGCAATACCTATGGTTCCCATGATGGAACCTCTCTTCTTGAAACCTATTTATCTGATATGGCAAATTACTGGAAATCGGTTCTGGTGATTGGCACCGGAAATGAAGGCAGTGCCAGAGGGCATACCTCCGGGCAGCTTGTAATGGGAAGAGAGCAGGAAGTGGAATTTGCAGTAGGAGAATATGAGCCTGCGTTAAGCTTACAAATCTGGAAATCCTATGCGGATATTTTTTCCATCCGGATTACACATCCCAGTGGAAAAACGGTGGGGATTATCCGGCAGCTGCAGGGTCCCCAGAGATTTACTATCGAAGGAACGCAGGTGTTATTATATTTTGGAGAACCAAGCCCTTTCAGTCCTTTTCAGGAAATCTATTTTGATTTTCTTCCGGTGGAAAATTATATCGACAGCGGAATCTATAAAATAACGCTGATACCGGAAAAGATTGTAACCGGAGCCTATAATATGTGGCTGCCTTCCCTTGCGGTCATTGGAGAAGCAACCGGATTTTTATATCCTACAGAAGAGACAACGCTTACAATTCCATCCACTGCCTATAAGGCAATTTCGGTGGGAGCCTATGATGCAAGATATAATCAGGTGGCAGCCTTTTCCGGGAGAGGTTTCACCAGAGAGACCAATCAGGTGAAACCGGACATCTGTGCGCCAGGGGTGGACATTGAATCCTGTGCACCGGGCGGCGGTTATACCGTACGAAGCGGAACTTCAATGGCAACGCCATTTGTAACCGGGACGGCAGCACTTTTTATGCAATGGGGAATTGTAGAGAAACATGATGCTTTTTTATATGGGGAAAAAATAAAAGCATATCTCATCCGGGGAGCAAGACCACTGCCGGGATATTCCTTTTTCCCAAATCCAAGGCTGGGCTGGGGTGTATTGTGCGCAGCGGACAGCCTGCCATCGGATGCCGGATGAATATGGTTGTGCTTTTATGACACTTTTCTGAATAAATATTGTAAAAAACGATAATTTGATGTACAATTAAGTAATGCAGGAAGGAATGTATAGACGGAAAATATATATTTTTTGGAGGGGCTATGCAGGAGAAGAATACGCTGGATGAATTGTTTAAAGGGAAAAAAGGATTTGCAGAATGTTACCAGACTCTGCAGTTATTAAGTGAAAGTACCGATGATTATTTATTTCTGGCAGATTTAAAAGAGGGTAAATTTTATTTCGCCAGCAATGATATATCAAAGAGATATGCATTGCGCATGGATGAAAACAACAGCTGCGGCATAGATGACTGGAAAGATATTGTATATGGAAGAGACTTAAACCAGTGGGTTAATGATATGGAATCTATCTGCTCTGGAAGAAGCCTGATACATGATTTGGAATACCGGCTGGTAGACAGAAACAGCAATCTGGTCTGGATCAGCTGTCGTGGAAAAGCTGAGCTGGATGAGAACGGGATTCCTTATGTAATGGTGGGAAGGACATCAGATACTGTTCTTTTGGGAAAGACAGATTCACTTACCGGACTTTTTAATAGTACTAAATTAATGGAACATCTGGATGAAATGCTGAACAGCAGAAAAGAAGGTGTTTTGCTTGTCCTTGGTGTGGATAATTTTAAAAATATCAATACGAAATATGGAAGAGGCCATGGTAATTTTATTTTAAAGAGGATTGCTGCTCTTCTGGAAAATAGTATTGATGAAAATATTAAAATTTATCGTCTGGATGGTGACCGGTTTGCAGTTAATTTTGTAGGATATGAGATGGAGGCTGTGCGTGAGGTATACCAGAATATACAGATGAAGATGATGGAGAACTGTACCTTTTCGGCAGGTGCAGTCTGCTATCCGATGTCCGGAATCAAGGATGCCAATACATTGTTTAACTATGCGGAAAGTTCCCTGGACCGTGCCAAGAAGAGTGGTAAGAACCGGTTGATTCTTTTTTCAGCAGAAGATTATGAGAAACAGTTGTCGGTTATTGACTTAACAGAAGAAATCAGAAAGAGCATCCGCAATCAGTGTGATGGATTTTATCTTCTCTTCCAGCCACAGATTGGGATGAGTAATTATGAAGTAGTGGGAGCAGAGGCACTGCTCCGTTTCCGCTCAAAATACCATGGGGTGGTGTCTCCAAATCTTTTTATTGGAATATTAGAGCAGAGCGGAATGATTGTACAGGTGGGAAAATGGGTATTGAAGGAAGCCATTGCCCAGTGTGCAAAGTGGCGGCGTTATAATCCGGAATTCCGTATGAGTATCAATCTTTCTTATATACAGTTACAGCAGCCGGATTTAAGCCAGTACATTTATGATTTATTAGAACAGGAAGGAATTCCCGGAGAAGCTATTATTCTGGAACTGACAGAAAGCATGCAGTTACAGGATTATACCAAATACAATCAGTTATTTTATCAGTGGGGCAAGCGTGGTATACAGATTTCCATGGATGATTTTGGAACCGGATATTCCAGCTTAAGTTATCTTAAGAGTCTGGCAATTGATGAGATTAAAATTGACCGTTGCTTTGTCAGCCGGATTAATATGAGTGCATACAATTACCGGCTTCTTCGTAATATTTTGGAACTGGCAAGAAGTGCACAGATCCGGGTAGTATGTGAAGGCGTAGAAACACCGGAGGAATTACAGACACTTGCAGAGCTTGCACCTGAAGTTTTACAGGGGTTCTATTTCAGTAAACCGATTGAAGAGGAGCTGTTTGAAAAACAGTATATTTTTGGCCATGTAGAGGAAGAACGGTGGCAGGAAGATTGTGGAAATAGCACAGTGATTCTGCCGGAAGCAGGAGATGGTACCGATTATAAAGCAATATTAGACCAGTTAGAAGAGATGGTCTATGTCATAGATGCGGAAAGCTATGAGTTATATTATATGAACTCTGCCGGACAACGAATCAGCGGTGTCAGTGATTATGCCGGCAAGAAATGTTATCAGGTATTAGAGGGCAGGGAAGAACCGTGCCCAGATTGTAATACGGCAAAATTAAAGCATAAGAAGTTTTTGACCAGATATGCAAATAATGAATTCTTAGGAACCCAGATGTTGATGAAGGATAAATTAGTAAACTGGGGCAATAAGGCAGCCCGCCTTCAGATAGGTATTGACATGAATACCATCAATATTTCCATGAGCAGGCTGGAAGACCAGTTAGAAGTGGAAAAGGGCATTGTGAAAGCCTTGGAAGAGGCGAAAGAAAAAGAAAATGAAGCTGATACCATCAGTGAACTTCTTCATCATACCGGGGAATTTTATCAGGCAGACCGCTGCTATATCTTTTTATATTCCAAAGAGGCAGATAGCTGGAGTAATGTCTGTGAGTGGTGTGAAAATGAGATTCAGAGCCAGCAGCTTTATCTGGCATCGGTACCGGATGACCGGGTAAAACTGGTGATTGGCAGTCTGAAGGAAGACAGACCGGTTATTATCAAAGATGTGGATATGTATCGGGAGTCAGCACCGGATCTGTGGAAAATATTAGTGCATCAGGAAATACGCAGGCTGATGATTCTTCCATTGTTAAATGAAGGCCATTTATTTGGATTTATTGGTGTGGATAATCCGAAATACCGCCCAAATGATAAGACTTTTCTTGCCAGAATACGTCCTTTTATTTCAAAGATACTGATTCGTGACGAAATGATGGATGTAAAGAGTGAGATGATAGCCCGTATGACGGGTATGCTGAAGGAGGAAAATATATTACAGTCTGTAAAACTGGGACTGTGGACGCTGGAACTGGATACTGTCAATGGAAAGAACCGTCTGTATGTGGATAAGAGCATGCGCAGCATTCTGGGCATAGACGACATTATGAACAGCGAGGAATATTTCAGGTTCTGGTATGATAACATCAGTGATGGTTATTACGATTATGTACAGAATACATTACATGATATTATTACAACCGGAAAGATTATCGAGATGGAATATACCTGGAATCATCCGGAACGTGGAAAAGTGACAGTACGTTGCGTTGGAGTGCTTGGTCATCAGGAAAATGGTGTCTATACATTAAAAGGTTATCATCGTATTAATAATGATATGATTCGGAAAAAATTTTTAAAGAGTCAGGAATATGAACGTATGGAATATAATGAGAAGAAACATACCATTTATTTCCATACAAATCGTTCTATGTTAAAGGGCAATCAGCTAAAAGAGGTTGGATTTCCGGAAAGCTGGGAGGATGGAATGGTACATCCTCATTTCCGGGATGCATTTCATGCAGCATTTACCGGCGTAGAATATAGAAAAGAGGATCAGGTATTAGAAATTCTTTTAAAAAACAAGCAGGATGAGTTTGAATGGTTCCGCCTGGATATCTGTAAAATCGGAGACCAGAAACAGGATGAAAATTTGAGGGTAGTTACTATTTATCAGATTGAAGATCATCAGAATATCCAGTTAAAATATTTACAGAGAGAGGACTTTTATCAGGCAATGCTGTCGGAGACCGTGGCATATGCTGAGGTAGACCTGAGTAATGGTAAGATTCAAAGCAGTGGTGGACTCTGGAAAGATTACGTAGCAGAGGGCGAGCGGGAAGCATTAAATTATATGAAGGTTTTCAACCGTCATATTGATGAACTGGTATTAGAGGAAGACCAGTTTGGCTGCTATGATGTATTAGAGCAGGAAAAGATGGTTTATAATTATAACAGAGGAACGGCTACTGTGAATTATCAGCTTCGCAGAAGGATGGCAAGAGGAAGTTATCACTGGATGGAGCTTACCGTACATGTATTTCAGGAGCAGGTAACAGAAAATATGTATGCACTGCTGTATCTTAAGGATATAGATGGGCAGAAACGCCGTCAGCAGGAACAGGAGCGTGCAGCTAATACCGATCCGTTGACGAACGTACTGAACCGGCGGATATTTGAACAATATACCAGCCATTATGTATTAGAAGAAGCAAAGAAAGAGGAAGTGTGTGCACTTCTCATATTGGATATTGATAATTTTAAACAGATTAACGATACCAAGGGACATCCATATGGAGATAAAGTATTGCGTACTTTTGTGGATACCATTCATGAAAGCTTCCGCCGTACCGATTATATAGGAAGACTTGGTGGGGATGAATTTGTAGTATTGTTTAAAGGATTTGGCTCAAAGAAAACCTTGGATAAGAGACTGGCACGGATGCAGGAACAGCTGCGGGAGAAGTTTCCGACTCCGGTATCCTGTAGTGTTGGAATCACCCTGATGAAAAAAGACAGCTATAACTATGAAGATAGTATCAGGCAGGCAGATAAAGCTTTGTATACAGCGAAGCATAAAGGAAAGGATACCTGTTGTTACTGGGAAGAGACAGAAAAATAGGCATTGACGGAGACAAAAGGTATATGTTATGATGATGGCGTATCAGGGAGTAGTTCGCACCGGATAGCCGGTGTTGTATTTTTCGTCATCACGTTATCTGAAGAGGGATAACCGGAATATACACTGCAGAGGAACGAGACTTTTACCGTATTATTTTGATGCGGTAAAAGTGCTCGTTCCTTTTTTGCTTACAGGAAATTGCTTTCCTGTAAAGTAAAAAGGCTCCGCGAGGATGCGCACTGTGGCGTATAAGGTAGATGTCACAAGCGACCGCCGCAGGCGCAGGAATGTGCCAAGGCACATTCTTTGTTGCGCATAGTTGATACCCGGTAACATAAGAAGCAGGAGGTTAAGCGTATATGAAAGCATATTGGAATTGTACGAAAGAGCAGTTGGAAGAAATGTTTGGCTTTCGGGAAAAAGGATTAACAGAAGAAGAAGTAGAAAGAATACGAAAAGAGACAGGCGAAAACCGGCTGAGCGAGGGCAGACATAAGAGTCTGCTGCAGGTGTTTTTAAGTCAGTTTTGTGACTTGATGGTAATAATCCTGATTATTGCAGCAATTATTTCCATGTTTTCCGGAAATGTTGAGAGCACCATCGTAATTTTTCTGGTATTACTTATGAATGCTGTTCTTGGTACGATACAGTATAGGAAGGCAGAAAAATCACTGGATAGTTTGAAGGATTTGGCGGCACCAGCTGCCCGGGTTATCCGGGATGGAAAACGTCAGGAGATTGCATCCAAAGAGATTGTGCCCGGGGATTATGTAATCTTAGAAGCAGGAGACATGATTGTGGCAGATGGAAGAATTCTTCGCAATTATTCCCTGCAGGTCAATGAAGGCTCACTGACAGGAGAGTCTGCCAATGTAGAAAAAAATGAAGAGGTATTGCCGGAAGAAGTACCGTTGGCAGACCGGAAAAATATGGTATTTTCCGGAAGCTTTGTAACATATGGAAGAGCGGAGGTACTTGTAACAGCAACAGGAATGGAGACGGAATTAGGAAAGATTGCCGGGTTGATGAACCAGACGAAGGAGCGGAAGACTCCCCTTCAGATAAGTCTTGATTCTTTCAGCAAAAAGCTGGCAATTCTGATTATGGCAATCTGTGCACTGGTCTTTTGCCTTGGCATTTACCGGAAGATGCCGGTCATTGATGCCATGATGTTTGCTGTTGCACTGGCAGTAGCGGCAATACCGGAAGCATTAGGCTCCATTGTTACAATTGTGCAGGCAATGGGAAGCAGGAGAATGGCAAAGGAGCACGCCATTGTCAAAGAATTAAAA
>ERZ1034763.814-NODE-814-length-12246-cov-4.098433_pt1 | contig 12246 bp, 11 predicted proteins | sample MGYA00520701_ERZ1034763 | MGnify/ENA primary metagenome ERZ1034763 (study PRJEB33766, sample SAMN09781707) | gut metagenome | biome: gut microbiome | host: Homo sapiens | place: Madagascar | study: EMG produced TPA metagenomics assembly of the PRJNA485056 data set...
ATTTGGGTTCGACCCAGCCGATGTTTCCGTCTTTGCGGCGGTAAACCATATTAAAGTTTCCGGTTGCAGTGTTTTTGAACATCAGAGCCGACTCATTGTTCAAATCCATATACATAACGGCTTCAGAAACCGTGCAAACCGGAATATTGGCTTCTAATTCGGCAATTGTCAGAGGGGCATCATCAATGTCGACTTCCTCAGCCTCTTCATTCAAAGAAAAGACGGCTTCATTAGCAATTTCGGCCAGACCGGTTTTGCCTTTGTGGTCGTTCAATTTTGTTTTGTGGCGGCGCAGACGCGTTGCGATGTGCTCATTGGCCGCATCAAAGGCAGAATAAGGATCTCCCGCGGAGCCGGTTCCTTTCAAGACGATGTTTTTTGCCGGATGAACGGTAACTTCTGCAACAAATTCATCTTTAACTTTTGAAAAACTGACAGCGCAGCTAATCGGAGCGGGAAAATATTTATTAACAGAATTTAAGACATTTTCTTCAACATGATTGCGGAGTTTTTCTCCGATATCAACCTGGTTTCCTGAGAGTGTAATTTGCATAATTTCTTCCTATAACTAATTTTGACACAATTAAAACAGAGATAAAAACGCTATCCCTTTTGAAACATTCAAATACTATTTTATTTTACATAAGTCAACATAAAAGTCAAATGCTATGATAAGGGTTATTTGCGTTTGAGGCGTTTTCGTTCGGCAGATGTTTTGATTCCGAGCGATTCGCGGTATTTGGCAACTGTTCGACGCGCGATTTTAATGCCTTCGTTTTCCAAAAGCGTTACAATATTATCGTCCGATAAGATATGTGCGGGCGTTTCGTTTTCAATAAGGGTTTTGATTTTGTGTTTGATAACCGTTGTGGAGGTATCGTCTTTGCCGATGTAGCTTCCGGCCGCCGCTGAGAAGAAATATTTGAGTTCAAACAGACCGTTTGGGGTCGACATATATTTGTTTGTTGTGACGCGGCTGACGGTGCTTTCGTTGAGTTCAAGCGTTTCGGCCAAATCCTTGAGGGTCATCGGCTTGAGGTATTCTATTCCTTTTTCAAAAAAATCGTATTGACGCAGGATAATTTCTTCGCTGACACGCAAAATGGTTGTGGCGCGCTGGTGCATGGCTCTGATTAAAAAAGAAGCGTGGCTAAGGTTTTCTTTGAGATAGCGCGCGGCGGTTTTGTCTTTTTTGAAATTGCTGTAATAGGTATGGTTAATCAAGAGCTTTGGGAGAGATAAGTTGTTTAATTCAACACGATATTCGCCCGAGGCTGTGCGTCTGACAAAGACATCCGGAATGACATAGGCCGGTTTATCCGCAAACCAAGCGGCTGTCGGTTTGGGGTTGAACTGCTTGATTCTTGCGGCAAGAATCGGGATATTTTCTACCGAACAGCCGCATAATTTGGCCAGCTCTTTGAAACGCCGCTCGGCCAAAAGCGGAAGATTATCCAAAAGGCAGGCCATTTCCTTGGAAAGCAGACCGGCATCAGCTGCTTGAATTTTCAGACATTCGGAGAGGTTTTCGGCAAAGATGCCAGACGGTTCAAAGGTTTTTAGGCCGTTTAAAATTTTTTGGAGCCTTTCGGGAGATGTTTTCAGTTTGGCAGCCAAAGAGGCGGTATCTCCTCTGAAATAACCGGCTTCATCAAGTTGTTCGCTTAAGATTTTGGCAATGAGTTTGTCTGCGGGGTTTGTCCATTTGGCACCGATTTGTTCGTCCAAAATATCATATAAAGATTTTTCTTTGGAAAGCTTTTGTTCAAAATAGTCAAAAGAATCGTCATTTGTCCGCTGGATTTTGGAATGGTTGTAATCGCTCCATTCAGTTGTTTCAAAAGAGGTGTAGCCCTCTGTGTCTGATCCGAAATCGTCAAAAGCGTCTTGCTCGTCGTTTTCCGGCGCAATGGGGGCTTCTTGATAAGGGTTTTCCGGCTTATCGTTTAGGGTGTCGATAGAGGGCGGTGTTGTTTCGGTATTTTCGTTCAGATAATCATCTTCCCTCTCCAAAAGCGGATTGTTTCGGAGCTCCTGCTCAATAACGTCATTCAACTCGAGATTGCTCATTTGGAGCAAAGAAATCGCCTGCCGCAATTGAGGCGTTAATTGCAGCGATTGGGATTGTTTTATCTCGAGTTTCGGCGTCAGAGCCATCAGACATAAAACTTTTTACATAGAGAAGGTATCGCCTAAATATACTTTGCGAACTTCTTCGTTGCTAACAATTTCATCAGGAGTTCCTTCCATCAGAACCGTTCCGCCGTGCAAAATATATGCCCGATCGGTAATATCAAGCGTTTCGCGGACATTGTGGTCCGTAATCAAGACGCCTAAGCCGCGATGTTTGAGTTGAGAAACCAGATTGCGGATTTCTCCGACGGCAATCGGGTCAATACCGGCCAAAGGTTCGTCCAGTAAAATATAATTCGGCTGGCTGGCCAGTGCGCGGGCAATCTCCAAACGACGGCGCTCTCCGCCGGATAAGGCCAATGCGGGCGATTTGCGCAGGTGCGCAATAGAAAATTCGTTTAACAGCTCTTCAAGCATATTTTCGCGCTTGCTTTCGTCGTCAACAACCAGCTCCAAAATGGCTTTAATATTGTCCTCAACGCTTAGTGTTCGAAAGATTGAGGCCTCTTGAGGAAGATATCCGATGCCCATGCGGGCGCGGCGATACATGGGCATATTGGTAATGTCCTGTCCGTCAATGTGAACATCGCCATAGTCCGGCGTAATCAGCCCCGTGACGCAGTAAAAACAGGTCGTTTTTCCGGCGCCGTTGGGCCCGAGCAGCCCGACAGCCTCGCCGCGGCGCACATACAAAGACACATTGCGCAGAACAGGGCGCTTTTTATAGCGTTTGCCGATGTTAAAAACTTCTAATTTGGCTTCCGGTTTAAAATTTGTCATGGATTAGTCCTTCTTTTTTTCTTTAAAAACGCCGCTGACACGGCCTTTTTTGCCGCCGGAAAGCAATTTGCTGACACCTGTGTTCAGGTTGGTCTCGGCTTCGGCTCCTCTTAAGATATTTCCGTTTTGGTTAATCACAACATCTTCAAACAACTTTATTTTTTCGGTTGAGGCAAAATAGGTGCCTTTGAGGGCGGTTACGGTTGCGTCTTTGTTGACGATTTTGACATTGTTTTCGATATCGATTTTATCCAAAGAGAGTTTTCCGTCGGCGTCTTTTGTAAAATAAGCGGTCATTAAATCGGCGTAAACTTTTGAGCCTTTTGCATCTGTTGCGGTCACATTTTTTGTTGCGACGGCTTTTTGCTGGCTTTGGTAATAAGTAATGCTGCCGTCGGCGGTTATTTCGGCATCGGGTAATTTTATTTTTGCCGGTGCACCTGTCAGGACAACCGTATCTGCGGCGACATCATAAACCATTTTGTTTCCCGAGGCGTCGGCATCAGGCGAGTGCATTTTGACATTGTCAAAAGCTTCGACTCTTGAGATTTTGTTTTTGGTTTTTGGGGTGTAATATCCTACCAGCTTATCGGCTTTGATGGACATATCATCTTTTGAAGCGACGGCGTTTCCGACGGCGACGAGCTTTTGTTCTTTTTGGTGGTATTCGACCTTGTCATCGGCATTGAGCGTTATATTTCCGGCTTGAGTCGGAAAAGCGGCCAACAGGCAAAATCCTAAAGTCAACACTCTTAAAAACACCGGTTACTCCTTTCGTAAAGTCTCTTCATTAATCACGATGGTTGTTTTGCCAAGGAAAGTCAATATATTCGTTTTCCCCGAAAATTCAAAGCGTTCCGAATTTATTGTTCCCAAGAATCCCTCGCCGGAAACAGCACTTTCGGAGTGCCCTTCCGACGTTTTGAAGTCAAAAAATATTTGATCTGTTTGAATATTTAATCCGCGGCTGTAAAAAAGTTCGACTGTGTTTTTCAGCTGAAGGAGGCTGGTTTTTTGTGTAAAAATGCCGTCAGGGGATTTGATACTCAGCCATTCATCGTTTGATAGAGGAAGAATGGCTTCCGGCGTGGTCAGGCTGAAAGTCTGGGATCCGGCAGAGATTTCATTGATTTTTTCGGCGGCCAGATTGTTGACGCGGTTGTTTTTATCCGTGATGTAGATTGTTGTTTTATCCACGCTCAACTTTTCGATATCGCCTTTTTTGATGTCAAAATCAATTTTAAACTCGCTGATGTCTTTTTTTAAGGTCGGCCAAACAAGCAAAGTCGTTGCTAGCACAGCTGCAACGGCCGGCAGCAACAACTTTGCCAATAAGACATATCGACTATGGCTCGACATTTTTGTTTTGGTATGCCGAGATTGCGTTTCCTGAAAAAAATTATCGATTTCTTCGGGCTTTAGCAAGGGTTTATGCTGCTCCGATGCGCAAGCAGTCGTGAATATGGATAATTCCGACGGGCTTGCCGTCTTGAACGGCAAACAACTGCGTGATGCCGCGGCCGGTGTTGTTCATAATATTCAGGGCTTCAGCCGCTAAAATATCAGGCGAAACAACTTTCGGATTTTTGGTCATGACGTCGGATACTTTTTTGTTCAGAACATCAGACGTCAGCCAGCGGCGCAAGTCGCCGTCCGTGATGATACCGACGAGCTTGCCGCTGTTGTCAATGATGCCGACGCAGCCAAGCATCTTTGAGGTCATGACGAGCAAGGCTTCCTGCATGGGCGTATCTTCGTTTACAATCGGCATATCATCGCCTTTGTGCATCAAATCGGATACTTTTTGCAAAATAGCGCCGAGTTTTCCGCCGGGGTGGCGCTGCTTGTAGTCGGTTTTGGTGAAACCTTTGCGTTCCATCAACGCAATGGCTAAAACATCGCCTAAAACAAGGGTGGCTGTTGTGGAAGATGTCGGTGCCAATCCAAGCGGGCAGGCCTCGCCGTCGTCGGGAAGTTTTAAGACGATATCGCCGGCCTTACCTACAGTGCTTTCGGGATTTTTTGTAATGGCAATCAACGGAATGCCATAGCGTTTGGCATAAAGTAAAATGTCAGACAATTCGCGAGATTCTCCGCCGTTTGAGATAGCAATGATTTTATCGTCATTTGTGACCATACCCAAATCGCCGTGGCTGGCCTCGGCAGGGTGCACAAAGAAAGACGGCGTGCCGGTTGAGGCGAGGGTTGCCGCGATTTTGCGGGCAATGTGGCCTGATTTGCCCATGCCGGTTACAATAATACGGCCTTTGGTTTCTTGAATCATATCCAAAGCTTTTGTGAGGTTTTCGTCAAATTGGTTTTCCATCATGCGGAGGGCTTCAACCTCGCGGTCAATGGTGCGTTTGGCTGAAGCAATATCTGTTTGGTTTGTCATATATATAAAGTCTCCATGTAATTAACAATATGTGGAAAGCTTAAGATTTTTAATTTAAAAGGCAAGTTTTTTTTATCGGTTATGCAAGAAAAGGGCGCTAAAAAGCAGTTGCACGCACTGAAATTATATGGTATACAGAAAGTTAATCGTTAAATTATTAAGATTATATATTATGAAAAAGTTTTTTGAGATTATCATCTGTGTCCTTTGTGGCGCATTAGTTGTTTTCCTTTGTGCAGCGTCAATTTGGGACGTTTCCCATATTGAAGAAGTCGGAACGGCAAAGCTTTATTGGGACGACCATTACAGCAGCCTTGCCATTACAACCCACAAGCAAGGGTATCTTGTTGACAGAGGGGATTTTTTAGCTTTCCGACGAGCTGGCGAGGGGGATGAGGTCACTTATCTTGTTCGTCCATACAACAGCACTTCTGTTGCGCTTTGGCCGAAAAAAATTACGGTTAAGGAAATGAAAATGTTGTATACGTTGGATAGGCTTAAGCCAGTTTTGGCCTTTGTGCTTGTCGGGTTCATTTTGGGAGGGGTGTTTCTCTATTGGGAAATCAAAACTCGAAAGCTTAAAAAGACTTAAAGATTTTTAACCTTTGCCGATGAAAATCCGCAAAGGTTTTTTGTTTTAAAATGCTTTTATATAAGTAATTAAAAAAGATTGCATTTTTTATAACTCAATGTTAGACTATAATCAGATGTATACATTTTAAACGGCTGCATGTATATGTAAGCCGTTGTTTTCTCGGGGGTCTGACCTATGAAGAAGCTCTTTTTTGTTCTGTCCTTTTTGGCTTTTGTTCCGGCCGTGCAGGCTCAAATGGATTGCGAGGAGGTGCCGAGCTGCGCCGAATTGGGCTATACGCAAGATTCTTGTGCGGGCGGCAAAGGCGTCAGATGTCCGTTTGATGAAAGCAAGTTTTATTGCTCCGGAGTGAAGCAGCTGCCTGATGCCGAGAATCCTGGGGTAACTGATGAGAATTGGACAGCCAAATGCGCCGATAAAATAAATTATTGCACGGCTTATAATACCGAATGTCAATGCACGGCGTGCGAAGACACTTACTTAATCTCTGACGGGGCTTGTGTTCCGGAATGCGATAAATCGGCTGACACTTGTGCGGCTGAAAGCAAAGTATTTAACGCAGAGACCTGCACCTGTGAGGCCTGTCCTGAAAATTATGAATTCAATTCCGAGACAAAGGCTTGCGAACAAATCGCTTGCGACACAACAAAAGTTGAGCATTGCGCGACTTATGACAGCGAGTATGAGCCTTGCACCTGTCAGACTTGCGAGACAAACTACCTGCTTGTTGACGGGGTTTGTAAGAAGATGTGCACCAAGGTTGAGAATTGCACGGCTTATGACAGCGAATATGATCCCTGCAATTGCACAGCCTGTGAAGACGGGTTTACATTGGCGAATGGTGTTTGCGTCGATCCGTGTGTTGAAAAATGCAAGATTGCTTATCCGCTTTTTGCCGGACAAGACAATACGAATGCAGCAATTGATCAAATAGGAAAGAATGCTTTAGCAGCTTATGCAGCACGTCAATTTTATGTAGGGGACAAGGATGGAGATTTCGGTCAGGGCAAATGGTATTTACCCTCTATTGGCGAATTGATGTATCTTTGGGGCACAGACACATCTAAAGTAACATCTTCTGCATCTTCTTCAGGCACAACAAAGAATAATAAGGTTTTGATTGATAATGCACTAAGTGTTCTTGCAGATAAAGGAGTAGAAGCGGCTGCTTTAGATAGTGATGATCTTTATTGGTCATCTTCTGAAGCTGGTGCAAATTATTCTTGGCAGCATTACACCGGCAGATCTTATAATAAAAAAGCACCACAGACAGCCCGTATGCGTTGTGTTATGATTTTGAAAAAAGTTTTCTCCGGCGATGGAGTAGCGCCTCAGATTGGCGATGTTATGTATTCTGATAAAACTTATGGTGTGGCATCGGATTATAACAGCAGTAAAACACCTGTCGGAATTATTGCATCTGTCTCAAAAGAAAAGCAAGATGTGATGATTATTAATCTGAAAGATTTGAAGTTTTCTTCGACCTTTAAGACAGGAAACTTTAATCCAGATAAGCCATATAAAGGCAAACAGGAAAATACCTATTGGTGTACCAGTAGCAAAGGACAGGAAGATATTAGTAAAATTCCTAACATTTCATATTCAGATATTGATGAAAATAATTTAATTCTCTATGCCAAAGCCTCGGACAATTGTCCGTGTCAGCTCTATAAGCCGGCTTGTGAGTTGGATGCTTCAACTTGCGCGGCACAAAGCAAAATCTTTAATGAAGGATTCTGTGCTTGTGAAGCTTGCCCGAGCGGCTATCTGTTTGACAGCGAGGTTAACGAATGCCGCGAAGCTTGCAAGGAAAATGTTAACTATTGTTATGAATATGATGGTAGTAAATGGGCTGACTGTAAATGTATAAGCTGTCAGGGGTATTGGCGGTATCTTTCCTATGTAGCTTCCGACAGAGGATATTGTGCTGAAGATTTTTGCAGTGTATTGCGTAACGTTGCAGGCTGTTCAGTGCCTTATTGTCGGCAATGTAATTCAACACAGTTCGGTGTTTGTGATGTTTGTGCTGCAGGGTTTACATTAGAGAATAATAAATGTATTCCTCCGACAGGAGAATGTATTGAAGGGTCGGTTCTTTATGATGATTTTAATTGCTATGATCCAGAGAATGCGCCGGCGGACAGAACAGTTATAGGAATAGTTTATGCGGCAAGACCAGAGGTTGTTGATACCGCAGATCCAAATAATTTGTATGCAATTTCGTTGTCCTATACTGTTTTGCCATGGAGTAAAAATTTGGCAAATACGGAGACGGGATGTAACAGTGAAACGGACGGTCAGGCGAATACGGATTGCATCATTGCGGCTGGAGCAGAAGAAAATTCGGCGGCGGTATATTGTAGCAAATATGGCGTGACTGATGCGGACAAGGGAAAATGGTTCCTTCCGGCTTTGTATCAGCTTAAAAATGAGCAAAGGTTTATGTGTTTGATTAGAAATGGCATCTCTGCCATTACTGGGACATTGATCTATCAGATAGGTTTGCCTGCAGTAGATACGGGTGTTGGTGTTTCATATGCTTCTATAACGACATCAACAGAAGCTACTTTTTCAACAGGTAATGATAGAAGAAAAGCCACGCACAATGAAGTTATTCGCCGAAGTGGGGGATGGGCTGAGGAGAGGAAGGAGCAAACAGGACAGACAGTTTATTGCATTATTGATTTCAAAAAATATCAGTAATGAGGCAAGCTGTCTTTCTCAATAACAAAAATCTCCGTGGAAGTGAAAACTTTCACGGAGATTTTTTTTGTGGGCTTTTTGCTAAAATATCGGATAAAATTCCGCCAAAATACCGGATAAAATCCTGCCAAAACACCGGATAGAATCCTGCCAAAACACCGGATGAAATCCTGCCAAAATGCCGGATAAATTCTCGCCAAAATACCGGATTTTGTTGCGGTGTTTACCTTTTTTGTGCTAAAACAACAGCTAAGCTATTTTCTTAATCAGGCACGGGGAGAGTGTTTTTGGCGTGCCTGAAATGCTAATCAGTTTTTGCAGAGTTTCGGCCGCGCGGGTATATTGCGCTTCATCTTGAGCATGAATGACCGCCAGAGGCTTTTGATCGTCAACAAAATCCCCGATTTGGCAAAAGTCCGAATAGCCGGTGGCATAATCCAGCTTTTGTTCCGGTGTGGTGCGGCCGCCTTTCATTTCAATGATGCTTAGTCCGATGCCGCGGGTGTCCATCGCTGCAACATATCCTTTTTGAGGGGCAAAAACCGGACGGATAATTTCTGTTTGGGGCAGGTATTTCCATGGATTGTCGCAAAAATCTGCCGGTCCGCCGAGTTCTTTTGTCATTTGAGCGAATTTTTCAAGCGCTTTGCCGCTGTCTAAGGCTGTTTGGAGGTTGATTTTTGCTTCTTCTAAATTCGACGCCAGTTTGGCCATAACCAAAAGCTCTGCGCACAACTCCATTGTGATTTGGTGTAAGCGGGGGTCTTTTGTTTCGCCTTTCAGATAGGCCACGGCCTCGGCAACTTCAAGAGCATTGCCGACTGTTGTGCCCAAAACCTGATTCATGTCGGTTAGCACGGCTTTTGTTTGGGTTCCGGCAGTGTTTGCAACCCGCACAATAGACGAGGCTAATTCTTCGGCACGCTCCAGAGAATCCATAAAGGCGCCGTTGCCGCATTTGAGATCCATTACCAGACAATCTAAACCGGCCGCCAGTTTTTTGGAGAGAATCGAGGCGGTTATCAGGTCGACAGATTCAACCGTGCCGCAGACATCGCGGATGGCGTAAATTTTTTTGTCGGCAGGGGCTAGGTTGCCTGTTTGGCCGATAATGGCGCAGCCGATTTTTTTGACCGTTCGGCGGAAAAGCTCGTTAGATGGAGCGGTTTGATACCCCGGAATAGAGTCAAATTTATCCAAAGTGCCGCCGGTGTGCCCGAGCCCTCGGCCGGAAATCATCGGAACATACCCGCCGCAGGCCGCAATCATCGGCGCCAGCATCAGGCTGACTTTGTCGCCGACGCCGCCGGAAGAATGTTTGTCAACAATAGGGCCGTCGATATCCGACCAATCCAAAACATCGCCCGAATCGCGCATGGCCATGGTTAGGGCGGCTGTTTCTTCTTTGGTCATTCCGTTTAGAAAAATCGCCATGGTCAGGGCGGCGGTTTGGGCATCGACAATTGTTCCGTTTGTGACGCCTGTGATAAATTCGTTGATTTCGGCAGTGGTTAAAGCTTGTTTGTCACGTTTTTTGCGGATAATTTCTTGAGGCAGCATGGCTTTAATATCCCCGATTAATGGTTTCAATAAGGCTTGTCAGGACGGAGCTTGCGCCAATGCGGAAATGCGCCGGTGTGACCCACGAGGCACCCATAATGGATTGCGCTAAGGTCAAATATTTTTTGGCATCTTCGGTTGTTTTGATTCCGCCGGAAGCTTTGAACCCAACATGAGTTGAGCCGCTTTGCCTGATGGTTTCCAGAATCACATTGGCGGCTTCGGGGGTGGCGGAGATATCTGTCTTGCCGGTTGAGGTTTTGATGAAGTCGGCTTTGGCGTCCAGACAGAGTTTGGAGGCCTCGCGAATCATTTCAATCGTTTTGAGCTCGCCGGTTTCGATAATTATTTTGAGTGTCTTTTTTCCGGCGGCATGGCGGGCTTGAGTCAGATATTTGGCGCAAAATTCTTTGTCGCCGGTCAGGAGCGTTCGGTAGGGCAAAACAATATCTAACTCATCTGCGCCGAGGTTGACGGCAGATGAAATCTCCTTGTCAAGCAGGTGTAAATCCGCCAGTCCGGATGGAAAATTGATAACAGTGGCTATTTTGATATCCGGCGGTAAAACTGTTTTTGCAAACGGGATAAATTGCTGAAAAAGGCAAACGGCGGCGGTTTTTCCGAAAGGTGTTTGTGCTCGTGCGCACAAGGATTTAATAGTTTCTTCGGTGTCTGTTTGGTTCAGCGAGGTCAAATCCAAACAAGAAATTAAAATTTTTGCAGCGGAAACATCATCCATCGGTGTTACATCCTTTCAAAAACGGTTGCTAATAAGGTTGATAATTTTGCGGCGGCGCTTTCGGCGGCGTGCAAGGTTTCGGCGTGAGACTGCGGTGTTTTTTGAAGCCCCGTTCCAAGGTTTGTTATGACGGAGAATCCCAGAACTTCCATTCCGCAATAAACCGCTGTGAGCACTTCGGGAACTGTGGACATGCCGACGGCATCGGCGCCCAAAATTCCAAAGGCTTTGACTTCGGCCGCTGTTTCAAAATTGGGGCCGGAGACCATCAGGTATGTTCCGGCGGCTAATTTTATCTTTAAATCTTTGGCGGCATTTTTTGCAATTTCTTGAAGTTTTGGGGTATAAGCCGTGCTCATATCCGGAAAGCGCGGGCCAAAAGCCTCATCATTTGGGCCAATCAACGGGTTTGAAAAACTGAAGTTGATGTGGTCTGTTATCAGCATAATCGAACCTGCTTTGATTTTTTTGTTGAGGGAGCCGGCGGCATTTGTCACAACAAGCCGTGTGATGCCGAGCAGCTTGAATGATTTGATAATCTGGGCGATGTCTTGCGGTGCGTGTCCTTCATATAAATGAATTCGCCCCTGCATGCACAAAACACGCTTGCCTTTGAGGGTGCCCGCAACAAATTGTCCGGCATGTCCCGAGACTGTGCTTTTGGGGAATCCTTTGATGGAACTGTATTTAATGATTATCGGATTTTGGATTTGATCAGCCAGAGCACCCAGGCCGGAGCCCAGAATAAGGGCTGTTTCGGGATGAAAATTTCCAAGAGCTTTTTGGATTTGGTCAGCAAAGGAACGGCAAAGGTCTGTCATGGGTTAAAACTCCGAAAAACTGTGGGGCAAAAGCTCGTTTAACGTAAATGTTTTTTTGATGCCGGCGGTGTTTGCCAGATGAATTTGACATTCCGGCGAGGCAAATTCTTTAATCCGTTGCCGACATGCGCCGCAGGGCGTGATGAGTTCTTTGCTGTCGGCATAAATCAGAATTTCGCTGATTTCGGTATCTCCGCCGCAGATCATTGCCGCAATGGCGCCGGCTTCGGCGCATGTCCCGACCGGATAGGAGATGTTTTCGACATTGCAGCCGGAATAAAAGCGGTTATTCGAGCTTAAAACGGCGGCTCCGACACAAAATTTTGAATAAGGGGCATAGGCGTTTTTTGCTGCCTGTTGAGCCAATTCAAGAAGTTTCAACTGATTATTCATGTCTATAACCTTACAATTTAAATGTTTTTTTAGTTTTATGCTTTATAATAACGGCAGAAAATAAGAAAAGCAAAGATTATTTGCCGATAATCCAACAGGTAAAAATTTTTTGAAATGAGGCTGAAAT
>ERZ1034763.825-NODE-825-length-12113-cov-5.376348_pt1 | contig 12113 bp, 10 predicted proteins | sample MGYA00520701_ERZ1034763 | MGnify/ENA primary metagenome ERZ1034763 (study PRJEB33766, sample SAMN09781707) | gut metagenome | biome: gut microbiome | host: Homo sapiens | place: Madagascar | study: EMG produced TPA metagenomics assembly of the PRJNA485056 data set...
AAGGTGTGGCTAACAGGTGTAGGGGACATCATTGATGTCCCGTTACAAACTAGCCTCAATAAAGGTATTATGCCCTATGTATATATTTGGATTTTATTGTTTGCGAATAGGATAAAAATCCCATAGGTATCACACCTTTTTAACGGGCGAACAATGTTCGCCCCTACTGTGTAACTCATAATTATCATCTTATTTTAGGGTTAATGCTTATTAAAAGTTTAATCTTAATTGAAACTATATCTGATTAAAATATGTTATTTACAATATAACAATCAGTACTAATAAGTAATTAACCCATAAAATTTTCCCCTAGAATTCTAGGGGATTTTCTTTTATATGATTATTTCAAAAAGAATTTTAAGACATAGTGTTGTTTTCACACAAAAATCTATCACATTTTACATAATTAATATTGAAAATTTAATAAAGTAATAATATAATGAAAGTATATAGAAAGGATGGTCAATATGGAAAAGATAAGATTTCTACAATGTTTGTCAAAGCAATATCCTACAATAGATAGTGCAGCAACAGAAATTATAAACTTGCAGTCTATACTTAACTTGCCTAAAGGTACAGAGCATTTTTTGTCTGATATTCATGGTGAATACAGAGCTTTTTCTCATGTACTTCGCAACGGTTCAGGTGCAGTTATGAAGAAGATTGATGATGTATTTGGAGATACTCTCTTTGAAGACCAAAAGGAAGATTTAGCATCTTTAATATATTACCCATCCGAAAAACTGGATTATGTTAAGTCACAAGGAAAAGCTGATGACAGTTGGTATCGTACAACCTTATACAGATTGGTTTCTGTATGTCAGATAGTTTCTTCAAAATATACTCGTTCAAAGGTTAGAAAGGCTATGCCTGATAACTTTAGATATGTTATTGAGGAGCTCATTACTGAGAAAAAGGAAGTCCTAAACAAAAAGGCCTACTATGACGAAATCATCAATACAATTATAGAAATTGGTTGTGCTGATGAATTTATCATTGAAATGTCAAACTTAATTCAGCAACTTGTAATTGACCATTTACATATTATCGGTGATATTTATGACAGAGGTTACGGCTCCCATTTTGTAATGGATAGTTTGCTTAACTACCATAGTCTTGATATTCAGTGGGGTAATCACGATGTATTGTGGATGGGTGCATCTGCAGGACAAACTGCTTGTATTGCAAATATTGTTCGTACAAGTATTTTGTATGATAACCTATCTGTACTTGAAAATGGTTACGGTATCAGTATGATGCCTCTTGTACTTTTTGCTATGGAGCAATATGCCCATGACCCTTGTGAGCAGTTTGCCATTAGATTTAGACACAATCAAGGTATGACTACCCAAACAAAACTTGCAATGAAAATGCAAAAAGCCATTACTGTTATTCAGTTTAAACTTGAGGGACAGCTAATTGCAAAACACCCTGAATACAAAATGGATAACAGAAGATTACTTGATAAGATTGATATTAAAAAGGGTACTGTTTTGTTAGATGGTAAGGAATATGAAATTCTGGACAAAAATTTCCCTACTATTAATTTTGACAATCCTTATGAGCTGACTAAGGAAGAACAATCTGTTATTGCGAAACTTAGAAATTCATTTATAAATTGTGGTAAGCTAAAGAAACATATTAATTTACTACTTAATAAAGGTGGACTTTATCGAGTTTATAACAATAACATTCTTTTCCATGGTTGTGTGCCAATGAATGAGGACGGTACTTTTAGAAAGATAAATCTATTTGGTGAGGATTTGTGTGGTAAGGCTCTTTATGATGAGATTGAGCGTTGTGCCAGAAAAGCATTTTTCTCAGTAAATGAAGATGAGAGAAGAACCGGTAGGGATATTCTATGGTACTTATGGAATGGTCCTGATTCTCCACTTTATGGTCGTGACAAAATGACCACATTTGAAAGATACTTTATTGAAGATGAATCAACCCATAAAGAAAAGAAAGATGTTTATTATAAACTAATTAATGATGATGAAGTGGTTGACAGAATTTTTGCTGAATTTGGAGCAAAAGGTGAAAATGCCCATATTATCAACGGTCATGTTCCTATTCATCATACTGAGGGAGAAAGTCCTGTTAAGTGTAACGGTAAAGTAATTTTAATTGACGGTGGTTTTAGTCAGCCTTATCATAAGGTAACAGGTATTGCCGGTTACACATTAATTTATAATTCCTATGGTTTAATGCTAACTGCCCATGAACCTTTTAAGTCTGTAGATGCTACAATTAGAAGTGGCAGAGATATGCAGACAAATCAAGTAGCTAAGGAAGTCAGCCAAAAGAGAATTCTTGTAGGTGATACTGATAACGGTAAAAGGCTAAGAGAAAATATCAAGGACCTAAAGGAACTTATCAAAGCATATAGAGATGGTACAATTCGCCAAAATCAAAAGAACTAATGAAAGGTAGATTTTATGACCTTACAACAACTTAAATATGTTGTAGCAGTAGCAGAGAAAGGCACAATCATCAAAGCCTCAAAGGAACTTTTTGTTTCTCAACCCAGCCTTACAAATGCTATCAGAGAACTGGAAAAGGAAATGAATGTTTCCATTTTTAATAGAACAAATAAGGGTACTGTTGTTTCACAAGAAGGTGAGAAATTCTTGCGTTATGCTCGTCAAGTGTTGGAACAAGCAAGTTTACTTGAAGGTGCTTTTAAAGGCAATGTAAAGCAGAAGAAAAGCTTTTGTGTGTCAACTCAGCACTATTCCTTTGCAGTCAATGCATTTGTTGATTTAATCAAAAAGTATGGGGAAGATGAGTATGATTTTTCTCTGAGAGAAACAGAAACTTACGAAGTTATTGATGATGTTGCCAAGATGAAAAGTGAACTAGGGATTGTATATCTTAATTCTTTTAACGAAAAAGCATTAGGAAAAATCTTTAAAAGTAATAACCTAAAGTTCACAGAATTATTTACTGCCAATCCTCATATTTTTGTCAGCACAAGTAATCCATTAGCAAATAAAAAGTCTGTAAAAATGAAAGACTTAGCACCATATCCATATTTGTCATACGAACAAGGTGAGCATAATTCTTTCTACTATTCTGAAGAAATTTTCAGCACAGAAGAACGACTAAAGAATATTAGAGTAACTGATAGAGCAACTCTGTTTAACCTATTAATCGGTCTTAATGGCTATACGGTTTGCAGTGGTGTTATTGACAGTTCGTTAAACGGTGAGAATATTGTCAGTATTCCTCTTGATAAAGAGGGGGTTATGCGTGTAGGTATCTTAACTCATAATGATATTATCCAAAGCGAAATGGCTCAGTATTATATTAATTCCCTAAGCAAATATATTAATGTAGAATAAAGATATGAAATAACGATTAGCTATAGCTTGAAACTATAGCTAATCGTTATTTTTATGTATTTTACAACAATTATTTTACCTTGTATAATTGAAGCATAAAATGAAATGCGAGGTAATTTAAATGAGTAATTTACATATTCCTTTTAGATATGATGTTGTAGGCAGTTTCCTAAGACCTGCAAAATTAAAAGAAGCAAGAGCAGATTTTGAACAAGGCAAAATTACTGTTGATGAACTAAAAGCAGTAGAAGATAAGGCTATTATCGACCTAGTAGAAAAGCAGAAGAAAGCCGGTTTAAAGGTTATCACAGATGGTGAATTCCGTAGAGCAACTTGGCATCTGGACTTTATGTGGGGATTTAATGGTGTTGAACATAAGAAAACTGAAAAGGGCGTTCAGTTCCATGGTGAACCGGCACTAATTGATGACACATGGCTAAGTGATAAAATCACAGTAGATAACCACCCATTTGTAGAACACTACAAATTTGTTAAGGCTTTAGAGGATGAAAATACTGTTGCAAAACAGACAATCCCAGCACCGGCACAGTTCTTCCAGCAGATGATTATTCCGGCAAATCTTGAAACAACAAGAAAGTTCTATCAAACAGATGAAGAACTAATAGAAGATATTGCAAAGGGCTATAGAAAGGTTATTAAGGACCTATATGATGCCGGTTGTAGAAATGTTCAGTTTGATGACTGTACATGGGGTGTATTAGTAGCAGAGGGCAGTGTTGCTCGTTACGGTGAAGGTGCTGACTTTAAGGAAATCAGCGAAAAGCTACTAAAAGTAAACAACCTTGCTATTGAAGGTAAACCTGAAGATATGGTTATTGCTACTCATGTTTGTAGAGGTAACTACCACTCAGCTTACTTTAGCAGTGGTGCTTATGACCCTGTAGCAGAACCACTATTCGGCAGAGAAAATGTGTCTGCTTATTATCTTGAATTTGATGATGAACGCTCAGGTTCATTTGAACCATTAAAGTATGTTTCAGGTGACAAGAAAGTTGTTCTTGGTCTTATTACTTCTAAGTCACCTAAGTTGGAAGACAAGAAGGTAGTAATTGACAGAATTAAGGAAGCATCAAAGTATGTTCCACTTGACAGATTATACCTAAGTCCTCAGTGTGGTTTTGCATCATGTGAAATCGGTAACAAACTTACTGAAGAAGAACAGTGGGCAAAGATTGCTCTTGTTAAGGAAATTGCAGAAGAAGTTTGGGGCTAATCTAAATATAAAACAAAGGTTCAGCAGAATGTGCTGAACCTTTTTGTATATATAAAGAATAATTATACATAAATTACGGTTTTGTCTGTTAAAAAAAGTAAAAAGAATGTTAATACTTTCACAAGATTGTTAAAACTTCGTCAATATGCACAAGGTATTGTTAAAATATTATCAAAAACTGTATTCTTTTAAAGAATAATATTTGTTGACTTTGCATAATTATAATATATATCTTTTGTGCAAACCTAAACAAACTTCAAATTTTCGTTGTGTTATTATACAAAAATATTTTTAAATCTTCTGTTATTATTACACTATACGCACAAAAAATAAAGTTGTATAATATAACCAAAGCAAAAGAGCTTTAGGTGTTAAAATCAAATTTGAAAGGATGAATTTTATGAAATTTGAGAAAGTTTTAGCTGAAAGAAAAGACAAAGTTATTTACAAAGACGGCGACAAGTGTATCAAAGTTTTTGATGAAAGTTATAAAAAATCAGATATTCTGAATGAAGCTCTTAATCAGGCTCGTGTAGAAGAAACCGGTCTTAACATACCAAAGATTCACGAAGTTACAAAGATTGACGGTAAGTGGGCAATCGTAACTGACTTTATTGAGGGCAAAACACTTGCTCAGTTAATGGAAGAAAATCCTGACAAGGAAGATGAATATCTAAATCAGTTTGTTGATATTCAGCTTGAGGTTCTTGGCAAGAAAGCTCCTCTACTAACTAAGCTATGGGACAAAATGTCCAGAAAGATTGACGAAACTACTCTTGATGCAACAACAAGATTTGAACTTCAAGCTAGAGTTTCCGGTATGAAGCGTCATCACAAGGTTTGCCATGGTGACTTTAACCCAAGTAACATTATTATCACACCTGATGGTGTTCCATATGTACTTGACTGGTCACACGCAACTCAGGGTAATGCATCTGCTGATGCTGCAAGAACTTACCTAATCTTTACTTTAGCCGGTAATGAAGAACTAGCTAAGAAGTATCTAAAGCTATTTAGCAAGAAGGCTGATATTCCAATTCAGTTAGTACAAGAATGGATGCCTGTTGTTGCAGCATCTCAGTCAGTTAAGGGCAACCCTGAGGAGAGAGAACTACTTCTATCTTGGGCAGATGTTGCTTCTTACGAATAATTAATAATAGTTAATAATCTATTTCCTTTTTATAAAATCTAACCTAAGTAAAGGGACTACCATTGGTAGTCCCTTTATGTTGCAATTATATGTATTTTCTAAATTAGAATTATAAATCAATATCAAGTTCAACAGGACAATGGTCACTACCCATAATGTCTGTGTGAATTTTACTATCAATTATTTTGTCTTTGATAGAGTCTGATGTGATAAAGTAGTCAATACGCCATCCGGCATTGTTCTTTCTGGCATTAAAACGATAACTCCACCAACTGTAAATTCCCTCTTTATCCGGATATAAATAACGGAATGAATCGGTAAATCCTGAATTAAGCAGTTTGGTCATTTTTTCTCTTTCTTCATCAGAGAAACCTGCATTTTTATTGTTTGTTTTAGGGTTCTTTAGGTCAATTTCGTTGTGTGCAACATTAAGGTCACCACAGAGAATAACAGGCTTTTTCTTGTTAAGACCTAGCAAATATTCTCTAAAATCATCCTCCCATTTCATTCGGTAATCAAGTCTTTTTAACTCATTTTGTGAGTTAGGAGTGTAACAAGTAACAAAGAAAAAGTCCTGAAATTCAAGGGTAATTACTCTGCCCTCAGTGTTATGCTCATCAATTCCTATGCCATTAGTAACTGCTAATGGTTCTTTTTTTGTGAAAATAGCAGTGCCTGAGTAACCCTTTTTCTCAGCATAATTCCAGTATTGATAGTATCCCTCAAGTGGTAAATCAATCTGTCCTTCTTGTAATTTTGTTTCTTGTAAGCAGAAAATATCTGCATCAAGCTTATTAAAAATATCAACAAAGCCTTTAGTAACACAGGCTCTTAGTCCATTAACATTCCATGAAACCATTTTCATAACAATCATTCCTTTCTATATAGAAAAAACTTTGGCAAGTAAAAACCAAAGTTTTTTATTTTATTAAGTTATTAGTACCTTTCTTTTTACTTTTTTGTTTGTCAAAGAGAGGATTAACCTTTTTAATTTTAATCTGTAAAGATTTATCAATACTGGCTGATACACTAGGAAGTTTCACCTTGTTTTTGTCACTTCTAACAACAAGATTTTTGTCAATGCTAGGAAAAATTTTGATGATATGTGGCTTTTTAATTTCCTTAGTTTCTTTCTTTTCTTCCTTAGGTGGCAGTTCCTCTGTAGTATCATTAGATTTAGTTTCTTCAACTTGATTAATATTTTGAGAAATTTCCTTAGAAAGAATAGGTAGCTTAATCTTTACACCACAAGTGTATTTTTCTAAATTAGAAAAATACCATTTAGGTTGCAAGGTACTGTCAATACTTCTCTTAATATTTCCAATCTGTAAAATTGGTTCGATACTTCTTTTTATTTCTCTAAAAGAAAAAATATTGTGTTTTTTATAAAAAGTATTTTCTTTATGAGAATTAACATCATTTTCAATTTGTGAAACATCTTTGATTTTAATGTTGTGCTGAATAACAGTTTTTTCCGGAATACGAACATAAACTTCCGGTGGTACATCATACTCAGTAATAACCGGTTTAGGAGTTGCAACAGTTAGGTAGTATTTTTCATAGTCCTTTATAGCACTTGAATTATTCTTTAAAGGAATTTCAGCCACTTCATCAACAGTAAAACCGGCATTGTTTAGTAAAAATTCTTCACTGAAACTTTTTTTGTTACCACATTTGCTCATGGTGATAACTTTTCCATCAGTAGCAACAAGCCTTTTAATTTCAGAAAGAATGTGAGTTCTCTTTTTGCCACTTTCCATTGTGTAAAGTGGTCCCAGTAGCAGAACAACATCAGCTTTATTCTTTGTAGGAATTTTTCTACTGTCGTTTATAAAGTTGTTGTAAGCAACAAATGAATTTTCGTGGTCAATATGTTCCAAATCTTTAGGGGATAGAGGAACAAGTTTGCCTAAGTTATTCTCCTTAATCCATTTAGAAAAGTAGTCATAACCACACCTTAAATCCATAACCCTTGTATCTTTTGATAGATATTGGGATATTATATTTTGAATGTGACAATACTCAATTTTGTCCATAAGTAAATATCCCCTTTCATCAAAATATACAATATCATTATAACAAAAGTATTGTTCATTAGCAAGACAAATAAACATATATACTTGCTTATTTGTAAAATTGTTGTTAATTATTACTTATTAATCTCATTGACTGTAGATTATAGTTTTAAATTTAGACTATTGAATATAATTTGTTGTTGAAAAAGAAAGTGATGTATGGTAACATAATCAGGATAAATCTTGTGTGGTAAATTTATAGAAAGCAAGGTAAATGCAATGACAAAGTCAATATTGATGATTGGTCAATCCAATATGGCAGGTAGAGGGTTTGTCAATGAAGTTCCTATGATTTGTAACGAAAGAATACAAATGCTAAGAAACGGTAGATGGCAAACTATGACAGAGCCTATTAATTATGACCGTCCTGTTTCCGGAATAAGCCTAGCAGGTTCATTTTCTGCAATGTGGTGTATGGAAAATGAAAATGATAATTTAGGTCTTATTCCTTGTGCTGAAGGTGGCAGTGTAATTGATGATTGGTCTGTTGACAAGGAACTGTTTCAACACGCTGTAAGTGAGGCTAAATTTGCACTAAAAGATAGTGAACTTATAGGTATATTGTGGCATCATGGTGAAAGTGACAGTTATGGTGGCAGTTACAAAACTTATTATGAAAAGTTGAAAGTAATTATTGACACATTAAGAAAAGAACTTAATGCTGAGAATATTCCATTAATTATTGGTGGATTAGGGGACTATCTTGGTAAATCAGGTTTTGGCTCAATGTGTACCGAATATAATTTGATTAATGATGAATTAATGAAGTTTGCTGAAAATGAAAACAACTGTTACTTTGTTACGGCTAAAGGTCTTACTTGTAACCCTGATGGTATTCACATTAATGCAGTATCTCAGAGAAAATTCGGTGTAAGATACTATGAGGCTTTTGCTAAGAAAAAGAGTGTATTTGCTCCGTTAGAAAATGAAGAAGAATTGCTTGATAAATGTATCAACAATAAGAAACTTACTAAAAATGAAAAGTCATATTTGAATATGATGGATTTTGCACTTGGTAAAATTGACTATGAAGAATTTATGAAAAGATTTGGTAAGTAAAACTTAATAAGCTAAACAAAAAACTACTCTCATTATTTGAAAGTAGTTTTTCTTTTAAGGAATTATAATTTCAGATTATATTAAAATAGCACTTACATTTTTCAGTAAGTGCTATAAATTTACTTTCGGTTTCTTTTTGAAAAAATGCAACCACAATAATTTTGCCTGTAAAGTTCAAACTCCTTTGAAAGTTCAATACTTCTTTTGTAGCCTTCCTTTTTCTTAAAGTCAGTACATAGGTACTTTGATTTACATTTTATATTTTTGCCTATTTCGTTTATTAAATGTGCATTCTTTAATGGACTTAAAGTTAATGTAGTGGCAAAATAATCTGCACCGATTTGCTCAGCAACTTTACCTGTGTAATTAAGTCTTAGTGCAAAACAGATTGCACATCTTTTGCCTCTTTCAGGTTCATTTTCAAAACCTTGTACTGCATCATAAAAGTCCTGAGGGTTGTAGTCACCATCAATAAACTTTACTTCATACTTAGTTTTCATTTTAGAGATTAACTTCTTCTGTTCATCTCTTCTTTTTAAGTATTCTGACTTTTCACCTATATTAGGGTTAAAGTACAGTACAGTAATCTTAAAGTAGTTTGATAGGTATTCTATGCAATAACTACTGCAAGGTGCACAACAAGAATGTAAAAGTAGGGTAGGCACTTCACCCTTACTTTGATGATAAGCAATAAGCCTATCCAACTTTTTCTGATAATTTATTTTCATAGTGAAAACTTCTCCAAAAATTCATCTGCATTGTCAATAACAACATCAGCACCGGCTTCTTCAAGCTCTTTTCTGCCTCTAAAGCCCCAGCTAACACCACAACACTTTACACCGGCGTTTTGTGCAGTATAGCAGTCAACATTACTGTCACCAACATAAATACATTCTTCTTTTTTAATATTAAGTTCTTTCAGCATTGCATATAGTGCATCAGGACTAGGCTTAATATCAAATTCAGGCTTTTTACCCCAAGCAAAAGCAAATTTATGATTAGGGAAAATTTTTGCTAAAATCTTTGCAACAAATTCGTCAGGTTTGTTGGAAAGTACAGCAGTCTTAACGCCTCTTTCTTCAAGGTCATTAAGTAACTTTTCTGTACCTTCATATGGTGCAGTTTTGTCTATTGAATGAGCATTGTAATAATAGTCAAAGCCACCCTTTACAATGTCAAAAATCTTTTCATCAGTTTCAGGTGACATTGCTCTCTTTACTAGGTTTACAATACCACTACCTACCATTTGTTTGTAATCTTCAACAGGATAAGTCTTTAGTCCTGCCTTTTCAAGTCCATAGTTAGTAGCATTTGCAAGGTCCTCAAGCGTATTTGCTAAAGTTCCGTCTAAATCAAAAACAACTAGTTTATACATAATATCCACCTTCTATATATTATTCTACTTACATTATACACCACATTATTTATATGTCAAAAGAGTTTTACAAAGAAAAATAAGAAATTTGTAACTAATATACTTCTAAAAATCTTGACATAATTCTAGTTAAATAGTAGTATTAAAGGGTAAGTCTTTAACTATAATATGGAGGCACAAGATGGATAACAAAGCTAAAAAGATTGAAATGAAAGATTTGGTAGATTACTGTAATAATTACGGCTTTATTTTTCAGGGCAGTGAAATTTATGGTGGTCTTGCAAACACATGGGACTACGGCCCACTAGGTTCAAGACTAAAGAATACTATCAAAGATGCTTGGAGATATTTCTTCATTCAGAAGAGAGATAACGCATACGAAGTTGATGCTGACATTCTTATGAACCCTAGAGTATGGGAAGCAAGTGGTCATGTTCAGAGTTTCTCTGACCCACTGGTTGACTGTAAAGAATGTAAGACTCGTCACAGAGCAGATAACCTAATTGATGATTTTGACGAAAACGCTCATGCTGATGGTATGACTCAGGAAGAAATGATGAACTACATTAAGGAACACAATGTTCCTTGCCCAAATTGTGGTAAGTCTAACTTTACTGATATTCGTCAGTTTAACCTAATGTTCGCTACACAGAGAGGTGTTACAAATGACTCTGCTAACACTGTTTATCTAAGACCTGAAAATGCACAGGGTGAATATGTAAACTTCCTAAATGTACTAAGAACAACAAGAACAAAGCTACCTTTCTCAATCGGTCAGATTGGTAAGGCTTTCAGAAACGAAATTACACCTGGTAACTTCACATTCAGAACAATTGAATTTGAACAGATGGAATTCCAGACATTCTGTAAGCATGGTGATGATGAAGATATTTATGAATACTTCAAGAACTATGGTATTGAATTCTTCAATATGCTAGGTCTTCCAAGTGAAAAACTTCGTCACCACGACCATGAAAAGTTAGCTCATTATGCAAAGGCAGCTTGTGATATTGAATATCTATTCCCATTTGGTTGGGGCGAAATCAACGGTACTCACAACAGAACTGACTTTGACCTTTCAAGACATGCTGAATTCAGTGGTAAGAAGCAGGAATACTGTGACCAGACAACAGGTGAAAAGTTCACACCATACATTATTGAATCAACATATGGTCTTGACAGAATTACTCTTGCAGTTCTATTTGAAGCATATAGAGTTGAAGAACTTGAAAATGGTGACACAAGAGAACTACTAAAGATTTCTCCTGCACTTGCTCCAATTAAACTAAACATCTGTCCTATTAAGAAGAAGTTCCATAGTGAAAAGGCTAAGGAAATTCTTGCAATGTGCAAGAAGCACTTTATGACAAGCTATGATGAATCAGGTTCAATCGGTAAGAGATACAGAAGAGCTGATGCTATCGGTACACCATGGCAGATTAGTGTTGACGAAAAGACAGTTGAAGAAAACATTGTTACTCTTCGTGACAGAGATACTATGGAACAAATTGAACTAAAGGTTGAAGAACTTGTACCATATATCGAAGAAAGAATTCAGTTTGAAAAGTAATTTTTAATAACTATTTTTGTTACGATTTGTTGAGTGTTAAATTTATTCAGTAAATGTACTTAGTAATGAATTTATTTAGTGATGCATTTGCCAAGTGATATATTACTGAGTGACATATTTAATTTGTTCATTAATCAATAAACATAAATTTAAGGGAATGGTTAGTACCATTCCCTTTTTCGCTTTTATATTTGTTTTCAATATAAATTAGGGTTTTAATTTTGGTTTGTGTGTAAAGATAAATTAGTTTTATAAATTAGGGTTTGTGGGGATGATTATGTTGTGTAGGTTAATTAGATAGTAACC
>ERZ1034763.828-NODE-828-length-12085-cov-6.110141_pt1 | contig 12085 bp, 14 predicted proteins | sample MGYA00520701_ERZ1034763 | MGnify/ENA primary metagenome ERZ1034763 (study PRJEB33766, sample SAMN09781707) | gut metagenome | biome: gut microbiome | host: Homo sapiens | place: Madagascar | study: EMG produced TPA metagenomics assembly of the PRJNA485056 data set...
CAGGAAAACAGCTATTATAACAAGGCGAGAGAGAATTATGCAGTGATGGAAGAAAAGAGATATGGTCCGATCAAGAAATTTGTAAAACGCTTTAAGTCTGGAAAATGGGGAGAATGGGAAGATCTGATAACAGAAGCCGATGACTATGAATGATATATAGGATGTGGTATAGTATACGCAGATTCAAAAACATATCATAGAAGTCAAAAGGGAGTCAGGAAGAATGAAAGAGAGACCAAAAGAAATAATGACGATCACGTTGATAGGAATCAATATTCTGGTGTTTATTGTTCTTACTATGATCGGATGGACTGAGGATGGTTATTTTATGTTGCAGCATGGAGCAATGTATGAACCGTATATTATAGAAAATCAGGAATACTATCGGCTGTTTACCAGTCTTTTTCTGCATTTTGGAATCTCACATTTATTAAATAACATGGTGCTTTTGTGGGCACTTGGATCGATTTTTGAAAAAGAGGCCGGTAAAATTCGGTTTCTGCTCTGTTATTTTATCAGTGGAATAGGTGGTAATCTGCTGTCTTTGTACTGGAATACCATGCACGACAGACAGATTGTATCTGCCGGGGCATCGGGAGCAATTTTCGGACTAATGGGAGGGTTGCTTTGGATTGTATTTGCGAACAGGGGAAGGCTGGGAACACTGTCAGGAAGAGGCATTCTGATTATGGTTGTACTGAGTCTCTATTTTGGATTTACCAGTACAGGTGTAGATAATCTGGCTCACGTAGGCGGATTGATTTGCGGTTTCCTGACAGCGCTGCTAACCTATCGAAGAAAAAATCAAAAGATCCTAACGGTATCTGATATTAACGATATCTGATATTTTACGCAGGAAGTGTGATCGATACGATTGTTCCATTGGTATGGTCAGATGTAATGTCGATCGTTCCATTATGTGCTTCAATGATTCTTTTGGAAACTGCGAGACCAAGACCGGTACCGTTTTCTTTGGTCGTAAAGAATGGTTCATAAAGCTTATCAACAATTTCAGTTGGAATACCACAGCCGTTATCCTGGCATTGAATCAGAATTTTATCGTCAAGCTTCTTTGCGCGAAACTGCAGACGTGGGGCATACTTACAATCGGCAAGAGCGTCTTTGGCATTTGTAAGTATGTTTAAGAAGACTTCCTCTAATTTGGTGCGATCACCATTGAACCTTTTTATATTCTTATCAATACTGGAAGTCATCTCAATCTTTGATTTTTCAAAGTTGAGAGACATGGCGAATAGAACAGCAGAGTTGCGAAGAACATGTCCAAGAGGAATGGAAGCACGGTTTAATTGGTTTCCGTTGTTGAGTTCTGTCAGATCATCCAGTAAATCACACATATGTCTGGCACCATCCATGCATTCTTCCCAGACACAGGAGCCTTTGGCAGTTTCGGCATAAAGAGAGCCCATTAATTGCATGGAAGAATAAAGAACTGTCATAGGATTACGGATCTCATGTGCAATTGTAGCAACAGCAGCATCATGGTTCTTCAGAAGCTGGGTGATAATCTCTTTTGCATCTTTGTTTGTTTCCATCAGGTGGTTCATTTTTTCAAGATCGATATTTGTTAACATAATACTCACTCCTAATAGTTAGATTTTCTTGAGTTCGGTAAGAGTGTAGCACCGTCGAAAACAGCATTCAATAAAAATCATTCGACTATTTTCGACCTTTTTCGACCTGGTGTCTGAAAAATGTATTCTCTTTTTCTGAAAAATGGTCTATACTACAGATAAAATAAAATGGAAAGAGGAAAGATCATGAGAGATGATAATTGTATTTTCTGTAAAATAGCAAATGGAGAGATTCCATCAGCAACATTATATGAGGATGAGGAGTTCAGAGTAATTTTGGATCTTGGACCGGCATCAAAAGGACATGCGCTGATCCTTCCGAAGAATCATTACCGCAATCTGTATGATATTGACGAGGCAACAGCTTCAAAAGCAATCTGTCTGGCAAAAAAGATGATTACAAAGATGACGGATGTACTTGGATGTGATGGTTATAATATCGTTCAGAACAACGAAGAGGCAGCTGGACAGACGGTATTCCATTTCCATATGCACTTAATCCCAAGATATAAGAATGACAATGTAGGTCTCGGATGGCATATGGGAGAACTTACAGAAGAAGATAAGAAAGAGATACTTGAAAAATTAAAATAGTACTGGAGAAGATATGTTAACAGAAAATCGCGAATTTAATGAGATTTATGAACAATATAAAAATCTCATTCTAAAAGCGGCATATACTTATTCAGGCAGTTATAGTGTAGCGGAAGATATTACTCAAGACACTTTTCTGAAACTGTATATGGGATATGACAGCATGAAGAAGAAAAATATTTCTTCATGGCTGTTTACAACGGCAAAAAATGCGGCATTAAATTACAGGAAAAAGCATAGCCGGGAGATTTTTGAGATTGATGAGAATTGGGACAGTGAAGAGGATACCGAGAAATATGAAGCACAGGTATACAGTGCAGAGGAACAATTTCTGGAAGATGATCTTCAGAAACAAAGATTAGAGCTTCATGAAAAGATTTTCACCAATTTGATGGAAAAGAATGAAAGATGGTACGATGCCATTGTTCTTGTATATTACATGGAGATGCCTCAGGCAAAAGCAGCAGAATTAATGGGCATTCGACTCGAAGTGCTTCATAGTCTTCTGCACAGAGCAAAGAAATGGATTAAGAAAAAGTACGGAACGGAGTACGAAGAAATGAACCGGGAAGACTAAGAGCAACACCAAATGTTTACTGCTCAATGTACAAAGAAAAGTATATAAGAAACAGTGGTGCCGATAGTTTCCCGGTATCTTTTTGAATACTGTAGTTTTATGAAGACTGTTGCCGATAGATGAACTATATTATTTTGCGGCAGCTTCTTCAATGAGGCCGATAATAGTAGCAATCGGATCCTGCTGACCAGAATTATGCATTGCATTTATGAACTGCTCACGGTTTTCGTACAGGTTATGAACTGCATCCAAAAGCGTTGCATTCGTAAGCTGTTCTTCCTCAATTACAAGACTGAATCCCTGACGTTCGAAAGAGTGTGCGTTAAGAATCTGATCGCCACGACTTGCACGGGCAGAAAGTGGAATCAGAAGATTCGGTTTTCTAAGAGCAAGCAGTTCACAGATTGCATTCGCACCGGCACGTGAGATAACAACATCTGCAAGAGCAAAGAGATCACGCAGTTCGTTTTTGATATATTCAAACTGACAGTAGCCTTTGATTTCTTTCAGAGAATGATCAACCTTTCCTTTTCCGCAGAGATGGATGATCTGGAACTGTTTCAGCAGTTCAGGAAGGGCAGCACGTACCGCCTCGTTGACAGCTACAGCACCAAGACTTCCGCCGATTACGAGAATAACAGGTTTTTCATCTGTAAAGCCACACATCTTTCTGGCAGCATCCTTATCACCAGTAAGAAGTTCCTGACGAATCGGAGAACCGGTAAGAACAGCTTTTCCCTCCGGAAGAGCATCTAACGTCTCCGGGAAGTTACAGCAGACTTTGACAGCAGATGGAATTGCCAGTTTATTTGCCAGGCCAGGTGTCATATCAGACTCATGAATAATGACCGGAACTTTGCATCGCTTTCCAGCAAGAACAACTGGAACCGAAACAAATCCGCCTTTAGAAAAAATAACATCAGGCTTTAAGCCTTTGATTAACTTACGGGCTTCACCAAAGCCTTTGATCACACGGAATGGATCTGTGAAATTCTGCAGACTGAAATAACGGCGCAGCTTTCCAGAAGAAATTCCATGATATGGAATTCCAAAAGGTTCAATCAGTTCCTTTTCAATTCCATTGTAAGAACCTATGTATTGAATATCATAGCCTAATTCTCTAAGCTTTGGAATCAGGGCTATATTCGGAGTGACATGTCCGGCAGTACCGCCGCCGGTCAATATAATTCGCTTCATAAATTAACCTCCAGATTTAGTGTAGAGTGCTACTGTTCGAAGTAAATTGAGAACACTAGCCTTATAGCATCATATTACCCTTATTTGAAAAAATGTCAAGAAAAACGGGACACACAAACTGGAGAGAATAAGGTGAAGAAAATGAAAAAACTGAAAAAATTATCATTGGAAAATGAAATGAAAAAAGAAGCTGAACAGATTGAAAAGAAAGTCCGTAAGGACAAATCTCTGGATGACATTACAGTGTCTGATAAGATGGAAAAAGAGCTTTTCAATAAGATTCAGGATTACGAATACGACAAGAGGCATAAAAAAGTCATCCGCAAAAAGAAGAAAAGCAAACTTGTAATCGGAGCACTGGCAGCAGTGCTGATTCTGGTGTGCGGAAGTGTGATGACCAGTGTGGGGAGTAAGTCGTATTGGAAGACGTTGTGGAATAAAGAGGCAGGGGATGAGACTTTGTCTTACGTAGATGTTGAAAATATGGAGACGAAGGAGTCAGAGGACATTGATGAATTGGAAGTTGATAAAAAAATCACAAAAGTAATGGGAGTATCTCTGGTAAAAATGCAGTATAAGCCAAAAGATATGGCGCTAAAAAGATATATAATAGATAAAGAACAAAGGATGGCTGTATTATTTTATCAATACGGAGAAGAAGTGATTAAATATTATATGTATACAAATTCAACGGATTCATCGTTTGGAGAAAAAACAGTTGATCAATTATTAGACGAATATGAGTTTCAAAATGGAAATCATAGTATATTAGTAAAGCAATATGAGATTAAAGATTCAGATGAAGAAAGATATATTGCAGAGTTTGAATATAAGGATATACATTATCAGATTAAAGGAACTATAGAAAAAGAAGAATTTGAAAAAATTCTGGAAAATTTATTTTTTATGTAAAAAATGCGTAAGTATTTTGCATCTTAGTTGTTTACTTATCAGAAGACAGTGATAAAAGGGGGAAGATAGTCTTATGATAAGTAAAAAAATCGCATCAGTTATAACGAGTGTTATGGTTTTCTGCTGTATAGTAGGGGTATCATTGACAAATGTTAAAGCAGATGACAGTGCTCCAAAATCAGTAGATGGATCATATTTGACATCAGCAGATTCATCTACAGGTTATACACCTAATAACGAACGTGGAAAGCATCTGATGGATGGGCAGTGTTCAATCTCAAAAACAGGAACAAAAAGAATTTATGCCTATGGGTCAACAACTGCTAATCATACAGTTGACGCCATTGCTGTTATTGTTTATGTAGATCAATATAATGAGTCTGATGGAAAATGGCATCAGATTGATGCATTTTCAAAAAAAGTAGAGAATGATTATTATTCGGCAACTTCTAAGTCAATCCAAGTTGACAGAGGATATTACTATCGAGTTCATGCTTCTCACATTGTACGTATGGCAGGTTCTCCGGATGAAGAAACTTTCTCAGTAACCAACGGAGTTCTAGTCCCATAAGCATCTTTCTCCCACATCAACGACAGAAGATGCAGCCCGTGGGCTGGCCTAACAGCCGCTGCGCGGTGGTTCGCTCGGATACTCACAAATTAGATTCTAATAGATAAAAGTGAGAGCCTTGTTCCTTGATACACCACAATTGAATAAATGAGCATATAATCACCATAAGCGGCTGTTAATCAGTCCATGGACTAGTAGGGCAGAAGGGAAGGATTGAATCAAGAGTAGCGATCCTTCCCTATTAGTTTGCCATTTTTTAAAATTATTTTCCTGTTGCTTCTTTCAGTGCCTGAGCAAGCTGGTCCGGGCAGGAAGTTTTCTTGAATCCACACTGGATTCCTTCCAGGCGTGAGATGGCCTCATCTACATCCATTCCTTCAACCAGGTGGGAAATTCCCTGCAGATTACCGTTACATCCGCCAACGAAGGAAACATTATGAATCTTGTTATCTTCGATATCAAAGTGAATGCTCTGGGAACAGACACCTTTTGTTCTATAATCCATATCTAGATATCCTTTCTTTTAAGTTTTTAGATCTTTTAGTTACCTTTTGAATTATAGCAAATCAAATATAAAAAAACAATTTTTCTTTTCACATCTTTCAGCATAATTTTCCTCAATACGACAATTTTGATTTTTGCTGTAGAAATCTGTAGAACGATTTATGCGGACAGAATATAAAATCAGGTTTATAATATCTACAAACGTAACGAAGGGGAGGCCCGAACAGTTACGCGCAATATTTTTAAAACCAGGAGGGGTTGCTATGTTAAGAGAACTGGCAGTGAACACAAGAGTCATCTATTATCTGATGGCGCTTCTGGGCATGATCGGAGTGCTGGCAAAAGTAGTGAATCAGCAGACATTGAATCAGATGCTGAAGGCGGCGGGGAATATGTCCAAGAGTACACACCGACTGATAAAACTCGTAAGAGCAAAATACGAACATGCATGTATGGTGCATGACAGTGTAGAGAATACGAATGCATTTGTGGAGAAATATATTTATGAATATAGAGGATTTTTGTTTGGGATTCATACCTGGAGACAGATGCAATTGCTGACGGTGTGGTTTGTTGGAATTCTTGCAGCTCTTGGTGCATTCGAATGTTATATTACTTATGGATTTTCAGATGCGGCGTATCACTATATAGAAACAGGATTAGCGGAGATGGTACTCCTTTTTGTTATCAGTCATCTTTCGGACGAACAGTACAAGCTTAATGCTGTCAGGATGTATATGGTGGATTATCTTGAGAATAATTGTGCATTTCACGTAAAGAGACAGCGGACTACGGATAGAGAAGAATTGAATGTGATCGCTGCAGAGAATACCGGAAAGCAGGAGTGGGAAGAAAAGAAAGGGGAAAGAGAGATACATAGAGAAGACAACGTACAGAATGGAAATAAAACAAAAGCCGAGAGGACGGAGCTGCCGATTAATATCGAGGGAGAACCAAGAGCGGTAGAGCCGGCAAGGAATCCGGAAGGAAATTCAGAGAGAGACGTAGATAGAGATTCAGGAAGAAATGCAGAAAGAGAAGCGGCGATTCGTCAGATTCTGGAAGAATTTTTAACATAACGAAAACTAAAATTTCTTGAGCAGCATTTGTAAATAAGGTATAATAAAAAGCAGTTGGTGGCCGCCGGTCATGGAATATCAGGAATGGCGGCAGGGAAAGAAGAACCAACTGCTTTTTTAGGGCTTATAAACAAGAAAAGAAAGTAACTGATTAAGACAGGTATAAAGAGTAATAGGAGGAGTTGCCATGTTAAGAATAGGAATGTTGACCAGCGGTGGAGACTGCCAGGCACTTAACGCAGCAATGCGCGGTGTTGTAAAAGGAATTTGCAACAAGCGCAAAGATGTAGAAATCTATGGATTTAAAGATGGATACAAAGGTCTGATTTATTCGGATTTCAATATGTTGACATCAAAGGATTTCTCGGGAATCCTGACACAGGGTGGAACAATTCTTGGTACATCCCGTCAGCCGTTCAAACTGATGCGTGTGCCGGACAAGGATGGAATAGACAAGGTGGAGGCAATGAAGCACACATATCATAAGCTTCATCTGGATTGTCTCGTTATTCTTGGAGGAAATGGAACTCATAAGACAGCAAATCTTCTTCGTGAGGAAGGACTCAATGTAGTGACACTGCCGAAGACGATCGATAACGATCTGTGGGGAACAGACATGACATTTGGATTCCAGAGTGCAGTTGATATCGCAACAGATACGATTGACAGAATCCATACAACAGCAACTTCCCACAGCCGTGTATTTATTATCGAGGTTATGGGTCACAAAGTAGGTCATGTAACTCTGCCTGCAGGAATTGCAGGCGGCGCAGACATAATTCTTCTCCCGGAGATCCCATATGATATTAAAGCAATCAAGAATGTGATCGACAAACGTACACAGGCAGGTAAGAGATTTACAATTCTTGCTGTTGCAGAGGGTGCGATTTCCAAAGAAGATGCAAAACTGAAAAAGAAAGAGTACAAAGAGAAGCTGGCGAACAGAAAATATCCTTCTATTGCTTACGAACTGGCAGAACAGATTGAAAAAGAGACAGACAAGGAAGTTCGTATCACAGTTCCTGGACACACACAGAGAGGTGGCACACCTTGTTCTTATGACCGTGTATTTGCAACAAGAGTCGGAGCGAAGGCAGCAGAATTGATCCTGAATGAAGAATACGGATATATGGTAGCCATGAGAAATGGTGAGACAGTGAAAGTTCCGTTGGAAGAGGTTGCAGGAAAGCTGAAATATGTTGATCCGAACTGTGGTCTGATCAAAGAAGCGAGAACAATCGGTATCAGCTTCGGAGACGAGGTGTAATTCATGTCATATACGGCGCTATACAGAAAGTTCCGTCCTTCTGAATTCGAAGATGTAAAAGGACAGGATCATATTGTTACAACGCTTCAGAACCAGATTAAGGCGAACAGGATCGGACATGCGTATCTGTTTTGCGGAACGCGAGGAACCGGTAAGACAACGGTTGCGAAAATATTTGCGAAGGCAGTAAACTGTGAGCACCCGGTAAATGGAAGTCCATGCGGAGAGTGTGAGATGTGTAAATCTATCGCTACCGGTACTTCAATGAATGTGATCGAGATCGATGCCGCATCGAACAATGGTGTTGATAATATCCGTGAGATCCGGGAGGAAGTGACATATCGACCGACAGAAGGTAAGTATAAAGTATACATTATTGACGAGGTGCATATGCTTTCCATCGGAGCATTTAACGCATTGCTTAAGACACTTGAGGAGCCGCCGGAGTATGTTATTTTTATTCTGGCGACGACAGAAGTGCATAAAATCCCAATCACGATTCTTTCCAGATGTCAGCACTACGATTTCAAGAGAATCAGCATTGAGACAATTACAGACCGTATGCGTGATCTGATGCAGACAGAACAGGTAGAAGTGGAAGAAAAAGCACTTCGCTATATCGCAAAGGCGGCAGACGGATCTATGCGTGATGCACTCAGTCTGCTGGATCAGTGTATTGCATTTTATCTGGGACAGAAGCTGACGTATGATCATGTGCTTGAAGTACTTGGTGCGGTGGATACGGATGTGTTCAGCCGCCTGCTTCGGAAAGTATTGGAAAGAGATGTTGCCGGAGTTCTTGATATCGTGGAAGATCTGGTTATGCAGGGACGTGAACTGACCCAGCTGGCCGCAGATTTTACATGGTATCTGAGAAATTTGCTTTTGGTTAAAACTTCTGATAATATAGAGGACGTGCTGGATGTGTCTACTGAAAATATGTTGCAGCTCAAGGAAGAATCAAAAATGATCGAACTTGATATGCTGTTGCGTTATATCCGTATATTCTCAGAACTTTCCGGTCAGCTGAAGTATGCGACGCAGAAGAGAGTGCTTCTGGAAGTTGCACTGATCAAGCTTTGTACTCCGGCGATGGAGACTGGTCAGGATGCACTTCTGGACAGAATCCGTGCGGTAGAAGACAAAGTAGAGAAAGGACTTGCTGCAGCCGCAGATATGCCGCAGCGAGTTGTTTACGTGAATGGAGATGATGCATCATTATCCGGATCAGGCGTTGCGGGAAGCAGGAAGGCGAAACCGGAGCTGCCGAATGCAATTCCGGAGGATGTGCAGGAAGTGGTGAAGAATTTCCGTTCTATCGCAGATGAAGCGTCAGGTATGATCAGAGGCTTTCTTAAAAAAGCAAGACTGAGTCTTGGTGGTGACAATCGATTGTTGATCGTACTGCCAGATGCTATGTCTGCAGATATGGTTGGCAGAGAAGATCATGTGCAAGAACTTGAACAGCTCATTGAAGAGAAGATTGGAAAGAAAGTCGAGGTAGATGTCCGTCATGTGGAAGAGGGCAGACACTTTGAGGATACATTTGTGGACATAGAACAGAAAATAAATATGGAAATAACAGTGGAGGATTAGACATGGCAAAGCGTGGAGGATTTCCAGGCGGCGGAATGCCGGGAAATATGGCGAATCTGATGAAGCAGGCACAGAAGATGCAGCGTCAGATGGAAGAGCAGCAGAAAGAACTTGAGACAAAAGAGTTCACAGCAGCTGCAGGCGGCGGAGCAGTAGAAGTGACTGTATCCGGCAAAAGAGAAGTAACAAAAGTAAAACTTGCAGAAGAAGTTGTAGATCCGGATGACATTGAGATGCTGGAAGACCTGATCGTAGCAGCGACAAATGAAGCACTGCGTCAGGTTGAGCAGGAGACAAATGCAGCAGTATCTAAGATGACAGGCGGACTTGGCGGTCTTGGAGGCGGAATGTTCTAATGGATTACTACAGTAATCAGATCAGCCGTCTGATCGAGGAGTTCTCGAGACTTCCGGGAATCGGGAATAAATCAGCACAAAGACTTGCATTTCATGTGATCAATATGCCGGTAGAACAAGTAGAAGGACTTGCGAATGCAATCGTAGATGCCCGTAAGAATGTCCGTTACTGTAAGGAGTGCTGTACGTTGACGGATAAGGATATCTGCCCAATCTGCAGCAATCCGGACAGAGATCATAAGACAATCATGGTAGTGGAGACACCTCGTGATCTGGCAGCGTATGAGAAGACCGGAAAGTACAATGGAGTCTATCATGTACTTCATGGAGCAATTTCTCCAATGCTTGGAATCGGTCCCGGGGATATCCGTCTGAAAGAATTGATGGAGCGTCTGCAGGGAGATGTGGATGAAGTGATCATTGCGACGAATTCCAGTCTGGAAGGCGAGACAACAGCAATGTATATCAGTAAACTTATCAAACCGGTCGGAATCAAGGTGAGCAGGATTGCCAGTGGTGTTCCGGTTGGTGGTGATCTGGAATATATTGATGAGGTAACACTGCTCCGGGCATTGGAAGGAAGAACAGAATTGTAAAAGCATTTGAGACACCGGCAGGAGGGACTGGCTATGGCGAAGAAAAAAGTTACATCTTCAGATGTGGCAAAGCGCGCGGGAGTTTCACAGGCAACGGTCTCGATGGTACTCAATAAGAAGTATAACGTCTCTTTTTCAAAAGAAGTAATCCAGAAAGTGGAGGCAGCGGCGGGAGAACTAGGGTATGAACTTCCGAAACGCAGAACACAGCGTGGAGAGCGACGAGAAAAACTGCTCGTTGTCATCAGCCCGAACCTGACAAACCCATACTATGTAATGCTTTTACAAGGAATTGAATCAAGGGCAACAGAGCAGGGGTTCGGAATCTTTGTCTGTAATACACAGAGAGATTTAAAACTGGAAGAACGTTATCTGAAAATGATCTCAACTCTGAATGCACAGGGAGTTATCTATATGTGCAATCCGGGAAAATGTTTTCTCGGACAGCTCAAAGAAATGTCTGAAAGGATTCCGGTTGTTGTGATCAATAACCAGGAGAAGCATTTGGATGTAGATGCAGTAGAGCTGGACAATACCAAGCTTGGAAGATTGATGGGAAAGCATCTTCTGGAGCTGGGGCATCAGCATGTGGCATACATTACACCGCCATTAACTGCAAGACAGAAGCAGAGATTCCGCCGGGTGGAAGGTTTTCTGGATGAATTCAGAAAAGCCGGATATGGCGATCAGGTGATTGTAAAAGAAGCAGATGAAGAATTTGACCGGAATGTTCCGGGAATCGATTCAGAGTACCGCATCGGATATGATCTGACAAAAGAACTGCTCCGGACAGAAAAAGATCTCACTGCAATCGTGGGGCTGAATGATATGATCGCATTTGGGATTATGGATGCACTCCAGGATATGAAGTATAAAGTTCCCGGAGATGTCTCGGTTATGGGATGTGATAATACTTTATTTTCCAAAGTTAAGAAAGTGTCACTTACAACGATTGAGCATTTTGTAATTCATAAAGGAATGGATGCCTGTGATATCATCATGAAAAAGATCAGTTCAAGGGACTGGAAGTATACGGAATTTGAACCGGTCAGTATTTATCATGTGGAATATGAGCCACAGATTGTGGTTCGTGGAACAACGTCTTATGCGAAGACAAAATAATTGACACTATGACGTAGGATTATTTAAAATTAATAAAAAATAACAAAATTATTACTAATAAAAACAAAATATTCTGATTCAGAGAAAAGTTGGTAAAGCCTTTAAAATAAAGACTTTTATAC
>ERZ1034763.834-NODE-834-length-12040-cov-8.848644_pt1 | contig 12040 bp, 15 predicted proteins | sample MGYA00520701_ERZ1034763 | MGnify/ENA primary metagenome ERZ1034763 (study PRJEB33766, sample SAMN09781707) | gut metagenome | biome: gut microbiome | host: Homo sapiens | place: Madagascar | study: EMG produced TPA metagenomics assembly of the PRJNA485056 data set...
CATCAACGCGTATACTATTCCGCTTATTTTTTTATTCATCATACCCAATGCGTATAATGTCAACCTATTATTATACCATTTGCGTGTAATGTCAACCACACACTCGCTATAAGTAAAAGTTATAGCAAGCTATACGCAATGATGGTTGTAATATAAGCTACTTGTGATATAATGAATACATCATCAAGAAAGGAACACATCATAGAATGTGTATGGTAGGAAGATATGAAAGGAACATTACAAAATTTAAGGGATTACGCAAACAAGTTAGCAATGTCAGACTATGAGATTGATAGGCTTGTTTCAGAAGTAGAATCGGTTGACGGTTTAGTGGTTGACTATGATGATATTATAGCAGGACTCGATTCTGAATATGATGGAAAGGAGATATAATATGACAATTAACAATGAAGGTTTAAATCTAATCAAAGAAAGTGAGGGCTTACGCTTAAAGGCTTACAAATGTCCCGCCGGTGTATGGACAATAGGCTACGGTCACACTGGAAAAGACGTGAAGAAAGGAATGGTTATCACAGAAGAAAAAGCGACCGAATTATTAAAACGTGACATAGAAAGGTTCGAAAGACACGTTTCAGCATACGATAAAATATATCATTTTACAAGTAATGAATTTTCAGCACTTGTATCATTTGCTTTTAACCTTGGCTCAATAACTGGATTAACAAAAAACGGAACACGAACAAAACAGCAGATAGCAAACAAAATGCTAGAATACTGTTACGCAAGTGGAAAAAAACTAAACGGCTTATATACAAGACGACAGAAAGAAAGGAAGTTGTTTTTGAAAAAAAGTAATGAATACGAAGTGACTGGAAACCTTGTTCGTATACGCTCTGGTAACACTTTAGAATCTGGAATTATTACAACGGTTAATGCTGGCACAAAAGTAACAGTTGAAGAAAAGAACGGCGATTTTTATAAAATCAGAGCGTACATATCTAAAAAATATTTAAGGGAGATTTAAACATGAACGAAATCAAAATATCAGTATTAGCATATAAGGAATTGCTTAACGATAATATAAAATTAACAAAAGAGATAAAAGAGTTATTAGAAGAGAGAGACGACAAAGATGAAATCATCCAGTCATTGCATGATGAAATCGAAGCTAGAAACTGCTATACGCAAAAAGTTATTACGGAAAGAAACCGATTACAGGAAGAAATGAACGTAATGGTAAAAGACCACGAAATTGAATGCGAAGATTTTATCGAAATGATTAATGAAATGATAGACGTTGAAGATCTACACATCATTTTAGCGATGTACCTCGCAGATAACTTGATACCAGAATCAGCAAAGATATGTTTATTTCAGTTTCTGGATGAAATCAAAAAGTACATTGACATAGATAAAAAATAATGTTATACTATAAAGTAGAAATTGTTACAAAAAAGAAAGAGAGGAGAAATTCATGTTTAATGAAATTTTAACAGCAGTAGCAACAGTAGGTTTTCCTATCGTAGCTTGTGGTGGTCTGGCATGGTATGTAAAATACTTAACAGACGTACACAAGAAAGAAGCGGACGATATGCGAAAATCACTTGATGCTAACACACAGGTAATCAACAAATTGTTGAGCAGATTAGAAAGAGAGGACACAAAAAATGGCAAGTAGAATCGAATTCGTACAGAAGGTCGTATGCGATTCAATCGCACAGACAATGGGTGCAAACTATTATCCAGAATCCGGCACGGATTCAAACAAAAACTTATCGGCTATCGACACTTGGAAGCTGTCAGACGTTGGTAAGGACATGAACGAGATGAATAAGACGGACGTATTCACAAAGACATTAGCATTACAGTTGGGAGCGTATATTCTTGACACTCGTTTATGGCAGAAAGAATTCCCACCAGTATACCGCTCGCGTATGGAATTTGGTGGATACCTGTTAAAATCCAGACTCGGACTTTACGAAGTCGAAGATGACCCAATGTGGGATTTACAGGAAAAAGACTACTCAGCAGATGAACACACACCGGTACTCCCGAAAACATTTGCGAAGATTTTTGATGAACTCAAGGCGATTCGTGTTAAGCACACAATTTACAACGACACGCTTATGGAAGCAATGAAAGACTGGACAATGATGTCAGATTTTGTTGGACAGATGGAAGTTGCCGTTGAGAACACACTCAGACAGAGATTGAACGTTGTTATCAAACAGTTGATTTGTACTGGAATCGCTATCTCCGATAAAGCGACTGGAACAGCTAGACATGTAGTGACAGAAGCCATTAAACGCGGTCTCTTATCTGAGGGGGCTACTGATGAAGATTTTATGAACTCAGATGCGTGTAAAATCTTTTTGCTTAATGAGATGAATAAGACACGTGAATATATGCAGGAATTTACAGTTGCATTCAACAACAAAACAACCCCTTGCTTCACACCACGAGAGGATTGTCATACTCTGATTCTTACCGACACAATGCAGAAACTTTCAGCGACCACAGCAACCCTTTATCATGACAGTAAGGTAGACTTTACTGATTACGATTTAGTAAACTGGTGGCAGGGCAATACGAAAACAGTTGAAAGTGTTGAAAAATTTGGGGATTTTGATACAATTTCAGCAGTGGAAATTTCAGCAGATGCTACAAACAAACTTGGAATTGGCACAGAAGCGTATAGTAGAGATAAGGTAGTTGCATTTATGTATGACGACCTTGCTATCGGGCTTGTGGAAAAAACAAGCAATAAGGCAACTTCAACTTATACAGCTTCTTGTGATTTTTGGAACATCTTTGACCACTATGCGTTTAATGCATGGGTAGATTCATCCTATAACATGGTTGCATTTATCCTTGACTAAACATAAAAGAACCATTCCTACCCTTAGGCACTCTCAGGAGTGCCTATTTTTAAAAAAAGAAAGTGAGGTAAAAATGTATTTTGATGCAAATTTTTTAATCAATCGAGAATTTGATTCTATGATTTGTGATGAGCAATTTTTTCATTATTATAATACAATAGAAAATATATTAACAACAATGTTCGTTTATGAAAACTTACCCGAGACATTACCAGTTCGCGAAATCGAACACAACTTAATCAGATACGGCTCTTGTTTAATAGTACGCTTTGCGGATGGAACATATTACGCAGGTGTACCCGCACTTTGTGGACAGATTAACAATTACGGATTTGGTGAACAAGCAATTTGTACAACACGAAACGGTAAAAAAGTATACGACAGCTACTACAATAAAGAGGGTTCAAATGCCATCCTTATTTGGAACAACTCACAGTATATGCCAGACTTCGATATATTTCGATACGCAAATCTTTTTGCGGACGTTGACAAGTCCATTAATTTGAATGTCATTAATTCCAGATTACATCCCATTCCTGTTGCAAGAGATGGAAAACTAAAACAGGCTATTGATGGCATTTTTAAAAATATACGGAAAGGTAAAAAGACTTACAGTGTTATAAATGATGTATCATTTTCGGACATTGTAAACAATAAAGACAATGCTATTCCCGTACTTAATTTGACGGACGTTACAAACGCCGATAAAATCCAGTATCTTTCAAAATTGCATGATGACCTTGTGGCAAGGTTGGGTAGACTTTACGGTCAGAACATAAATTCGAACGGAAAAATGGCACAGCAGACAATAAAAGAGTTGTCCGGATATGATACACTTTCCGCTATCATTCCTTATGACCGCTTAGCGTGTAGAAAAGAAGCGTTTGAAAAATTTGGAAAATTTATCGGTTTGGAAAACGTGACAGTAAAGTTTAATCATGCGTGGGAACACCTGTTAGATGATTGTGACGTTTCACATGAAACAATGGACAATGAAGAAAGTGAGGTTGACTATGAAGAAAAGATTGACAATGGCACAAGTAATCAAGCAGATACAATATAATGCCAATAGCGGGTATAACGTACCGCTTTTAAATATCACTTTATCGGATACACCGGATTGGTACACTGCGTATAAAGAAAATTATTCTTTTATTGATGATTTTGTAGTCACAAAGTTTTCGGATTTCGTACTTGATAATTATGAATACGTGAACGGCACTATTACACCAGCGGTTTTAACATCACTTTTGAAAAGGAAATCAAATTCTTTTTATATGTTGCGGAAATTGACATACGATAAGTTATGGGAGATTGAGTCTATCACGTTCAATCCGATTAACAACTACGATTCACATACTAAATCGACCACAACTCGAACTGGTTCGGAAAATGATATTAATAATAAAGAATTTCAGAAAAAAACTGAAAATGCACAAAACGGTTCAGTTGTGGATTCATTAGAAAAAATCGGAAGTGAAACCGTAGCTACAAAAAACAATCAGAAAGAAACAAACGCAAGAGAACTGAACACTGCTGTAGATGTTTCAGCAAAAAATAATCAGAGCATGACAGTAACGGACACAAAAAAGCAGTCATACACTGATAAACATACACTAACTGCGTACGCAAACAATGAAGTTGATGCAACGGAAAGAACGTATGCCGGTGATGGTGACACAAACGTAACAAATTTTTCTGGTGAAGCCGATACAACGAACACGACCAACACAGGAACTGACACATTAACAAAGTCATATACTGGTGAAGCCGATACAACCGAACAAAGTTTTAATAATCGAAAAGATGAAAAAACTACTACTTACAACGACTTAAAAACAACAGTATCGGAAAATGTTACAAAAGACACCGAAGAACGCACTAAGACATACAACGAAGTTACTGATACGTTCGAAGAAATGAAATCGGGCAATATTGGTGTTACCACAAGTACCGCTATGCTATCCGAATTTCTGGATTTTTACAGTGGTTACTCATTTTTTGAACGATTAATCAGTGATTTTATACAATATATTTGTAGGGTGGATTTTGAAACGGAGGTGGAATAATGGCAGAAAGTTACACAATTGCAAAATGTGAAGATATGGCAAATGTTATTAATAAATCATTTACTAGCATTAAAAACGTAACATTAAACATTTTGTCCGGCGACTACAAACACATGCACGTTAGGTTTCAAGGACAGGGTTTGAATGATGCCGTTGTTTTACGAACTTACAACTATGCGTATAATGTTGGTAAAGGTCTTTATTATTTTATCAACAATTTAAAAGCATACGCAAACGCCACTTACGAATGCGATTTGGACATTGATGTATTGACCACTTACCAGTCTAACATCATGGAAAACACATATATTATTGAGAGGTCACAAAAAAACTTCTCATTGTATTTGAAGGATAATGCGTATACGGAATATGCGTACAAAAAAAGTGAGAATATCGTCTTTCCGTCTGGCTTTTCATCGGATGCAAGCACAGTGATTTTGACGACAAACACAATTTGATGTTTCACGTGAAACATAGAAAGGACAAATAAATGGCAAATTATTCAGATTTACAAGGTTACAAATTTATATCCCCTGTTAGCTCCATAAAAAAGCCACTTGGAAGTGGTAGCCAAGTAGGTACACAGATAGCAAGCGTATATAAATTAGTAAATAATAATACAAATGTTTTTGCATATTCAAAAAGCAATCCAATTTCGTGCCAAACTTCAGGTATTTCAGCAAACCCAATTTCTATCGTATCAACATGGACACCGCCACTATTGTTAAGTAACACAAACAAGACAATTGTGAAAATTGATGGATGGGATATTAATATCGAGATTACAGTTACTGGTACGAAACAAAAGATTGACCCGGCAGATTGTAAGGCAAGTTTTAGAGGTTCGTCTGATGCTTCGGAGTTTGGAACAAGTCAAATAGCTAGTGACTATTCAGTAGTATCTGTTAGCGAAGTTATCGTTGCTTTATATAGGACTAAAGTTGACATAATAACCGTTGAAGGTGTAAAGACAAAAATGAATGTAATAGAACTCGGGGCTTTTGCACACGGTGAGTATGCAGGATTTACCGGTTGGTTTTTAGTTGCTGGACTGGGATGGGTGCCGGATTATTTCGGAGAGACTCCAACACTTGCGAGCCCCGAAGCAAAAACTGACAGTACTGAGTATGGCGGTGGTTACCGTGGAAACAATTCAAACAGTACACAAGGCGTACCGGATTTACCTAACTTTTCATACGCAAACCACGGCAAAAAGACCTATTTATTAACACCAACTCAAAGTGACGCTTTACACCAGTTCATGTGGTCAACCGATTTTGTTGACGCTCTTGTAAAAATGTACGCACAACCGATGCAGACTATAGAGAGTATGTTTATAAATGATTGCTATTCGAAGGGAGACACACCGGCAACGATAAATCTCGGCAATGTCAACACGGAAATAAACGCAACGCTAACAAGTTCTTTTGTAGAAGTGGACTGTGGCTCAGTCTTTTATAATGAAGAATACGGCTCTTACATTGACTACGAACCATACGTTTCTTTTCAGTTATACCTACCGCGTATAGGTGTCGTACCTATTTCAGCGAATGATGTTGTAAACAATGCTATTCATATCTTATACCAGATTGATGTAGTCACAGGTTTCGGTACTTGTTACGTTATTGTTACAAGGACACGCGATCAGTACAGTGAGGTTTTGATGCAGATTTCATCACAGATGCTAACATCAATTCCTTATTCCGGAATGGATGCTTCCGCAAGGGTGAACGCCGCGGCACAATGTGTAACCAATCTGATAGGTGGTAATTTGATGGGTGCAGGAACTAACGCTTTGAATACATTAATTGCACCATGCAATGTTCAGAAAAGTCCTATTTCTTCATCGCTTTTACTCTCGCAGAAAAAACCAATGTTGATGGTAACTAGAACAAAAGCAGTGCTTCCAGACACTTTCGGGGAGGACGTTGGTTATATGTGTATGGTGTCTGACAAGTTAGCAGGCAAGACAGGTTTCTTTAAAATACGCGATGCTCACACACCGATGATAAATAACGATGCTTGGATTTCATCAGAGATTGACAGATTGCTAGAAAAGGGGGTATTTATAAAATAATGAATATCAACAAAGCTATAAAAAAGTTATGTAAACTTAAAATATTTATACCAGAATATTGGTATCCGCAAAGCGTTAACTGTGTATGGAACGCTTACGTATCTGACCGTTCTACCGGAAAGACAACCGCCTTTTTACTGCTCGGACTTATGCTTTATAAGTCCGAAGGCGTCATAACGCACTATGTGAGGTCAACTACTCCGATGATTAGTGCGGGTAAAATCGCAAATATGTTCGGCTCTATCGTTTCGCTTGGATACGTTTCAATTATTTTTGATAACCGTTGGAACAATGTGATATACCAGAGGTCGACACATAAATTTTATTTGTGTTTATGTGATGAGGATGGGCGAATTGTAGAACAGGACACGACCGCATTTTGTATCGCAATGTCGATTGACAATGCAGAAACTTATAAATCATCGTATCAATGTGACAAGGGAGACTTTATAATTTTTGATGAGTTTATCAATTCATACTATAGACGTGGTGAGTTCCCCCAGTTTTGTGATTTGTGTAGTACCATAATTCGTAAGAGAATGACCGCACAAATATTTTTACTAGCGAATACGATTGAAAGAAATTCTGAGTATTTTGATGAATTAGAGTGCCGTGACTTTATCGACCACGCGGAACAGGGAGATATTTCAGAGTATGACCTTTCCGGAACGTCTGTTCATGTAGAAGTGTTAGGTGTACGCATTGATGATAAAAGAAAGAAGTTTAATTCTAGATACTTTTCTTTTAAAAATCCTAGGCTGGCATCTATTACCGGTACCGGATGGGCTGTAAAAAATTATCAGCACATAGACCGTCCGATAAAATCCTATCTGGCAAGAAATTTGTTTATATTTGTACAAAACAAATATATCCAGCTTGATGTTGTTCGTGTAGATGATTCAAACAAAATTTGTGTGTACGCTCATTTATCAAAAGAGCCGGACAAGGACGATGCTTATATCTATTCGGTTGACCGTGATTGTTATTCGAATAATACAGTATACGCAAGAGGAACGGGAAATTCTCTAGATAGATGGTTCTGGAATTTGGAGAAAAACAATCTCGTGTTCTTTTCCAATAACTCAGTGGGTTCGCTTTTTGAGCATTACAAAACAATCACAAAATATTTATAAAGTTAAAGAGTGTTTCACGTGAAACACTCTTTTTATTCTCCGACTTCTTCGCACAATTCGAAGTATTCAACATTTGAAGACATTTTCTTTTCTGTCTGTACGATGATGCAAGCACTTGAAACCTCAATGTTGTGTCCATTAAGTTCTTCTAAATGTGGCTCGCAATGTGTATATATGGAACGTGTGCCACCGCACCGCTTGAATGTGAATCCTTTTTGTAAGTTGTCAATACTTCCGAGTTCCTCTGCTGATGTAATATTGTTTTTAAAGTCTTTTGATTTTTTCGTTACACCGGCAATCGTTACTTGTAAGTCTTTTTTATCACTTACAAAAGCGTAACATTTCGCGTGTAGAAACTTAAACTCTGATATAACACCCTCTTTTCCCTTGCTTTCATCTTCAAAAGTGCCGTAATATGATATGCTTCCATCATTCTTTTGTATCCCCTTTCCTAGAGATTTGTTTAGTGCTATGATTCTTTCATTATACGCATTGATACGTTTAATTATTTCTTCGCTATATATAAAGAAACAACTGTCCGTGTCGGCATAAATATAGTTATTCCATCCAACAACGTCCTTTATAATGTCAATTAATAACCACTTTCGTGCATGGGCGGTAGTCCATACGCCGAACAAATAATTATTAAAAGAGTTTCTATTTTTGTAATACTTTTGTAATGTTTCTGTTATACTTTCTTTACTTCTGTTGTCTGCTGTTTGCCATTGTCCTGAATCAAAATCTAGAGAATTTATCTCCCTTACAATGTCGGTTGCACTCATGCCGTAAATACCGTTTAGTTTGTTTTTTGACTTTTGACGAAAATAACCATCTTCCCAGTTTTCTTTTATTTCGAAATAGCTGTTGACTACGTCCAGTATGCATTGCGGTATTTTACCACGCCTCATAATGTAACAATCACCGATTATGATTGTATCGAAATCGTAACATTTTGTTATAATTTCGTAATCTAATTCTGTGATGGTTAGTTTTAGCCATCCTTTAAAATTTATGATTCTTCCGTTGTCGTGTCCTTTTTCAACTCCACGGTCGTCAAATAAAACATAATCTCCCTTGCATTTACTTTTTTGTAGATACGGTGTTGTACAACCATCTTTTAATGTTCCGTCTTTCAAGTAAATGTCGGATAATACACAATGCGTTTTACACTTTTCCTCAAATTTGTTTATGTCAAGAGGTTTATTTATATCAAATGTGTAGTATCGTGACGGTTTTGATACAGGGAAATAACAGAGTTGTTGAACGCTCGGATATTGACTTTTAAAGTCATAGTGCCCAACGCGTGTGGTTATTTTCATTCCAGCATAAAATCGGTTTCCATGGGAGTATGCTCCAGAAAAGGCATTGTGCCCCAGTTCATATGTTTCATATTCAAGGGATGTTTTTTCAAAAAAGTTTCGGTATTTTTTGTCTTTTCTACACGCGAGGCGAACGTCACGTCTCACATATCCCGTTGATGTAAGCGGAATGGATATGATTGTATCGTTTTCCAATTCTAATGCTTTGTGTACACATTCTTTGAGCGTCAATACATCATGTATCATATAACGCCAGTCTGATCGCGACAGTGGTGTGTCCTGATAACGTATGATATTGTAGTCAATCTCACCAACCATCTTTTTGTATCTACAATCTAATTGTTTCGCCCATGCGTCAAGTGACATGTTTGAGAGTAGATAGGTACAACGAAATTCAAAACCGCTTATATAAAAGGTTAGAATTTTGTGGGATTTTATCGCAAGTATTTTCGGTTCAGCGTTAAACACTTTTCGTAATTCCATCATTAGATATTGCATATCATATGATAAGTTGTGAACGTATACAACCATTCTCTTGTTTTTATCCAACTTATATGCATCATGTATATATACAAGCTGATTAATCAATTCTGATGGTTTACGACCGATTATTATTTGGTTGCTTAATGCAAAGCACCATTGATATATCCATCCGATTGGGTCATCTAAATGGTGATTCCATGAAGTTTCTGTGTCAAGTGCAATAAAATCTTTACAATACAAGACATTGCCATTCTTATAATTAGACGACTTGCGTATAAAGGGTAATTGTATGTAATTGTAAGATTTTTTTACACAATTCCAATCCATATCTATCTACCATATCTTTCTTTTAGTTTCATAATATTATCTTCAACGGTTGCCCAGTCTTCTACTCCATCGCGAAAGGCTTGTGATATTGCACTTTCAACTGTGGTATATCCGTACGTTGCTATTGCAGTGCTTATCAAATCAGAACCCCATATATTATAGGCTTTTTTCCACAATTCTCCAGACATGAAGTTTTCAAAACCTTGTTTGTTGAATTGATTATAGGTGTCCTCACCGAATTGCTCTTTAAAAGATTGAATCGCTTTTTTCTGTACGTCTTGTATTCCGGTGGTTGTGCTTGTTTTTGCTGACAAAAAACTTTCTACCGCTGTTTTGATTTGTTCAACTTCCGATTTTTTTAAGCTACCGATGTTGGTACGGAATTTTAATCCGGCACGTCCAGTTGACTTTTTTTCAATTACTTGAGTTAAAAAGTAACGGTTGGGAAGTTCGCTAGAAACATATTCATAAGCACGAGATTGTCCAGACAACCCACGCTTTTCTATTTCGGTTAAACGCTGATTCGCTCGTTTTACCAACTGCCTAACACGTTTGTTTAAATCTTTACGATTCATATAGTTCCCTCCTAGTTATTGTGATTTCTTTTTCGTTACATCCAGACACGGCATAGCTTATTATAAAAATATTTGGATGTACACAACGGTTAATTGTAAGACACTTTTTATCTGTGTCAACCAAAGTTGATACAAATTCCTTTTTAGTTATTCTGTCTATTTCTTTTAACTGAGAGAACAGCTTTTTTCTATCGCGTAAACATAAATTTTCTAGTATTATGTCATTTTTGATTTCCATATTATCACCACCTTTTTGTAAAATACCCACCGCATGGGTGGGTATAAAAACATTTGTTCAGTTGTGTGTCGCTTAGATTAATGAGCAAGCACAACAGTTGTTGCCGTTCTTCGTAGTAATCTTTTCAAATGTAAAGCCAATGTCTGTAATAGCACATCCTCCAGCGTTTACCAGTTCGATGATGGCATTGACCAGTCCTACCGTACTCATTGATGAGGAGGAGTATGCCTTGCCCTCCACTGTTTCGATTACTGCCTGCTCGTACTCTTCGGACGTTTCCTCATCCATACCTGTCATAATTGTGAGGTTGGTTACGTTGCCGACTGGAATCTCTGTAACATTGAATGTTTTCATTGACTTGTCACATACTGATGTAGTTGCCTGTCTGGACAGCTTGAGGGCTTCCAGTTTGTTTGTGAGTTCGTGAGTTGTTGTTTTGATATTCTTCATATTTATACCTCTTTCTCCCCGTTATGCCGGTAGGTCAGCAATATTTTATTCTGTTACAACTTCTACACCGATTAAACTTTCGTCGCAACCTTTGTATAATAAAGCCGCGTCTGTTATTTTATTAAACACTTCTTTTATGGTTGCATCTTTCTTGACAAAATGTGTTATTGTTTTAACTCTCATTTCGGTGCCACTAAAGAACTTTCCGTCTAATTCTTTCGTTGTTTTTGCAATGTACTTTGCTTTAAATGTTATCGGATTGTTGTTAGCCATCACATCATAAAATGTTTTACTACTCATAACTTCCACCCTACACACCATATCGTGTGTTCCTTTCTTTATCTTATGTATGTATTATAACCGATAGAGAGTTACATTACAACCATCATTGCGTATAGCTTGCTATAACTTTTACTTATAGCGATTGTGTGGTTGACATTACACGCAAATGGTATAATGATTGGTTGACATTATACGCATCTGGTATAGTGAATAAAAAAATAAGTGGAATAGTATACGCGTTGATGAT
>ERZ1034763.837-NODE-837-length-11997-cov-4.539106_pt1 | contig 11997 bp, 8 predicted proteins | sample MGYA00520701_ERZ1034763 | MGnify/ENA primary metagenome ERZ1034763 (study PRJEB33766, sample SAMN09781707) | gut metagenome | biome: gut microbiome | host: Homo sapiens | place: Madagascar | study: EMG produced TPA metagenomics assembly of the PRJNA485056 data set...
GGTTTTATTTACTGCCAGGGCCGCTTAGGCACTGGAAAAATTAACGAACTATTGTGTATAAAAATGAGAAAGATTTTATTTATACTTACCGCATTGGTGTTAATTCTGACATCGTGTGAACATAAGGACTATTTTGCATTCGACGATGTAAGTTTTGTGCGGAACTTTCCAAATAAGTATGTGTTAGGAAAGGCTAATACATTGGATGTGGAGCTAATAGGAATTCACGGGGTCAAGAGTTTCGGGGACTATCTTTTAGTGTCTTGTGCCGCCCCCAAGGGGTGCTTGTCAACCGTGACTTTAGGAAAAGAAACCAAAGTGACAAACACCTTCTTGATGATTGGCTCCGGTCCTGGAGAAGTCCTGTATCGTCCCTATATCTCCTGGATGAGTTTTTATGAAAAAGATGGCGGATGTGAGGCCGGAGTTTATGACTATGCCGGGTCATTTATTGAGCTTGATGTTTCGCAGGATTCCCTTTCAAATGCCTATAGATACTTGTCGCGTTCTCTTTCAACAAGGTCTGGCTCCCGTTATTTCTACGTTTCTCCAAACCGTTTTCTGTGTCGTAGGTCCAAAGCTGATGGCAGTGGATTTGAAAGGCTTTTGGTGGATTCTTTGGGAAGAGAATATCATATAGCTTCGATGGATTTTCTGAATGAGATCTCATCTTCAGAACAGAACCTTCTTTCGTCCTCTTTTGTCATAGACGATAAAAGCGGAACAGTGGCAGAAGTGAGTTCCTATTTTAATGTCATTCAGCTATATTCATTGGATGCCTCAAGTAAAAGATTTGCGAAGACGTTGGCTCTTGGAGGAAAGCTTCAAAACCTCCGTGATGTTGAAAGACAGGGCCTTGATCTAACTCCAAGAGCCTATTATGACGTACATCCGTACAAAGACTTTTTTGCTGCCCTTTATGTAGGAGCGAAAATGGACGATTTTGAGCAAGGGCTCTGCTCACCTCCATCCATTCATTTGTTCAGTTGGACAGGTGAGCCTTTGGCTGAGATTAAGTTACCTGTCAATGCATTACTATTTGATATTGACACAGAAAACAATGCGATTTTTGTGGTGGAGAGTCATTCTGAGAAGATTCTGAGATATGATATGCCAAATTTAGGCATCTAAGTCATTTTTTGCGTTAATATCTTCAAAAACGATGAAAAGAATGGTAAGAGGATACTTTAGCGTATGGAGGCTGCCATCGGCAGCTTCCATATTGGCGTTAGTCTTGCTGTTGGGTTCGTGCGCCGACGGTGATAACGTTTATGATTCAATGCGCAGGATTGTAAGTGATGGTGCTCCTGCTTACAACAGTGTGCGGCTGGAACAGCTTCAGTTGGATTCCGTCCGTTATTCAGGTGAGTCTTTCTCGTGGGCGCAGGAGGGTCAAGGAATATGCTGCCTGGACATATTCTATGGCTGGCTTTATAGGTTCGATGCTGAGGGGCGTCTGATAAAGAGGGCTCTCGGCAACGGCAGGTCTTCTAATGAGTCTATTATCAAGCATTATATGATTGGCACCATGTCCGATGATGGAGAACTTGCGATTGCGGGGTCAAGTCTGGATTTCGAATATTTCTCAAAAGATTTGACCGCTGTCAACAGGTTCCTTATCGTGAAAGACCAACAGAAGGAATATGCCCCGTCAGAATTCCTTGCCTACACAACTCCAGGGGACTGTATTGCCAGGTTCTATAAAGGTAAACTCTATGAAGGTATAGTATCAGATATTCCGGATTTTATATTTGGTCCTGATTACGAGAAGAAGGTTTGCCACATAGGCGTTGTGGATATGACAGAGGGGAAAGCGTTAAAGTCAGAGATTCAAGGGCTGCCATCTATGTTCAGTGAAGACAAGGCAAAGTATAGAGGGATGGATTTTGTGATGTTTGACATTGACAACCAAGATAATATGTACATTGGCTTCGCCGCTGACTCCTTGGTTTATGTATTTGACCACAACCGCAAGCCGAAGTTTGCGTTCGGACGCTCAGGAGTTAATATGGACACAGACTATGAACAGTTCGGTTCTTTGGACGAGATGAATGCCTATAGGACAAACATAACGAAAAAAGGATACTATTACTGGATTGAGTATATTGACGAGACCGGAGTATGTTTCAGATCTTATAAGAAAGGAGCGGATTCAGAATACGATGGACTTCAGGTGTATAAGGATGGAAAACTGATGTCTGATAGTGAGATTCCGAAAGGGTTCAAGGTCGTCGGTTACATCGCTCCATACTATTATTCTCAAATCATTGGTGGCGAAGAGGATGGCTCTCTGATGGTATATCGGTTCAAGTTGGATTGATTCAGGCGGTAAATTAGTGTTGTGGTTTTTCTGGCTACAGTTCTCTTCTCATTGGCCTTGTTCGTCTGTCGGCGAGAGGTGGCTGAACGCATAGTCGTCTCTGCGCTGTCGCTATGGCTTGCCTACGAGTCGGTGCTTGGGATTATGCAGTTGCTTGGGATCGCTGTCTCTCATAACAGTATGTGCCCTATGACTGGAGGATTCGCTAACTCTGGTCCTTATGGCGGGTTCCTCGCTGTCTGCATAGCCGTGGTTTTTGCGGCCGCGTGGAGGTGGCGTGATTCCGTAAACCTGTATGATAGAATACTATTTTGGTTATCATCTGTTTCCGGATGTTTGGGCATTGTAGTTCTGCCCGCATCAATGAGTCGGGCTGGTCTCATCGCGTTGGCTGTGTCGGGGGTGGTCTTTGCATTGACTAAAACGGAGATAAAGTCATATTTGAGATCGCATAAATGGTTGCCCCTGTCTGTTGTAGCAGTGTCTCTGGCTATCGGTGCAGGAGCGTTCTGTCTCAAGAAGGACTCGGCGCTTGGCCGTTTCCACATTTGGGAGATGGAACTGCGCGCCATAGCCGACAAACCATTGACAGGGCACGGATACGGTAATGCACTTGGATCATACGGTGATGCGCGGAAGGCTTTGTCCCTTCCGGTGAATGATAGGAATATGTCGATGCGTGATCTTCATAATAGGGCGAAAAAATTCTATGATGAACATTCGGAAGATTATTAGGCTGTCGCTTATTATTATAGCGTCCGTGATTGCTATTGCCCTTCTTTACTTGGTTGGCAGGGCTCTGATAGGAGACTCTTTTATAGTGAGAGGGGAGTCTATGGAACCGGTGCTTCATAGCGGCGAACGGGTGTGGGTGAACAAACTCAAGATGGGTGCAAGGATCTATACCGACTATGATTTCACGAAACCGACATTATCGTCGTTTCGTTTGCCAGGTTTCTCGAAAGCCAAAGCGGGGGATCTGGTGGTCGCGAACTATCCTTATGCGAGGTCCAAGGACACGATCTCATTCCGGATAAATTATGTGTATCTGAAGCGTTGCTATGCCGCGCCGGGAGATACGGTGAGAATAATTAACGGGTATTATGTTGACCCTCAGTCAGGAGGACATATAGGTGATCTGAAGTATCAGCGTATCTTGTCAGAAACCCCTGATTCTGTCCTGACAAAGACCGGAGTTGTGTTGAGGGCTATGCAGGTGAACAAAAAGCTTGGGTGGACGATACGTGATTTCGGACCGCTGCCCGTCCCGAGAAAAGGAGACACCATTGAGATCAATGCTGACAATTACAGGACCTGGCGCAGACCTATATTGTATGAGACGGGTAAGCGTCTGAGAGAGTGTGGCGGACAAGTCTTCTTGGGACAGACACCGTTGAATGAATATACTTTCAAAGGCAACTGGTATTTCCTTGGCGGGGACAACGTCCTTGACTCACGTGACAGCCGTTACTTCGGCCTTGTGCCCGAGGAGTACATTGTCGGGATCGTGATCCAATGAGAAAAATTTACTGCCTTGATGCATATTCCGTAAATATTCAGTAAATTAGCAAGCACTAAAAAATGTTAGGCTACGATGAACCTTAACCATAGAATAACCACGGCCGCGGTTTGCAATGATCTTTTGAATTGTGCTGACTTTGCGGGAAATTGTCCGTGATATTGTTTTATAAGCATTTGTGGAATTAATTGATTTATAGAATGAGACGTTTTATTCTTTTAATTACCCTATTCTTCATGGGTTATGGAGTATCTGCTTCGAGTTTTGACAATGCGCAGGACACGTTGCATGCTTCTGTGGTCAGAGGGGAACGTAGCGCACGCTCCATCGTCAAGGATGCGGCGCGTGATTTCTCTAAGAACTATGCTGATTATTACGCCTCATTCTTGATCATACGGACCATTAAGTGCAACGGGAAATACAGAGAGGTGCAAGGCGCTGTGGGCGTGTTCGCCTCTCTGGATTTCAACCAGAAAACAAACACAAAACTCTACTGGGATGACCGAAACGCAATGGGAAGACTGTACGTCTGCGACACTTTTGTCAGCGAGAGCCTTTTCGCTGACAAGAATGAGGTCAATCCGGTCTTGAGTGTTAACTCGAAAGGCCAGACTAATGGGGTGGACGCACTTAAGGTTAATTATGTCAACTACTTCGATGTGTCTGCCCTGGACCGGAAAAGAGCCGTTGAGATATTCTCGCCCCTGAATCCCAAGATGGTAGGCGGCTACAGCTACAAGAGTTACGGCACCGCCAAGGTAGGCGGCAGGGATGTCCGTGTCATCAATTTCAGCTCGAATGCCAGAGAACTTTCCATCAAGGAGAGGATCCTGTGTTCAGGACAGTTGTTCATTGACTATGACGGGCGGGTTCAAAAGATTGTGGTGAAAGATATGGATGACAGGTTCACAAGATATGTCCGGAACTTTTCACCGATGTCCCTTGCCACCCCGTACACCTACACGATAACCTACGGTGAGAAGAACGGAAAAATCTACTCCGAGAGCATAAGACAGGAATTGTCATGGAGAGCACCGGAGGGCGGTGCCGAAGACCTTTACTGCGCTGAGACAAACCCTTTCCGCAACCCGTTCAAGAATCGTGTCGAGACGGATTTCATGATGAAGCTCTCGGAACCTCGGATGCTCAAGTCCGGAGAGGAGCATGGCGAGGCTACTCCGGCGTACAGTATCTTGTGCTACAATGATTCACGTGATTTCAACTTTTGGAAGCGGATACTCTCAAAGGAGATTGATTTGGTTCGATTCATGAAGGACACGGGAACAACGTGGGACATCCTTTGCGGACAGACTCAGACGCGGCAGGAGAGAGACCTTGTTGTCCGCTGTGGGAACGATGATGCCAAGGTGTTAAAGGAGAAGAAGAAGTTGGACGCGAAAGCTTCCAGGGCGAGGAAAACTTATCAGTTATTATTCAAAAAAGACTATACAGATGGTTTCAAATAGTCATAGATGCCTTATTCTTGGCAATAAAGTTTTAATAGTCATTGTATTGTCAACGCTGCTCGGACTCTTGTCCGCATGCACCGGAAGTGACAGTCCGTACGATAGCGTCGAACACTTCGGAAAAGAGAACATAGTTCGCACATCCTTGGTGTTTGACACCTTGAGGCTGGATGCCCAATATACATCCCTTTCCGGACAGTGGCACATGAAGGACAGCCTCTTGTGTTTCGTCGATGAATATGCCGTCGGGATCAAGGAGTATGACCTCAGTGGTCACTTCATGGGGGAGCATATCCGCCAAGGGAAAGGTCCTGAAGAAGTCCTGGCCGCCTCTTTTATCTCGACGTTCGACAAGTCCACGGGAGAGTTCATCATGCAAGACACGAATTGTTTCATGTATAGGTTCTCGAAAGACTATAAAAAACTGTTTTCATTGAACCAGGCCTGGTTCACCGCGCTGAGTTCGAACTATGGAGATGTTGGAAACAAAGGTTGGTCTGACCTTTACAATCATCCCGATCCTGAAGTTCCGGAAATGTACGAGTACAATTTTGAGTGCAATAGAATGCAGGCGATCGACTCCGCTGTGATAATCCCGACCATCACCGAGCACGTAAGTTACAACGGTTACGAGAAGCGGCAAAGCAAAGGATTCTGGACAGACTCCTACATATTCATCCGTTTCCGTCCTGAGGTGGTTGAGTCTAGTAAGGTGATATTCGGCCATTATCCGCCTGTCTATCACAAGAGAAACATCCCGGTGTTCTCAAAATATGACTTCTATGCTGAGAAGGATGGCCTTGCCGTCACTTTCGCCGCCGATCCGAGAATATTCCTGATGGACTATGACGGCAATGTCACCGGCTCGTTCGGCTTTTCTGAGAAGGGTATCTCTGGAAAGTACCCTGAAACCACATCTTTCGAGGAATACGAATCCAAGTGCAAGAAAATGAGGAAAGAACACGGTTATTATGACAGGCTTGTCAAATGCGGTGACTACATTTTCCGGACCTGTCGTCTGGACAAGGCTGCCGGGACAATTCTCCAGATTTATGATGGAAACTATAATCTTGTCGGACGGGTTCCAGTCAGTGACGGTTTTGAAATGATTGGTGAATATGATGGCACCTATTACGCTTACGACAGCCTTGATCTGGATTCAGAGCAGTTTGTCTTTCTAAGTTTCAAGATATAATCATATTATGCGATATCATTCATTGGCTCTTGATATAAGAAGAGTGGCTCATTTGCTAATGTTTCTACTCTTAATGAGCAATTATTGTTTTGGACAGGAAAGAGATTCAACATCCCGATATAATCCTGAACTAAGGTTCTTGGAAAAAAGAATCATCGATTATGGGCATATAAAAGCGAAAGATCAAATTACTATAAATGTGCAATTTGAAAATGCTGATAGACCGCAAAGCATAGTCAGGATAGACTATTATGTAGAGAATTGAATCGAGGGCTTCAAATGACTATAATAAAAGGTGGTTACAGTAGAGAAAATCTATAACCTTAATGCGCATATTCCGTAAATATTTGGTAAATTAGCGAACACTAAAGGTTAGAACACGATGAACCTTAACCATAGAATAACCACGGCGTTAGTCGGCATATTCATTCTCCTTCTTGGGACGGTGCCTCTCTGGTCGCAGCGGCGGATGTCGCTTCCGGAGGCGATCGGGACGGCGCGGAGCCAGTCGGTGGCGGCGCTGGAGGCGAAGCACGCCTTTGTTTCGACCTATTGGGCGTACCGATCCTATCAGGCGAGCCGTCTGCCTTCGCTTGTGTTGTACGGCAACCTGATGAACTTCGACCGGTCGCTCACCTTGCTGCAAAGCTACGAAGACGGCTCATTCCGCTACGCCAGCACCTACAACCTCCAGAACAGCCTCGGGCTTCAGGTCGCCCAGAACATAACCTTCACCGGCGGAAGGCTTTATGTCTATTCCGACCTTTCCCGCATCGACCAGTTCGGACTCAACAAGAAACTGACCTGGTACTCCCAGCCTGTCACGGTCCGCTACGTCCAGCCGCTTTTCTCGTACAACCAGTTCAAATGGGACAAACTCATTGAGCCTAAGGAATATGAACGTGGCCGCCGCCGCTACGTCGAGTCGATGGAGCAGGTCACGATAAATGCCGTGTCGGCATATTTCTCGCTCGTCCAGGCCCTGAAGAACCAGGAGGTCGTGAAGGCGAACTACGAGAACACCGAGAAGATGCGCTCCGTGGCGGCGGAAAGGATGAGACTTGGAAGCGTCACGAGGGCTGAATATCTCCAATTGGAACTCCGCGCGCTGAACGACAGCATCGCGATCGGCGAGAGCGTCGTCAACGTGCGTCAGGCGCAGATGTACCTTAACTCGATTCTGGGCTATGATGAGTCCGTGGAGGTGGAACCGGTGGTGGACGATGCCCTGCCGGACATTCTGATGGATTACGATCTGGTGATGGAGAAGGCGATGAGGAACTCGACGTTCAACCTTGACAATCAGATAAGTGAATTGAACGCCGCCTCGAATGTGGCGAAGGCCAAGGCGGACAGAGGCATCTCGATGAGCCTTAACGCCCGCTTCGGCCTGTCCCAGACCGGCAATGGCCTGCCGGATGTCTATAAGGATCTTCTGAACCAGGAGGTTGTGGGTTTGACTTTCAGCGTGCCGATCTTCGACTGGGGGCTTGGCAAGGGAAAGGTGCAGAAGGCCAAGGCCGCCGAGGAGGTCGTCAAGGCGCAGAACCTCCAGAGCGAGAACGACTACCGCAGGAAGATATTCACCGCCGTCGGCCAGTTCAACAACCAGCGTCAGCAGTGCATGGCTTCCCGCAAGGCGATGGAGATAGCCTCCGAAAGGTACGAGCTGATGATGGACAAGTTCAGGCGCGGCTCGGCCACGGTGACCGACCTCACCAACGCCCAGAACGACAACGAGTCAGCGATGGCCAAATACATCACCGACTACTCCAACTTCTGGACCTACTACTACACCCTCCGGAAGTACGCCCTCTACGATTTCATCACGGGAAAAGACATCGACGTCAACGTCAAGGAAATGGTTGAATGATTCAGAATCCATGAATATGAGAAAGAATATACTTGCGTCCCTTTTTGCCTTCGGCCTCGTCATGATGGCCGTTGCCTGCGGAGGAAACAAAAAGACGGAGGACGTGAAGGACGGGAAACTGACCTACACCCCTCAGATAAACGAGGTCACGGTGATGAAACTGGAAAAGACGGACTTCGCGCGTCAGCTCTTGTCCAACGGAAAACTTGTTGCCGGACGGAAAAGCGCGCTGCAGTTCAGGACAACCGGAAAAATCGCGGCTATAAATGTTCGGAACGGAGAATATGTCTCCGCGGGCTCTGTGATCGCCACCGTTGACAGGCCGGACCTGAAGCTGTCACAGGAATCCTCCCGGCTTTCGCTCCAGAAGGCCGAACTGGATTTGTATGACTATCTTGTGGGACAGGGATATTCCGCCGGGGACACCACCTCGGTCCCCACCGACCTTTTGGCCATGGCGAAGATGAAATCCGGCTATTCCGCCGCCAAGAACGATTTCGCGCGCTCGTCCTACGAGATCGCCGGAACGGTTCTCCATGCCCCGTTCTCCGGGCGTGTCGCTGACATCAAGCAGAAGCCGTTCGACCAGAGTCCGTCCGGGACATTCTGCACTATCGTGGACGACAGTGTGCTGGAGGTGGATTTCTCGGTGATGGAGTCGGAATATTCATTCCTCTCGGTGGGGCTGCCGGTGAAGGTACGCCCGTTCGCTGACGAGACCAAGGAATATTCCGGAAAAATCACCGCCATCAATCCTCTCGTGGATGAGAAGGGGCAGATCTCCGTCACGGCGCAGGTCCGGAACGACGGCTCGCTGATCGATGGAATGAACGTCCGTGTGATCGTGGAGAGGATGATTCCGGGACAGCTTGTCGTGCCTCGCAGCGCGGTGGTGATCAGGGATAATCTGGACGTGCTGTTCACCTGCACGGATGACGGCAAGGCACATTGGACTTATGTCACGATACTTTATTCCAATGGTGAGTCCTACGTGGTCGAGGCCAACAAGGACAGGAACGCCGAACTGAACGAAGGCGACCAGGTGATTGTCTCCGGCAATCTCAATCTGGCGGACAACTCTGATGTGCTGGTAAAAAGGTAGGCGATGCTGAAACATCTGATAGACAGACCGATAACCGTGACGATGATAACCCTTGTCATCGTTGTTCTGGGCATTGTCAGCGTACGTCTGCTGCCAGTGTCGTTGGTTCCGGATGTGGACATCCCGTACATAACCGTGCAGGCCACATCCTCGGAACTTTCGGCCAGAGAGATGGACGAGAGTGTGCTGAAGCCTCTGCGCCAGCAGCTTATCCAGATCAACGGGCTTGAGGACATCGTCAGTGAGGCGAAGGACGGCAGCGGGACGATCCGGCTTACGTTCAACCACGGTTCGGACATCGATTATCTTTTCATTGAGGTCAACGAGAAGATTGACCGGTCCATGTCCAGCCTTGGCGACATCGCCCGGCCTAAGGTCTTGAAGGCCAGCGCCACGGACATTCCGGCGTTTTTTGTGAATATTACTTCTTCGGTCGCTGAGCCTGTCGAACCACAAGCTCAGGGACCGCCTCAGCAGAATCGGTCACTGAGCCCGTCGAAGCGCACCGAGCCTGAGGCCCAATCGGACTTGTTCCCCGTAACCGAGTCCTTCTCCCAGATGAGCCGCTTCGCACGTGACGTGATCAGCAAACGCATCGAACAACTCTCCGAAGTCGCCATGGTCGATGTCAGCGGCCTTGTCAGTGACGAGATTCTCATAATTCCGGATGAGTCCAAGCTACTCCAGGCAGGGATGACAATGAATGAGTTCGAGAGTTGTGTCAAGAGTTCCAACATCCGCCTTGGCAGTCTCACAATCCGTGACGGAGAGTACCGCTACAATGTCAAATTCGATTCCCGGGCTTCCTCCAGTGAAGACATCGCCAACCTCTGGTTCAAGAAGGAAGGCCGCCTTCTTCAGATAAAGGACGTCGCCAAGGTCGTCGTCCACCCGGCAAAACGAACCGGCCTCGTCCGCTCGAACGGAGAGGATGCCGTGTGTCTTGCCGTCATCAAGCAGAGCGAGGCGAAGATGTCGGACCTGAAGTCGGCCATGAACGGTCTGATGGACAGTTTCCGGAACGACTACCCTCAGTTGAGCTTCGAGATCACGAGAGACCAGACCCAGCTTCTTGAATATACCATCAACAACCTGCTACAGAACATCGTGGTCGCCCTCCTTCTGGCGAGCGTCATCATATTCCTCTTCATGAGGGACTTCCGCTCTCCGGTGCTGGTGATCCTGACGATGCCGGTGGCGCTGATATTCTCGATGCTCTGCTTCTATGCCATCGGATTGACCCTGAATATTATATCCCTCTCCGGTCTGCTTCTCGGAGTCGGAATGATGACTGACAACACGGTCATCCTTGTCGATAATATAACCGGCCGCTGGCAACGTGAAGGGAACCTGCGCTCCGCTGTCCTTGAGGGCACGAAAGAGGTGAGGGGAGCGATGCTCAGCTCCGTGCTGACAACCTGCGCGGTGTTCATTCCGTTGATATTCATGAGCGGCATCGCCGGGGCGATGTTCTACGATCAGGCTATGTCGGTGACCATCGTGCTGCTGACCTCCTACATCGTGACCATCCTTGTGATTCCGGTCTATTATTACTGGTGGTTCAAGGGTTCGGATGGTTTCCGTCCGAGTCCGCTTTTGGAGAAAATCAACTTTGACGAACCGATCCGCCGCTGGGACGACAAACTTATGGAATGGTTCATCCGGCACAGGCCGGCCGCCTGGGGCCTTCTTGCCGTCTCGACCATCGGGCTGGTGTTCTGTTTCCTGGAGATGCCGAAATCTCGTCTGCCGGAGATGACCCAGACGGACGCGATAATGAAGATTGACTGGAACGAACACATTTCCATTGAACGTAACACGGAGCGGATCAGGGATTTAGAGAAAAAACTGACCGGAAGCGTGGAGCAGATGACGGCTCTTGTCGGTTCTCAGCAATTCATTCTGAGTCATAGTGGTGACCAAGGAATTTCCGAAGCGTCCATCTACGTCAATTGCAAAGATGCCGGCACATTGAAAAAGGTGCTGGGCGAATTGAAGGATGAGATGGAGAATGAATATCCGGAAGCGGTATATTCATTCGAAGCTTCAGGGAATATCTTCGACATGGTTTTCGCCCGGAACGAGGCTCCGCTCGTGGCGCGCCTTCGCCCAGTGAGGAACAGGGAGGTTGAGGTCGAACCGTTGAGGAATATGCTCTCCGAGGTCAGGGAAACGTTGCCTGGAGTGACCGTGGCGGATCCTCCGGTAAAGACTGACGCTCTGTTTGTCGCTGATCCTGACTTGCTTGCGCTTTATGATGTCGGTTATTCGGAACTTGTGTCGATTCTGAGGAACTCGCTCAATGAGAACCGTCTGTTCAACATTGTCCAGGGAACCAGCACTGTTCCGGTCGTGACAGGCTCCAACGCCGCCGGACTTTCGGAGATCCTGCATGGCACTTTCATCGAAAAGAAAGGCCTTGACGGGGAGACATCCCGGATTCCGGTTTCAAATCTTATGCGGCAAACCTTTGCCGAGGATTTGAAAACTTTGGTCGCTGGTTCGGAGGACAATTACTACCC
>ERZ1034763.840-NODE-840-length-11962-cov-4.956748_pt1 | contig 11962 bp, 7 predicted proteins | sample MGYA00520701_ERZ1034763 | MGnify/ENA primary metagenome ERZ1034763 (study PRJEB33766, sample SAMN09781707) | gut metagenome | biome: gut microbiome | host: Homo sapiens | place: Madagascar | study: EMG produced TPA metagenomics assembly of the PRJNA485056 data set...
AGATGAATAAGAGCAAATTTAGGAGTATAAAAGCAAAATTTGTCTATTTCTATCTTATGCCTGATATTATTGAAAATCCGATTGCGGTTAATTTTGAAAATAAAAATGTAGATCCACCAACAAAAATTGATTGTGATATTTTATTTTATACAAAAAATGAAAGTGCAATTGTACATCTTGGAATAAAAGAAGATGAAACATTAGGTTATTATATTCCCAAAACTTTTTTTGTTGAGAAAATTGGAGAGGATGGAGCCGATGTTTACATAGACAAGCAAAAGAAGATAATTGCAACCAAGAAAAACAGAGTTATCATGTTATAGAAACGAGCCTTGTGTCTAAGGAAGATGGTTTTGCTATTAACAAAACTTTTGATAGGTTTTATAGTATAGGTTAAAAATATAAGAGATGCTAAGTAAAATAGTATCGACAAAATATAGTGGGCGCGCTATAATATTTTTATAAGGTCAGATTTTCTGCATTTCAAGGCAGAGTATTTTATTTCTAAAAAGTAAAATTTACTAGCCTATGGAGTGACAAAATTGAGCGAAAACAAAGACCTTGTAGGGCGGCAAGAACTGCTCTATGAGGTCTTTTTCTTTTACGCGAGTAGCGAGAAAAATCGCATGCTTGCATGCAGATTTGACGAGCACCGCGATAACGCGAGAAACTCGCAAAGCGTGTTTCTCGTAGTTTATACGCTGGCATCGCAGATAAAGGAGTTTATGGAGGAAGGAAATAGATGAGATATCTGGTTGGAACAGATAATAATACCTGGAGACTGCCGGATGCAGTGAATGCAGCGGCTGCGGGGGATACCATTGAGTTTCAGGCAGGCTATTCGCCGGTGGTGGATTGCATTGTCATAAGCAAAGACCTTCATTTTGAAGGAAAAGTTACATTGGCAGAGGGTGGAAATCAGAACTTTACCAATGTAATTACAGGAAAATTTAATATCAATCAACAGGCAAAGGTAACATTTGAAAACATCTGGATTTGTTATGGAGTGGAAAGAACCAATATCATTAACTGCAAAGAGCAGGCAGAAGTCAGCCTGATAAACTGCGTGCTGGAAAATTCACAGACGGATGGTGAGGTATATCCGCTGATTTATGCAGAAAATGAATCAAAGGTGGTTTTGAAAAACACTACCATCATGGAAAATCCGAAATTATATATAAAAAGCTATATCGAAAACAGTAAGCTGGAACTGGATAACTGTGTTTTCCAGGACTGCAAGCTGATTATAAACAATGTAGATTTTAAAGTGAATAACAGTACCCTTCAGACAGGGGATGGAAATGCCATAAATGCAGCAGGCTGTAATGTAGAAATTGTAAACAGTACCATTAAGGGCTGCGACAAGGACAAAGAATATCCGGCAGTATGGCTGGATAAAAGTACAGCAAGCATTGTATCATCCCGTATCCTGCAACCGGGATTTGGCGCAGCCATATGTGTGAAGAGTGGTTCTGGCTTACATTCCGAGGGAAATGAATTTACTTCTATAAAAGTGGAGGATGCAAAAGCTACCTTTAAGAATACGACGATTCGTGAAGGAGCTATGATACAGGATGAGTCAGCAGCATGTATTCGTGGAGAATGGAATATTTTAGGTGAGAATGAAGACAAGATTGACCTTGGCATCATGAATCGTTCCGTAGTATATGGAGACACTCTTACCTTAAATCATGTGAATTCACCGAATATCAGAATGACAGAGGATTCCATTTTAAGTGTGAAGGAACTGAAACATAACGGTGGAGAAGTAAGTGAACTGAATATTGAGGCAGAAGAGGGCTGCAAGACTTATTATCCAAAGAATGGCAGAGCATCCGGAAATGCCGGCAATGGCAGTGAAGATTCTGATAAGCCACAGGTAAGTGCAAGAGAGCAGTTGAATCAGTTAATCGGACTTGGCAGCGTCAAGAAAGAGATTGATAAAATGCTTCGTATGGTGGAATTCAACCAGCAGCGCATTGCAAAAGGATTAGAGCCGCAGGAGCAGTCTTATCATTCCGTATTCCTTGGAAATCCGGGAACCGGAAAGACAACCGTAGCCCGGTTAATCGGAGAAGTTTTATTTGAATCCGGAGCATTTAAGAGTGATGAATTTAAACTGATAGAAGCATCCGAGCCGGACTTTATTTCCCAGAATGTAGGTGGAACGGCGCAGCAGACACTGGCATTATTGGAAAAAGCCAAAGGCGGTGTGTTATTTATTGATGAGGCATATGCCCTGAATAAAAAGGATGCCAATGTAGACTTTGGTATTGAAGCAATTAATACCATCTTAAAGTATATGGAAGACCACCGTGGAGAAATCATGATTATCTTTGCCGGATATACCAAAGAGATGGAAGAGTTTTTAAAGACCAATCCGGGACTTACTTCCCGTGTGCCAAACAAATTTGTCTTTGAGGATTATACACCGGATGAAATCGTTGAGATTGGCGAAAAAGATCTGGTAAAGAAACAGTATCAGTTTGAAGATGAAGAATACTATGCACAACAGGTAAAACGTGCATATCGTAATTCCTTAGACCATAGCAATGCCCGTTGGATTCGAAACTTTAATGAGAAATTGCTGAAAGCCTTTGCCAACCGTGTTATGAATACGGGAACAGAGGATTTGGAAACTATCACCAGAGCAGATATTGATGAAGTCTTAGCACAGGGCAGATATCAGGCATCCGGTAAGAAGGATGAGGATGCATTGGAACGTCTGCAGAAGCTGATTGGAATCAATGGTGTAAAGGAACAGGTAAACCGCTTTATTTCGCTGGTAGAATTAAATCACCGGAGAGAAGAACAGGGCATGGAAAACAGTGACTTCACACTGCATTCCTTATTCCTTGGTAATCCGGGAACCGGAAAGACAACGGTAGCCCGTATTGTAGGTGAGGTTCTTTATCAGAAGGGAATTATCAGCCAGAAGAAATTTATTGAGGTATCAAGAAGCGATCTGGTGGCAGGCTATATCGGTCAGACAGCCAAGAAGACAAGAGAAGTTTTAGAGTCAGCATTGGGTGGCGTCCTTTTCATTGACGAGGCATATTCCCTGAGTCAGGGCAGCGAAAATGATTTTGGTAAGGAAGCCATCGATGAGATTTTAAAATTTATGGAAGACCACAGAAAAGATATGGTTATTATCTTTGCCGGATATACAAAGGAAATGTCTGAGTTCTTACAGATGAACTCCGGTCTTGCCAGCCGTATTCCGCATACCTTTGATTTTGAGGATTATACACCGGATGAAATTGTGAAGATTGGGCTTCTTGGTTTACATAACGCAGCATATGAAGTGGATGAAGCAGCTTATGCAGATTTGGTAAAGAATAACTACAGTCTGACTTCAGACCACAGCAACGGACGCTGGGTAAGGAACTTAAATGAAGAGCTTATCATGGTGATGTCAGAACGGGTTGCCCATGCAGAGGACGCAGATATTAACCAGATTCTGCAGGAGGATCTGGATGCTGTCCGTGCTGGAAACCACGGAATGCGTACATTAAAAAGCACAGAAGAGGGTACGGAAAAAGTAGTTGCGGATGAGAATGGGTATGCAGTACCGCCTGGCAGCAACTGATTTCGAAACCTGCGATTGATAAAATCGACAAAAAATGTATATTATTTTGCACAAATTTGTAGAATGTATCAAAAATAAAAAAAATATAAACTTTGACTTGATTTTTTAGAAAGTTTCATGTATTTTAGATATAGCAGATGAAATGTGCGTGACGAACAAGGGTGTTCCAAAGGAATTGGAATGCCCTTTTTTCTATATCTGGGGAATTACCGGAGGAGAGAAGTCATACATTGATTGCAGAAAATAAAAATCATATTTCTCAGGGGATTTATGGTGAGAGGCAGAAAGGATGTATAGTATGAGTGAGACAGAATATTTCAATGTAGCAGATATTTTCGGCGAGAACGTATTCAATGATGCAGTAATGCAGGAACGTCTTCCGAAAAAGACCTACAAAAAGTTAAGAGAAGTAATCGAAGAGGGAAAAGAATTAGATCCCGAGACAGCAGACGTAGTGGCACATGAGATGAAAGAGTGGGCAATCGAAAAAGGAGCTACCCATTATACACACTGGTTCCAGCCATTAACAGGAGTAACCGCTGAGAAACATGATTCCTTTATTACAGCACCAATGCCAAATGGTAAAGTTTTAATGAGCTTTTCCGGTAAGGAATTAATCAAAGGTGAGCCAGACGCATCTTCTTTCCCATCCGGTGGATTAAGAGCAACCTTTGAGGCAAGAGGATATACAGCATGGGATTGTACTTCACCGGCATTCGTAAGACAGGATGCAGCAGGAGCAACTCTTTGCATTCCTACCGCTTTCTGCTCTTACACAGGAGAAGCATTAGACCAGAAGACACCGTTACTTCGTTCTATGGAAGCGATTAATACCCAGTCTCTTCGTCTTTTAAAATTATTTGGAAATACAACATCTAAGAAAGTAACTCCTTCCGTTGGACCGGAGCAGGAATATTTCATCGTAGACAGAGAAAAATATTTAAAGAGAAAAGATTTAATCTTTACCGGACGTACCTTATTTGGAGCAATGCCTCCAAAAGGACAGGAAATGGATGACCATTACTTCGGAATCATCCGTGAGAGAATTGCAGCATACATGAGAGATGTAAATAAAGAATTATGGAAACTTGGTGTATCTGCAAAGACACAGCATAACGAAGTTGCTCCTGCACAGCATGAGTTAGCTCCAATCTACTCCGAAGCAAACGTAGCAGTAGACCACAACCAGTTAGTAATGGAAACCTTAAAGAAGGTTGCCGGCCGTCATGGTTTACAGTGTCTGCTTCATGAGAAACCATTTGCAGGTGTCAATGGTTCTGGAAAACATAACAACTGGTCTATCACAACAGATGATGGAATTAATTTATTAGAGCCGGGTAAAACACCTCATGAGAACGTACAGTTCTTATTAGTGCTTACCTGTATCTTAAAAGCCGTAGATAAACATGCAGACCTGCTTCGTGAATCTGCAGCAGACGTTGGAAACGACCACAGATTAGGAGCAAACGAGGCACCGCCAGCAATCGTTTCTATCTATCTTGGAGAACAGTTACAGGATGTATTGTCACAGCTTATCAGCACCGGAGAAGCTACACATAGTTTAGCTGGTTCTAAATTAGAGACTGGTGTTAAGACATTGCCTGACTTCATGAAAGATGCAACAGACCGTAACAGAACTTCACCGTTTGCATTTACCGGAAACAAATTCGAGTTCCGTATGGTTGGCTCCCAGGATTCTATCGCACAGCCAAACGTTGTATTGAATACAATCGTAGCAGAAGCATTTTCTGAGGCATGTGATGAACTGGAAAAAGCAGACGATTTCGATATGGCAGTACATGATCTGATTAAGAAGTATGCAACTGAGCATCAGAGAATCGTATTCAACGGAAACGGATATTCTGATGAATGGGTAGAGGAAGCAGAGCGTCGTGGACTTCCAAACATTAAGTCCATGGTAGATGCAATCCCGGCACTGAATACAGAAAAAGCAGTTTCCTTATTCGAACGTTTCGGTGTATTTACCAAAGCGGAGCTGGATTCCCGTGTAGAAATCGAATATGAGACCTACGCAAAAGAGATTAACATCGAAGCAAAAGCTATGATTGATATTGCAGGAAAACAGATTATCCCGGCAGTTATCAAATATACAACAGAGCTTGCAACTTCTGCAGCAGCAGTAAAATCTGTATGTGATGCAGACATCAGTGTTCAGACAGAATTACTGGCAGAAGTATCTGACCTCTTATCTGAAACCAAGGTTGCTTTGGCAAAACTGGAAGAAGTAACAGAAAAAGGTGGAACAATGGAAGAGGGAAGAGATCAGGCTGTATATTACAGAGATGTTGTAAAAACAGCAATGGATGCATTAAGAGCTCCGGTTGACAAGTTAGAGATGCTTGTTGACAAAGATATATGGCCAATGCCATCTTATGGAGATTTAATCTTCGAAGTATAAAAAAGAACTTTAATTGCAGGGCATTCTCCTTAGAACAGACGGAAAAAAGAGGCATAAAAGGGAGGATGCCAGGCAACTTAAGTTACCTGGCAGATTATGAAAAAGAATATTTAAAGTTATGTTTTTCTTTTGCGTATGACTATACTATATCAGCCTAATTTGAAAAAAGCGTGTTGATAAAGTGAATCATCTTTGAATGCCAGGTGAATAAATTGTGAACAACAATAATAAGAAGGAGGACGAGATAATATGAAAAAGCTGGAAATTATTATCAAACCGGAAAAGCTTGAAGACTTGAAAGCAGTCTTAGAAAGCAGTGAAGTCAATGGTTTAAACATTGTAAACAGCATGGGATATGGTAATCAGAAGGGTATTATCAAGAATTACCGTGGAGCATCTTATAATGTAACATTACTTCCGAAAATTAAAGTAGAGACTGTTGTCTCGGATGAAGTTGCACCAGGATTAATTGATAAGGTAGTAGATGAGATTAATACCGGTAACTTTGGTGATGGTAAAATCTTTGTGTATGATGTAGAAGATGCCGTTCGTATCCGTACCGGTGAACATGGTGACAAAGCATTATAAAAGATGCAAAGAGGAGTAAGGCACAGATAGGAAACTGTCCTGTGGATATTGAAAAATGAATATCGCAAATAAATATTATCGAAGGAGATAAGCAGACGAGGAGAGAGCCTTGTTTGATATCTCTATTTTTTTACTTTGATATTTATTTGAAAAAGGAGGAAATGATTATGGATATGAGTGTTTGGTTCCTGATGGGAGCAGCGTTAGTATTTTTTATGCAATGTGGATTTGCAATGGTAGAGGCTGGTTTTACCAGATCAAAAAATACAGGTAATATTACAATGAAGAACCTGATGGACTTCTGTATTGGTACCGTTGCATTTTATTTATTAGGATATAATATTCTTTGTGGTGATGGAAAATTTGTAGGATGGGGTTTAAACCCATTGAAGAATTTTGGAACAACAGACTGGTCCAATTTCGTATTTAACCTGGTATTCTGTGCAACAGCTGCAACAATTGTATCTGGAGCAATGGCAGAGCGTACCAAATTCATTACATATTGTATTTACAGCTTTGTAATCAGCCTGATTGTATATCCGGTAGAAGCACACTGGGTATGGGGCGGAACTCCATGGCTTACAGACCTTGGATTTACAGATTTCGCAGGTTCTGCATGTATTCATATGGTAGGTGGAATTACCGCATTTATCGGAGCCGCTTTATTAGGACCTCGTATTGGTAAATATGACAAAGATGGTAAATCAAGACCTATTATGGGTCACAACATTTTGATTGGTGCGTTGGGAGTATTTATTCTCTGGTTTGGCTGGTATGGATTTAATGGTGCAGCAGCAACTGATACCTTACAGCTTTCACAGATTTTTGCAACAACAACCATTGCACCGGCAGCAGCAACTGTTACAGCAATGATTTATACCTGGATTAAGAATGGTAAACCGGATGTGTCCATGTCCTTAAATGGTTCCCTGGCAGGTCTGGTAGCAATTACAGCAGGATGTGCAAATGTTGATGCAGTAGGAGCATTCATTATCGGTGGTTTAGCTGGTATCCTTTGTACCATGTCAGTATACTTTGTAGAAGACAAATTAAAAGTAGATGATCCGGTTGGTGCTGTATCCGTACACGGTGTCTGTGGTCTTTTTGGAACATTGATGGTAGGTCTCTTCGATTATACAGATGGTCTCTTCTATGGTGGAGGAATTCATCATCTGGCTATTCAGGCACTTGGTGTCGTATGTATCGCAGGTTGGGTAATTGTAACCATGAGCATTGTATTTATCGTATTAAAGAAGACAATTGGTCTTAGAGTATCAAAAGAAGAAGAGTTAGAAGGTCTGGATTCTACTGAGCATGGCTTAGAGTCAGCTTACCCGGATTTTGTAACAAGAGAACTTCACTAATCATGTACTAATCTAATTGTGATTAGGTTAGTAATTATCTAATCCCCTTAGTAGTATATACATCAACAACGAAAGTCCTGGCGTATGTCAGGGCTTTTGTTGTTGTCTGTGCCCGGCATCAGATAGAAAAAATAGAAGCTGCCAAAGGCAGCTTCTATAGGTGTCTGATTATAGAATAATGATTTGGTTAATTCGTAGTGTTTCCATCAGAGCCGGTACCGGAACTTCCACCGCCGGTTCCTGTACCACCACCGGTTCCTGTACTGCCGCCGGTTCCTGTACCACCACCGGTTCCTGTACCACCACCGGTTCCTGTATTGCCGCCGGTTCCTGTACCACCATTGGTTCCGGTATCACCACCGGTATTTGTACTGGTTCCGGTATTACCATGATCTGGTGTAGTATTATCCCCACCACCGGTAAGACTTCCACTGGTTGGATTAGAAGTATCTGTTGTATTAGTAGATGGTGTGGAAGGCTGTGTAACGGAACTTGAAGTGTGTACGTTACAGGTGCTGTTGGATAATTCATCTGTCATAAGATATGGAGAATCATCCGTACCTTCAGAACCGCCAACGATATAGATACCAGTCTGTCTTGTTTCTTCCGGACAATATTCATTTGCAAGCATTCCGGAGGAAGTACAGATTGTTGCACTGACATGATGGTCACATACTTCTGTTGGAACTGTGCCGGTTGCAAAATATTCTGTTTCAACCATGCTGCCACGCGGATCACAGTCACATAAACCTTCTACGGCAAGTTTCCCGGATTTCTTACATACGACAGCAGAAGTAATTCCGCTTGGCATAGTAAAGTCTTTATATTCCAGATTTTCATGAACACGGGACATAACTGCTTTCCAGATTAACTTTGGATATCTGGTGCTGGAAAGTTCGCTGTTATCATCATATCCGCCCCATACACCACAGGTATAATATGGTGTGTATCCTACGAAAAGAGCATCGCGGTCAGAGGTTGTAGTACCTGTTTTACCGGCAATCGGCATAGAACCGAAGTTAACGATTGTACCGGTACCGGAGGTAACAACATCTTCCATGGCATTGGTTAAGAGCCATGCAGTGGTGTCCTTTAATACAGTATGGGTCTGCGGAGTATTGTCAATTAAAACATTTCCGTCATGGTCTAAAATCTTGGTATAGAATCTTGGTTTGGTATAAGTACCGCCATTTGCAACGGTCGCATAGGCGGCAGTTAATTCTAAGTTGGTAACACCTTTATAGATACCTCCAAGGCAGAGAGCCTGATTATTATCGTGTTCAGCATCTAAGGTGGTAAATCCAAAATTCTGTAAATAACTGTAACCTAAATCGGTACTGATATCGGTGAGGGTCTTAACTGTTACAATATTGATGGAGTGGCAGATTGCTTCTCTTAAAGTAGTAAATCCGCGATACTGGCCATCATAGTTACGAAGAGAACGTCCATTGGTATAAGAATAAGGAGCATCATCTTCTACAGAAGCTAAGGTCATTCCGCCACTGTCAAGAGCAGGTGCATAAGCAGCTAAAATCTTGAAGGTGGAACCCGGCTGTCTAGTGGTATCAGAAGCACGGTTTAAGGTTTTGTTTGCGGTTTTATCACCACGGCCACCAACTAATGCTTTCACTTCACCGGTAGCCTGATCCATCAGCGTAAGGGAAGCCTGTGGCTGAATCGTAAAGGTAACGGATTCGCCGCTGCCCGGGATGGTATCTCCCTCTTCCATAATATCTGCTTTATACTGGTCAATGGCAGCCTGGGCATCTTCTTTGGAACTGAAGTTGATGTTGTAGCTGTTATTACCGGTTTTTTCACGATAGTAGGTGAGCATGGTCTGTTCACTGTAATTCTGCAGTGTACCATCGGCTTTCTGGATGGAAAGACGATAGGAGAAAGAATATTCCACCTGACCGTTGTAGTTATCTAAGTTATTGACTTCCTCATCACAAATCTGCTGGAGATTAGCATTCTGGGTGGAGTAAATGGTAAGACCACCACCATAGAGTGCATTGAAAGCCTGTGTCTCGGTATAACCTAATTCATTGATTAAGTCATCCATTACCTGGTCGGTAAGGGTATCCACAAAGTAGGAGTTGACATTTGCAGTAGAAGAAGTGCTGTTATCTACAATCTGAATACGGTCGTAGACATTATCTTCTAATGCTTCGTCGTGTTCTTCCTGCGAAATATAACCCTGGTCTAACATATTGTCTAAGACATCTTTACGACGGGATGCGTTGTTGTCCGGGTTAGTAATCGGATTATACTTTGTCGGACTCTTGGTAATCGCTGCAATTACTGCACACTCAGAAAGTGTTAAGTCAGATACATCTTTGTTAAAATATCGTTTGGATGCAGCCTGGACACCAAGGGTATTCTGACCAAGGTTAATGGTGTTTAAGTAATTTTCCAGAATCCAGTCCTTGGATTCTCTTTTTTCAAGCTGTATAGCCAGATACTGTTCCTGTATTTTACGCTCAAACTTATCAGCCATACTGTCTTCGCTTGTCCAGTCGGTGAAGACATTGTTTTTCAGAAGCTGCTGTGTAATTGTGCTGGCTCCCTGATGAAAATGAAAACCGGATGCAATGCCTTTGAAGCCGGCACGGATGATTCCTTTGATATCAATTCCGTTGTGATCGTAAAAACGTTCATCTTCGATGGCTACGAATGCATGCTGAAGATTAATCGGCATCTTGTCAATGGTTACCGGGTCACGATTTGTACCGGAAGTAACCAGAGTGGCAATTTCATTACCCTCATCGTCAAGAACGGTAGAGAGCTGTCCGGTAGGACTTGCATCAATATCATCTATATCTGGTGCAGAATCAATGATTCCTTTGAAGATTCCGATTCCTGCACAAATACCGACGACAGCTGCTAAGAAAAAGCAGATCAGTAGAGTCTTGCAGAAAATTACGGAAAACTTCTTACGGACCATAGTACCTTTGGAAGTGAGCTCTTTTTCCTTCCTGGCGGTACTCTTCTTTCCATAATTCATAATGTGCCTCCTTTGGATTAATAACATTATTTTCTTATTATAGCAAAAAGATACCATATAATAAAGAAAAAAGTAAAAACGCAAGCTTTTGATAAGAAATTCTTAAGGTTTCCTTGCAGGAAAAATGGAAATCATGCTACAATAAGGAAACGAAAAAAGAGGCAGGAGCAATGCAATATGTCAGAAGTTTCAAATGGAAAAGTAATATATGAAGGCGGCAGTGGTGAGATTGAAGAGAAAAAATCGCGGTTTATTGCAAATATTGCACCAGTTACCACAGAAGAGGAAGCGGTAGCATATATCAATGCTATGAAGAAAAAATACTGGGATGCAAGACATAACTGCTCCGCATTTATAATAGGAAGAAATCAGGAGCTGACCCGCTGCTCGGATGACGGAGAACCTTCCGGCACAGCAGGCCGTCCGATGTTAGATGTACTTTTACGGGAGGGCATCCGGGATGTAGTGGTAGTAGTAACCCGGTATTTTGGTGGAACACTTCTGGGAACCGGTGGACTGGTGCGTGCTTATCAGGGTGCTGTACAGGAGGGCTTAAAGAATTGTACCATCATTGAAAAAAGACCGGGAAAGCGTCTTAAGATAAGTACGGATTATACAGGACTTGGCAAGATACAGTATCTTCTGGCAGAACAGGGCGTTACGATTATGGATACCGAATATGCAGAAGGTGTGGAACTGGATGCAGCAGTACCGTTAGAACAGTGTCTGGAATTAGAAAAGAAACTTACGGATTCCACCAATGGAAAGGCAAAGCTGATGTGGGAAGAGACCATTGAATTTGCAGATTTGAACGGTACAATCAAGGTTTTTTGATGACCTGTAAAAACTTTTTGCAAAAAATCGAAAAAAAATCGAAAAAGTGCTTGACGAATGGAATGTTTTCATGTAGAATACCCATTGTTGACACAACAAAGGGCTATCGCCAAACGGTAAGGCAACGGACTCTGACTCCGTCATTTCAAGGTTCGAATCCTTGT
>ERZ1034763.846-NODE-846-length-11924-cov-7.379055_pt1 | contig 11924 bp, 13 predicted proteins | sample MGYA00520701_ERZ1034763 | MGnify/ENA primary metagenome ERZ1034763 (study PRJEB33766, sample SAMN09781707) | gut metagenome | biome: gut microbiome | host: Homo sapiens | place: Madagascar | study: EMG produced TPA metagenomics assembly of the PRJNA485056 data set...
AAAAAAGAAAGGGAAAGAAGAATTTATAACAATTCCAATAACTAAAGCGGATGCGAAGACGGAATATTACAACCATTATGCTAACAGATATATTTTAAGGCTGCGACAAACGCGGAAAAGCGAGTATTTAAAAGAATTAAAAAAGGTTCCTTTTCTGGCTCCGATTATAATGGATGTTCGACTGCCAGAGCAATATCCAGGTATATTTTATAGCTACGCATTATTTAAAAATGATACTCGGTATTTTGTGCTGTTTACAACGCTGACAGAATTTGATGAGTGGCGCAAGTCTCAGATGTATGATTGGCGTCCGGCAGAACTGTCTATGCAGAAATTTGGACGGATACGAAGCAAATCGCCGGTATTGATTAATCCTTTGTCAGACCGTCTTATATTGTCTGATAAACAAATTAGTAAGATGTTAAACGGATAAGTTGGAGGAGAAATGAAGAAATTTAATAAAAATGACATTAAACATAAAATCAAAAGCTTCATAAAAAAACCATATTACTTTGTGCCTCCGTGTCCTGTCTGCAATAGTGTCATAACTGGCAGATATGTTCCAATGCATAGGGATAATGATATAGAATGGATAATTAATGATTCATTGAGAAATGGGGAATTAGTAAAACCTGTAAATAAAATAAGAGAGCAGAATTGCTTTTGCGTTGTGTGTCAGTCTGAATGGTATTCTGATGTACACATGGAACTTATGTCGCTTGATTTTATAGAAAAAGAAAAAGAAAAACGTCACACGTCTGAAATACTTGAAGACAGAATGTCAGAAGAAAAGAAGTCAAAGGGCTTAATAGGTCTGTTTGTTAATTTTGTGGGTAAATTATAATGCGTTATAAAAGTATATTACACCTGTCAGCAGGGGATGTCGTTTCTATTCCTGTATGCGATAGCAAGGGACGGGTATTGATTAATCAAAATATAGAACTGTCAGATTATTATATAAAACGTCTTTCAGATGCGGATATAAAAGGCGTATATGTGTACGACGATTTAAGTGATGGCATTAATTCTCATTCAAATTTAAGTATGCAGATGCAGTTTAAAGCAGCTGCCGCATCCAATAAGGTTAATATAGATGAATGCACATATCTAGCATCGTCCATATCAAAAGAACTTCAAAATGAAAATTGTATTGTAACAAATATGATATCTCTTATGGGATATGATGTAGCAACATATTTGCACAGCGTAAACGTGTCCACTTATGCAGGCATTATGGGGATAGCGTTAGGATATCCAATGGAGCGTATAAAAAAAGTGATAATGACGGGGTTAGTACATGATATTGGTAAGACTCTTATACCTAAAGAGATAATTGACAGTCCAAATAAACTGTCAAAAGAACAATATGATATAATTAAACGCCATCCCAGAATGGGATATGATATGCTTAAAAATTCAGAATCGGTACCATCAGTAGTACGTGTTTCTGTTTTACAACATCATGAAAATAGTGATGGCAGCGGTTATCCTGGCGGTATCCGGGATATGGAAATATATGAGTTTGCTCAGATAATACATATCTGCGATGTTTATGATGCCATGATAAGCCGTCGAAGCTACAAAAATGCCATAAACCCGGCAGATGTAATTGAACACATAATGGCAAATAGCGGAAAAATGTTCAATCCAGAGCTGGTCAAGGTCTTTTTAAAAATTCTGATGCCATATCCAGAGGGCGTGATTGTACAGCTGTCTGATGATAATTATGCAATCGTAAAAGAAAATAATAAAGATTTTCCAACCCGCCCCGTTGTCAGATTAATGAATGGAACGGATATAAATTTAACAGATAAATTGAATTTAACGATAAAAAATATTGCTGTATAGCAGAGCCAAAATGGTTCTGCTATTTATTTTATCCTGATTCTTTCATTTTTAAATTGTATTAATAATTTGAAGAGGAGGAATCGTTATGATTAAACTTGGAAGTGCATTATATGCACATAGGGATGAATTGGTAGAGGTGGTAAAAGAAAAAATAGGCAAAGCGGGAATTGCTGGATTTAAAATGTCTGAACACAGGGATGGTATAACAGGTGCACCAAAATTGAGCAGTGCTGCGACATTATTTGATTTGTTGTTCATACACTCCGGCACCTTGGCAATATACGTATCAGATAATGCTGTATATGCAGAGATAAACGAGGTGCAGGTTCTTTCTGATGGGAAAAGTATTTCATGGAATGCTAATAAAAGTCATCTTAAAGAAAAATATCAGGTTTTACCAGATGTTATATATGAACTGTGCCACGGATCTAACCGTGAGCTTAAAAATGTATTCACTCGCATTTGCGATAACTGGAAAACGATGAAGGTTATCTCAGAAGTAGATTTAATGTTGTTTTGCGATAGCTATTATTATGGATGTGCAAAAGACAAGTCTGTTCTTGATGAGGACGAAATGTTACCTTCAGAAACAGTTGAAGCAAGCTTCCGAAGTGGAGCATTTAGTCTTCCGGATATTTTCAACAAAAATGCTGGTGCGTATTTAGGCGCGTCAAAGTACGAAAGCTTCAAACCTGCAGCAAAAAAGAAAACTACATCAAAGGCAAAAAATAATTTTATCAAGGAATGCCAGGAAGGAAAGTACGTTATTCCTTACGAGTGGCCAGAGGCAATGCAGAAATTCATTGTTTCAAGCACATTCCTTGACAAATTCGAGACAACTCCTGAATTTGAGGAAATTGTCAAAAAAATATGCTTCAGGGCAAAAAGAATCCTGAAACGCGTGGACATGGGGCTTACAGGAGCAGATGCGATTGGCAAGGATGCTTTAAACATCATGCTTCTTGGTAAACCAGGAACTGGTAAGACAACGCTTGCCTATGCACTATCTGCTGCCACAGGAATGCCTGTAGCCACAACTGCGTGGAATAAACATTCTGACGAAGATGAAGTGGAAGGCAAGACAAAGATTGTTGATGGAAAGCCATCATTTGTTGAGACTAATGCTTTATTGTTCCATGAATTTGGTGGTATTGATGTCAATGAGGAAATTAATCTTGCTGATCCGTCTGTTACAATGGGTAGTTTGGGACAGAAGCTCGAATATCCGTTTATCGTAAAGAAAAATGGATATGAAACAGTGGTACGCCATCCACTTAATGTTGTTATTGCCACGATGAATGTGGGTACAAATGGCTCAAACAGTCTTAATCAGGCATTAGCAAACCGTTTTAAAACACCTTATATCCTTGATGACCCTACAAAGAATACTTTTATCAAGATATTGATGAAAGCGTCTGGTAAATCAAAAGAAATATGCGAATGGGTGTATGGTGCCTATGAAGCAACTATTGATTACTTAAAGAGTCCGGATGTAAATGAAGATGACATATGTCAGAACTTGTCAATCCGTACATGTTTAGGTGCGATAGAAAATATGGAAGAAGGACAGACACCTCAGCGGGCATTAATCAATTCAATCGTTGGTGCTGTAGCTGTTGTTGATGTTGAAGTTGCAAGAAACCTGCAACGTGAAACTATCGAATGTCTGCCTAACCCATCATTCGAGTTATCATTAGAAGAATAAGGAGGAATCAGAATGACAGATGTCAAAACAAAGAGACGTCAGGATGCGGAAGCATCCTCTCTGTCTCGTATTGGTACAAGAATACTCCGAGGAAACCGTCTGGGAGTTAAATGGCTTCCAGATAACACTGGGGAGCTTGGCTATACATCAGATGCAAAAATCGTAAATATAGCATGGTATGAAGAACGTTTCATGTCTGAATTGTCAGATACAGAACAGTCTATGCTCCGAATGGGTGTGTTTGCACACGAACTGCTGCATCAATGTTTGACGAATTTCAGGTATACACATTATCTGATCGAATCAATGAGCAGAGCAGAGGCGGGCATATTTATGAAATTTGCAAATACGCTTGAAGATCCTGCTATTGAGTATTTTGCTCCCAATATATTTGGAGGAAGAATGCTTGATGCTTTGAGATTTTCTATTAAACATATCTATAAGATGTCGCCCGAAATTGAGCTTTCATCTAACGCATTCAGCCAGCTTATTAATGCATTAATAAATTTTGGAGATATGGGACTTATAAAGGGTAAGTTTACTTACCCAGAAGCCTTTAAATATTTCCAGGAAATTGCAGGATTATATAACAAAGGCATTACATGTCCTGACAGTAAAAAACGTCTGGATATAGCCCGTGAATGCATGGAAATCACACGCCCACTATGGGAAGAGGAAGTAAAGAAGCAGGAGTTTATTGATGAACTTCTTGATGAACTTAGTAAAATGCTGTCTTCAATGAATGGGATTCATCTGATGGATGAAGAAGAAGACGGAATGGAATTACCAATTGATACACCTGCAGCAGAAAGACGAAATGCAGTAGTAAAAAGGTTGTCAGAAAAATCAGAAAATCCAGACAAATCTGAAGCTTCAGATGATTTAGATGAATCAAATGAACCAAATGATATGTCTTCGGAAGATGGAGCAGAAAACGAGAATGATAATTCTGATACAAGCTCAGATAGTCAGTCTGGTAAATCAAATTCTACTTCATCACAGGATGATTCAAGTTCATCAGGTGGAAATAATGATGACATTACAGCGTCAGAATACGACGCTAACAGGGCAGCAGATGACACTTACACGATTGATGAAACAGAACTGGAAGCGTTGGAACAGTCAATTAAGGCTGAAGAAAAAGCACTGGAAAGAAAAGAATCATCAAAAAATGATGATAGTTCTATCAGTGATAGCGAACTACCAGATTTCGATATAACTTCTTCATCCATTAAGCAAGGAACTACCTGTAATAATATGAGAGTTACAAATATGACAGGAAGAGGACTTGGAAATCTCTACAATGAACTTGTTCAGGAGAGTGCGTGGGAGATTAAAACACTTGCTAAAACACTAAGCAAAATATTTAAGAGTGACCAAGAGGAGTATAACCGCACTACAAGTGGTGGATATAACATACTCAGAGGCAGTGTTGGAACGACAGCAAGAATATTCGATAAAAGGAGAGATCCTGGAAACCTTAAAGATACACATGTTATGTTAGCAGTTGATCTTTCTGGCTCAATGTGTGGATCTAAAATACAGTCTGCAAGACATGCAGCCATTACCTTTGCAGAATCACTTACAAAGGTGGGAGTTCCATATTATATTATGGGTTATTCAGCAGATCAATTCGCCCAGGCTGACCATATTCATTTTGTTGACTGGAATAATAAAAAGAAAGATCGTGAATCACTTGCTGCAATGCAGGCGCATGGAAATAACTTTGATGGTTATTCCATTAGATACGCGGCAAATCTCCTGAAGGGAAAAAACACAAGCAATAAAATATTGTTTGTTATATCAGACGGAGAACCATGCTGTGCATCATATAGATCCATGCCAGCAGGAATATCAGATACAACGCTTGCTATTAAAGAGGCGAGAAAATTCTGTACAGTATTTGGCATTGCGCTTGGAACCGGCTGTTCTCCAAAAACATTGCAAAAAATGTATGGAAAGGATTTCATCTGGTGCAAAGATGAACGCTTATTGACTAATATTTTGTGTAAAAAACTGGAAAAGGTTCTGGCAAAAAAGTAAGGAGGAATCGTATGATTAAAACATTTAAAGATGGTGACAGGCTTGTCATAATTATTGAAAATATGGAGATGTCTGAGACTGATATAATAAAGAAATTTATAGCATCTTTGACGGAAGAATCTTCTGAGAAATCAGCAAAAGAAATACCTGATGCTGCTGCAGTCCCAATTGAAAAATCCACTGATAATAGGAATGTCATTGCTGAAGAAATGCAGAAAGTTGATGCATTACTTACATCAATTAAATCCATGAAGGACGAAACATCTGTCCTTAACGAGCTGCAGAAGATGGCAGACGAAGCAGAAGACGGAATAAAAAAAGACTACATTGTGAACGCTATAAGTGATTACATCGCAGTAAGAATGAAGCGTTTTGACGAGGGATATGTCAATGGTCTTGACGAAAAACAGGCAAAATCTTTTATTAATCATTATGGAAGGTTTGTTGACGAAGAAACTATGAAGTCTATTACTCTTGATAAAGGTGGAGTTAAAGCAATTATCAAATATTTCAAGTAATATAGTAACGAAAAGGAGTGGCTTTGAACCACTCCTTATTTTTTAAACAGAAATATTGCTGTTTTCTAAATTAATTTTTTTTACAAGATTTGAAATTCTGCATTGATAGTATGTTACATCATCTCGTTGATCTATTTTCAAGGAATCATGAAAATATTCAAGAGGAGTAGTATATATAAGTTTTAATGGAGTACCAAGACGCCTGTTTTGTAACCATCTGACAGCTTTCTTTGCTGAAAAAAAACGATAAAGCTCAGGAATAGTATAACTGCTCAGATAAAGACTGATAACGTAGCGCATCAAAATTTGCGCTCTCTTTATTCCGTCAGTTCCAATAAAGAACTTTTTGGAATATTTCTTTTTCTCTTCATTATTGAGAAAGCGTCCTATTTTGGCAATTTTTTCATACTCGGCGATAGTCTGCTCTTTGAAATCATATTTAATCTCTGGAAAAGCAAATTGCAGAATAAAACGATAATCGTTTTTATAGATGCTACCGCGTTCATATCCTATGGCTATAAAAGTTTTATTAAGCTGCAGTTTATCAATTATATCATCGTTTAAATACATTACCGCCATTTGCGGTGTCCAATGCAATATGTTTAAAATAGCATAACGCCATATATTGCCGACAGCAGCTTCATTTTCTTTGGAATCCCCCCTGAACGAACAATTAAAATCTTTTTTGCTTCCAGTTAACACTTCTTCATATTCATAAATATTAAGCTTTTCTGAATACATATAACGCCATACGTCCTTTCTTTTGTATTTCAAATAATGGTCTTATATTTAATATGACAGTTTTATCAGATAAAACAATATATATATTTTATATCACATATTATTTTATTTCAATTCTTTCATTTTATTTTTAACCAAACAGTTTGCAATGGAGAAAATTGCTACTGGCCCTTATGGGTGGGAATAAATTTGCCGCCTGTATGGTGGGAATGGAGGAATCATGAATAAATTAGTTACTAGAAATCAGGTGCAGGAGAGAAGAATACGACATGTCGGATACCTAAAAATGGGTATAGCTGCGTTTATGGCAATAATGATTATTGCCTGCATAATGCACCGTAACGCTCATGCGTATGATATCAATTATCCAGAAAACGGAGTGTATTACACATCATATACTGTTAAAAGCGGAGATACCCTTTACAGTATAGCAGATGAGTTTAAATGGGATAGCATATCAATAAAAGGATATGTTCGTCTTGTCACACAGATTAATAACTTGCCTGATGAGAAAATATTATCTGGTTCAGATATTATAATCCCTTATGAGCCATAGTAAAAAAGAGTGGAAATTTCCACTCTTTTTTATGTGAAAAAATCGTGTACAGAAAATGAACTTGGAACACCAATCTGTCATACTTATAGTAGAAATGTAAATGACAATATTATATAATATTTACAGGAGGACGAAACATATGAAAAAACTTAAAAGAGCAGCGATAGTTATTAGTGCAATATGCGTAATAATCTTCTTATTACAAAGCAACATTATAGGCAAAATTATATCGAAAGCGAAGACTGAAAAATATGAACTTTTGTCAGGTACTACAATATCTGTCGATGAATATGAAAACAGATTAGCCGAACAGGATTCAGAAATATCCGGATGGAGCAAACTTGATAAAGTAAAAGCAGGATTAAATCCTGCAGAATATGCTGATACAGACGGTGACGGACTGACTGATAAAGAAGAAGTTGAAATATATCATTCAGATCCTAAAAAAAGCTCAACATCAGGCGATTTGTACAGTGATGGATATAAGGTTGCTAACAATATGGACCTTACTAAAAAATATGATTATTCCGGGGAGATAATTTTTGAGAACAATAAAATACCGGATATTATTAAGCTTACCGCAACTAAGGAGTCAGACCTACACGCTGTTGCTGAAAAATGGACTATTGACAAGTTAGATAAATTTGATGTAATTGACAATTTCAGAATATATAATTACAGCGGTGTTGTTTCACTTGATTTAAAGAGTATTTTGTCAAAAAATACAGGCATCAATGCATCAGATATCCAGTACTATATATGCGACTGGACAGGTGCAAATATGGAAAAAACAAAGGTCAGCACTGACAATAACCTTGTTACGCTAAAAACGGAATTAAAAGATGGCGATGACAAAGTTATTATTCTTGCCAAGAAAAAGAGCACATTTACATTTGGTTCAGCAAAAGACACTACATTGTTGCAAGCGCAAATAAGTGCAGATGGCGGTATATTTACTTACAGTGCTTTACTTGGATTCTTTGGTATTAAACCGGAAATATATTTCGTTCCAAGCGGCGATGAAAATTTAGATGCCACATATAAGGAACAACTGATATACCAGGCTGCATATCTTATTGACGCTAATAAAGCAGATGGTTCGGGAATACAGATTACCGAAAGCGATATAAAAATTGTAGATGAAGATACTCTTCAAAAAAAACACGATTTCTTTGCTAAGTTACCATTGTCACAAGAGGTAAAACCAACAGAAAATTCAATGTCGCCATTCGCTCAGTACTGCAGTTTAAACATGATTGGTGGACTTAACCATGAGGGTATAGCAAATGATGGATTCTGGATAACAAAAAATGCTTTACCATTTAAAAATTTTAAATCAGAATATGCACCTAAAGGGAATTGTGCAGGTATAGCCCATCTTACATCATTGCTTTATAATACGGGCAAGAATCCTAAAACAGGAGAATACCAGGAAACAACAGTCGGAGATACTTATATATCGTGGGATTTGACGACTGACTGGGAAAATGCAATCCTTATGGGTTCAAACTGGGAAGATAAATCTATCAAGGATAAGTCATTATATACATACAAAAATCGTGATTTTGTAAAAAACCACGAAGATAGCAATAAAATGCTTAATAAAAATTTATCAGAGGGTGAACAGCAATTTGTTAACATGATTGGAGCATATTGGGCTGAAACAAATGACAGACTTGATGCTTCATCATATATCAAAAAAGTAAGAAGCACTAATTATGACTGGCAGCTTATAGAAGATATGATGAAGTTTCTTGACAAAGGAAAAATTCTTGATGCAGCGTTTTTAGTAGACGGAGACGAGGGACATGTTATTAATATCCTTGATTATGAAATTGATAAAAAGAATCCAAATCTTGTCAAATTCAGAGTATATGATAATGTTTTCCCAAGTAATTTATATGGAGATACAGCAATTGATAATTACCTCTACGTCACAAGAAAAACCAGTACAACAGATCATGCTGACACATTTGATTTCTATTATTGTCCATATAATGGATGCGAATGGAGCATTACGTCACAACCAACAATGAGAGAAGACTATGCTATGATTGTCTATGATGAAAACTGGAACATTCTTAACATAGAGGATAAATAGAATTAGCTTTAAAGACAGAACGGCTCAAAACGAGTCGTTCTTTTTTTACACAAAAATCGTGTACAGAAAATGGATTTGAAACATCAATCTTACATACTTATATCAGAAAGAAATAATTCCATTTAAACTATCAAGAAAGGAATTTGAGATTGTAGCCACCTTATGTGTTGCATAGAGCAATGAATCGATGATTTACTGGGAAGATTGGAGGAAATATTATGTTGAATATAGTTGTTATTAATTGTAATGGGAAATATGTGGAATACGAATGGGATTCAAAGAAAACATTTGTCCAGGATATGCAAAGTGATAATGAAAATATTCCAATGCTTGATGATTCTTTAGTAGAAGTAAATACACAAGATGATAATTTGCAACTATGGTGGAGAAATACAGACGGAATGACTGTAGACGATTTATTAGAAGAATGTAAACAGGAATTAAATTGAGAGGTTGAGAAAATGAATGAATTATTGCAAAGAATAGCTGATTATTTCGTCTATCAATACAAAGGAAATGATGAAGTTGCTCCTAAAATGGATATATCGGTAGATGATCTAAGGAATATCGCTGCATTAAATATAGAAAAATGTAAACTAGATACAAAGTTAAGGAATTTACAACAGGTAAAATCCAATGCTGATAGGATAAGGAATATGCCGGATGAAGAGTTAGCAGAATTTCTTGTCGGATTTAAAAACGTATTCGGGGAGGAATACGAAGGACAGGGCAGTTGTTTGGATTGGTTGCAATCGGAAGCAGAATAGGAGCGTTGATATGACAAATGTAGAGAAAATTAGAAGCATGTCGGATGAAGAACTAGCGGAGTTTTTAGATATTGTCGAAGAAGATGGCATTTCATCTCAATGTGCAGATATTCCGTGTGATTGTTGCTACGAGAAAACAGAATGTTCTAAATGCTGGAAAGAATGGCTTCAATCAGAAGCAGAATAGGAGAGAAAGAAGATTAAGACTAATTGATGCAGATAAGTTGGATTTTTTAGAACAACATTACAATAAAAGCCAGATGAAAGCAATTCTTGATTTTGTGGATGCACAACCAACTGCCTATGATGTAGACAAGGTTGTGGAACAGTTGGAAGCAGAGGATAGCAAAATAGAAATACAGTACGAAAACAACTACGAAAAAGGGCTATTAGATGGAATTGGAAAAGCAATCGAAATTGTAAAGGCAGGTGGAATAGATGGCAATTAAACCAATATTGTTCAATACCGAAATGGTGAAAGCCATTCTGGACGGAAGAAAGACATGCACACGACGATTAGCAAAATTTCTTCCTGGGAAAAATCCACAGTGGACTGGATATATTAAGGATGGACTGATGCTGTATAACGGCAAAAATGAGCCGTGTATCAGAAAAGCACTATATCAACCGGGGGATATTCTTTATGTCCGTGAAACATGGCATAAATACACCAAACGAGTAAATAATGGTGAATTTTGCCACTTAACAGAATTTTATGGATATAAGGCGAGCATTGCAAATTCGGAAGATGCAAATGAACCGTGGCACCCGTCCATCCACATGCCGAAAGAAGCCGCGCGTATCTGGCTTAAGGTTACGGATGTGAGGGTGGAGCGGTTGCAGGATATCACGGTGGATGAATGTCACAGAGAGGGCATAAATATTGAAACAAGTGCTGTGACAGACGGAGAAACTTTAAATAGAAATCATGATTTTAGTTTAGAGAAGTTTGAAACCCTATGGGATTCAACCGTAAAGAAGTCCGACCTTGACCGGTATGGTTGGGATGCAAACCCTTGGGTATGGGTTATCGAATTTGAAAGGTGTAACAAGCCAAAAGAAGAAAGTGAGAAATAGATGAACAATAGATATTTATTTAAAGCAAAGCGGATTGATAATAGAGAGTGGGAAATTGGTAATCTAATTGCATTGCCTACAGGAGACTATGAGATTTCAAATAAATGCAATAATCCACCAGATTGTGACCCTATGTGGGATAAAGTAGTAATTACACATAAAGTAGACCCAACCACCATCTGTCAATGCACAGGCTTGAAAGACAAGAATGGTAAGCTGATTTGGGGAAATGATATTGTTGACGGTCATATTAAACGCGGTGCGGCTTTCTTAAATTGCTTAGTTTTATGGAATGAAAGTAAGGCCCGATTTGATGTAAGAGCAAAAGGTTGTAATTTTCCAATGACGCTCGATGAAGTTGCAGGCGATATATCTGTTGGTGGATTGGATTATGAGGTTGTCGGCAATATATTTGACAATCCGGAATTGTTGGAAAGTGAGGAATTTGAAGCTGATGGAGAATTAGAAGAAAACTGTGACCTTGCGTTACTCACAAGGCATTTTAAGGCAGATAACATCAGTACAGAATTTGACAGACCTTTACCACGAAAAGTAATCATGATTTTAT
>ERZ1034763.848-NODE-848-length-11903-cov-3.505402_pt1 | contig 11903 bp, 9 predicted proteins | sample MGYA00520701_ERZ1034763 | MGnify/ENA primary metagenome ERZ1034763 (study PRJEB33766, sample SAMN09781707) | gut metagenome | biome: gut microbiome | host: Homo sapiens | place: Madagascar | study: EMG produced TPA metagenomics assembly of the PRJNA485056 data set...
TGACTCACCTGCGAACGAGCCCAATAGATATCTGCTTGATCATCAAACACCAAGGTGATGACAGAGAGACCACTACGCGAAATACTTCGACGCTCCTGGAGCCTAGGAATATTGGCGAGTGCCATTTCCACAGGAGTAGTCACATATTGTTCCACTTCCTGCGCTCCAAGAGAAGGGGCTTGGGTTATCACCTGAACCTGATTATCAGTAATATCAGGAGTAGAATCAAATGGAAGATGAACAAGCGACCAGATGCCCCATACCATTAGGGCTATAGAGAGAACTCCAATCACCAGCTTATGGCGAATGGAATAAGTAATCAATTTCTGAAACATAAGCTTTAATCTAAAATCTTTTACTGTCAATTAATGAATCATTAACTAAAGCTTAGTGAGCATGTTCACCATGTTCGCCTGTAAGCGATGCGAGATAAAACGCATTGTCGGTAACAATCTTCTTGCCTGCCTTCAGATGGTCGCAAAGCTTCACTTCTGTAAATCCACCGCCTGTAACGCCAGTGCTAACCTCATGTCGGGAGAAACTATACTCACCCTTCTTTGGTTCTCCATTGAGAGCAAAGACATACTGCTTACCATCGGTAGAAACAATTGCTTTTGAAGGCAAGGCAAGACATCTCTGTGAACCAGTAGCAATCTGTCCACTCACATACATACCATCAAAGAGCTTGATATGATTGATACGACTTGTTTTCAATGACGCATCATCCATTTTTACATGAACAGCAACAGATTTCGAACCGTCGTTAAAGTATTGGTTCATACCATAAACTGTACCAGACAGCTTGACTCCAGGCTGATTGGTCAAAGAGAAAGTTACGCGATTACCCACCTTCACCTTGGCCAAATCTTTCTCAAAAACATTCAGATCGCATTCCACTGCCTGAGTATTGCGAATTTTCATCAGTGGAGTCTGCATATCTGCATAACTACCCAGACTTGCCGTCAACTGACTGACAACACCGGAGATAGGTGCACGAAGAGGAAAAGCCGTAGTAAACTTACCTTTGGCAACAGCCGAAGTCGAAATGCCCATCTGAGCGAGCTGTCTGCCAATACCCAAAAGATTGGCATGAGCCACTTGGTAATCTTTCCGGGCCTGCTGTAAGGTGCGCTTCACACCTGCTCCCTGCTTACTGAGCAGAAGTTGGCGTTCCAAATCAGCCTTGGCAAGTTCACACTCCTTGGCAGCAGAGTAATACTCACGCTGAAGACTTACCACATCTGTATTTTCAACAGTAGCAACAACCTGTCCTCTATGAACAAGCTGCCCTTCTTTTACAAAAATAGATTTCACGATACCGCCCATCAAGGAGGCAACATCACCCATCGCCTGTGCACGCAGTACGAGCGATCCTTTTGCTTCTATGGTGGCATCCATCTCGCGCTCCACAGCCTCACCCATCTTCAAATCTACGGTGCTGACCTGCTTGGCTGTCAACGGAATATGATCAAAATCTACTTCTTCGTGCTCATGTTCCTCATGCGCATGAGCCTCAGAACCGGTCTGTTTCGCAAAGAAAGCGAATCCAGCCCAGGCTATCGCCGTAACGGCGACAATCAAAATGACTCTTTTCATGTTTGTCTTTTCTTCTATTTTATAATTCTACACTACAATTTCACACAACGAATCTTATCAAAAATCCGTTGGCAAAAGTACACAAAAAAACTTGCAACTCAGTTGCATTCAAATCTTCAAACCGATTTCTGCAACCAAGTGGCAAACTTGTAAAATCATAAAATAGAAGGAGGTCCCCGTCTGCTATAGCCTGCCGCCAGTTCCTCAGCAAGAGGAGAAGCAGCCACATGCTGCCATCTCACTGAAATGAGTGAGAGACGAGGGAGGGTTAAAAGGGAAGAACAAGACAAGACCACAAACTGATGGTTCTCATCTACCAGCAACTTGCGGATATTCTTCACCACCTTGGAATTGACTACAAACTGATGCATTTGACGAACGCTACAACTCTCACGATTACCTTCGCTCTCCTGATCATGATGCTCAGTATGCTCATCATTGATATTGCCGTCCTGCTCACATTGTTCTTCTACCATACAGATACGCCCTTTGTGGTGATGATGTGTCATCACCGTAGATAGCATGATACTCATGGTGGCTATCCAAAGACAGAATATGTACAGTATTCTTTTCTGCATACTTAATTTTTCCGCAAAATTACAGAAAAAAAGGTTAACCACCAAGAATAACAGATGTTTTTATAGCATTTTTTCTTAAAAAAATAAAAAGACCTATACCCGAATCAAAATTATAGGCGCATTTATAAGTATTATTTCGTAACTTTGCAATCAAAATTAGTACAAATATAGAAATGAAAAAAATTTTTGCAGTTTTACAATTACTTCTAGTAGTAATGTTGGCGCAGGCGCAGATGGTGAACCCAGTCAAGTTCTCTACTTCGCTCAAGACCAATGGTACCGCAATAGCGGAAATCGTATTTAATGGTAAAATCCAATCGGGATGGCATGTCTATTCTACAGGATTGGGAGCAGACGGACCTATCTCAGCTACTTTCAATGTCAACAAGATGGATGGTGTAGAGTTGGTTGGCAAACTTCAAGCTCGTGGTAAAGAGATTAGTAAGTTTGACCCACTCTTCGAGATGAAGCTACGTTATTTTGAAGGCAGCGTCACCTTCGTTCAGAAAGTGAAGTTCGTCAAGCCAAACTACCATATCGATGCATACGTTGAATACGGCGCGTGCAGCGACCAGAATTGCCTTCCTCCTAGCGAGGCAAGTTTCAAGAAGAGTGGAAAATCTCCAGCAGTAGATGGCAAGGCTGAGACTGACAGTAAGGAAGCTACCAAGGCTAACGGTCCTGAAGTCATTGATGCCGTCAAGGCCAACACCGACTCTTCTTCACTTCAGGGAGTAGCTGAAAAGATGGACAGTACAGCCAATATCGATGCTGCATTCTCTGTAGATAGTGATGACGCAAAGGCCTGGTGGGCTCCGGTAGTAAAAGAGCTTCAGACTTTCGGTGGCAATAACGACATTGCAAACCACTCACTCTTCTATATCTTTATCATTGGCTTTGTAGGCGGACTTCTAGCACTTGTCATGCCATGTATCTGGCCTATCATCCCTATGACTGTAAGCTTCTTCCTCAAACGAGCTAAGAACGATAAGAAAAAGGGTATTCGCGATGCTTGTACATACGGATTGAGCATTGTTGTCATCTATTTGGTTCTCGGTCTAGCCGTTACAGCCATTGCAGGTCCTAGCACCTTGAATGCACTCAGCACCAGTGCCGTATTCAATATCATCCTCTTCCTGCTCTTGGCAGTTTTCGCCTTCTCATTCTTCGGATGGTTTGAAATCAAATTGCCAGACAGTTGGGGAAATGCCGTAGACAGCAAGGCTTCCAGCACTACAGGTATGATCAGCATCTTCCTGATGGCTTTCACACTCGTGCTCGTAAGTTTCTCTTGTACCGCTCCTATCATCGGATTGCTTTTAGTACAGACTGTTACTTCTGGCGATTGGCTGGCTCCTACCATCGGTATGTTTGGTTTTGCCCTTGCTTTGGCACTTCCATTTACCCTCTTCGCCTTGTTCCCATCATGGTTGAAGTCTGCTCCTAAGTCAGGCTCTTGGATGGAAACAGTAAAGATTGTTCTCGGCTTTATCGAGTTGGCATTCTCATTGAAGTTCCTTTCTGTTGCAGATTTGGCATACGGCTGGCACATCCTCGACCGTGAGGTATTCCTCTCTCTCTGGATTGTCATCTTCGGTCTCTTAGGCCTGTATCTCATCGGCAAGTTGAAATTCCAGGTGGATGCCATTGGTGGCGACATCCAGAAGCCTATGCCTGTACCTTGCATCATGCTCGGTCTCTGCTCTTTGGCTTTCTCTGTATATATGATTCCTGGACTTTGGGGTGCACCTTGCAAAGCTGTCAGCGCTTTCGCTCCACCTATCAATACACAGGATTTCAATCTCAATACCAAGACTGTAGAACCTGCTTACAAGGACTACGAAACCGGTATGGCAGCAGCTAAGGCAGCAGGTAAGCCAGTACTCATAGACTTCACAGGTTTTGGCTGCGTAAACTGCCGTAAAATGGAAGCATCAGTATGGACAGATCCTACTGTAGCAGACATTTTGACAAAGGATTACGTCCTCATCTCTCTTTATGTAGATGACAAGACTCCGTTGCCTCAGCCAATGGAAGTAGAATTCAATGGCGAGAAGCGTACACTCCGCACCATAGGAGACAAGTGGAGCTATCTGCAGGCAAGTAAATTTGGCGCCAATGCCCAGCCTTTCTACGTACCAGTAGACAACGATGGCAAGCCTTTGAATGCAGCATTCAGCTTCAAGGAGGACGTCAGTGCCTATCTCGATTTCCTGCACAAGGGACTTGAGAATTACAGAAAATAATCTGGAATTATAGATTACCAGCAAATAATCTATAAATATATATATTGAATTTAATTGATTACAATGATGAACAACAAGGAAGTTCCGGTACTCCTACTCACAGGTTACCTTGGCAGTGGTAAGACCACACTGCTAAACAAAATTTTGGCAAATAAGAAAGGTATCAAATTCGCAGTTATTGTGAATGACATTGGTGAGGTCAACATTGATGCAGCACTCATAGAGAAAGGTGGCGTAGTGGGTCAGAAAGATGACTCGCTCGTTTCATTGCAGAACGGTTGCATCTGCTGCACGCTCAAAATGGACTTGGTTGAACAGTTGAAGGAAATCGTAGACATGAAGCGCTTTGACTATATTGTAATCGAAGCTAGCGGCATCTGCGAGCCAGCTCCTATTGCCCAGACCATCTGCTCTATCCCATCATTGGGACCTCAGTATATCAAGAATGGAATCTTGCGTCTCGACAGCATTGTAACCGTCGTAGATGCTCTCCGTATGAAGGATGAGTTTGCAAACGGTTCTGATTTGATGAAGTCAAATCTTGACGAGGAAGATCTTGCATCGCTTGTTATCCAGCAGATAGAGTTCTGTAATATCATCCTCTTGAACAAGGCTGCAGAGGTAGAGCCTAAGGAGCTGGAACATCTCAAGCAGATTATCCGTGCCATACAGCCTAAGGCAGAGATCTTTGAATGCAACTATGGTGATATTGATCTCGATTTAATCGTGAATACCCATAAGTTTGATTGGGAGGCTGTAGCTACATCTGCTGGTTGGATTCAGGAGATAGAGGCTGAAAGAAATGGCGAGGAAGATGAACATGAGGAACATGAACATCATCATCACGATGATGAACATGAGCACCATCATCACGATGACCATGACCACGATCATGACCATTGCCACCACCACGATCACGACCATGACCATGAAGGTGGTGAGGTAGAAGAATACGGAATCGGAACCTTTGTATATTATAGACGTAAGGCATTCGATCTATCTCTCTTTGATGAATTCGTAGCCAGAAAATGGCCTCGTGACGTAGTACGTGCCAAGGGTATCTGCTATTTTGCTGACGAACCTGACATGTGCTATGTATTCGAACAGGCAGGACAGCAGAAAACTGTAAAGCAGGCAGGACAATGGCTCGCAACGATGCCAGCTGACCAATTGGCTGAGCTTCGCAGAAACAACCCTCAACTGGAGAAGGAATGGGATGACAAGTATGGTGACCGAATGATAAAAATCGTATTTATCGGCCAGCACATCAAAGAGCAGAAGGATGCCATCATCAAGGAGCTCGATAAATGTTTGAGCTTGTAGCAACATGCTAGGGCATCTTTGAAGACTATAGTTTCAGAATTTGAAGCTATAATAGCCTCAAAATAGAGAAAAAAGGAGAAAAATCGACACATTGGTGTAGTTTTTTCTCCTTTTTCGCTTTTATTTCGTTTTTTTTTGTTAAATTTGCAGCGGATTTAATATAATAGCAGCGTAGTTAATATAATAAAAGAAAAGATAATATGAAGACTGACTTCAGACCTGCATACAAAAAAGATTTTGAAGCTTGCTGGAATGTCATAGACCAGGCAAGAAAACTCATGATTGCTTCTGGAAGACACCAGTGGACTAACGATTATCCGTCTGTTAAAGACATTCAAAACGACATAGACAATGGTAATGCTTTTGTCATCACGGTTGATGACCAAGTAGCTGTCTATGGTGCCGTCATGCTGAACGGAGAACCACAATATGACTTCCTTAAAGGAGAATGGCTAACGAATGGAGATTACTATGTAATTCATCGTTTCGCTACTTTGCCGATGTTCCAAAGAGAAGGATTGGCTCGAATCTTTATCGATAAGGTTAACAGCCTTTGCGAAGTAGAAAAAGTACCAAGTATCAAGGTTGATACCAATCATGACAACTTACCTATGATAAATCTTCTCTCTTCAATGGGATTCTGCATCTGCGGACAAGTAAACTACGGAACGAGAGGTATGAGATTTGCATTTGAAAAAACGACTATGGAAATTGAAAAATAATGAACGATAAAATATCACTTATGAGAAGCTTGGTTGAACAACTCAATCAAGCTTCTCTTGCTTATTATAATGGTGAAGGCGAACGGATGACCGACTACGAGTGGGACGCCATGTTCGACCAACTGAAAAAACTGGAAGAGGAAACTGGTGAAATACTACCCGACTCCCCTACCAATAAAGTTTCTGAAGACCAGATTGCCGGTCAGAAAGAAGAGCATGAATTTGCAGCACTATCCCTTGCAAAGACAAAAAAGGTGAGCGATCTCGTCAAGTGGGCTGAAGATCGCCCGATATGGATTTCCTGGAAGCTGGACGGTCTGACTTTGGTGGTAACTTACGATAACGGTAGTCTCAGCAAGGTGGTAACACGTGGTAATGGACATATCGGCACCAACATCACCCACCTGGCTCCAGCTATCAGTGGTATTCCTGCAACAATCAAGGAGAAGGGTCATCTTGTTGTACGTGGTGAGGCAGTCATCTCCTATGCCGATTTCGAACAGTTCATCATTGAGAGTGAAGGCGACTATGCCAATCCTAGAAACCTGGCATCAGGCTCCCTCTCACTGAAAGATGTAGAAGTGGTTAAGCAGCGCCATATACAATGGATTCCATTTACACTGGTATATACCGAACATGAAATCACATCGTGGGGAAAACGTATGCAGTTATTGGAAGACCTGGGACTACATCCTGTGGAACGACAGTTGATAGAGCATCCTACGGAAGACCACATCCTACAGGAAATTGATGTCTTTACCAAAAAGGTAACCAACAAGAAAAATCCATTTCCTGTCGATGGTCTGGTTATCTGCTACGATGATACCGTGTATGGTGCTACAGGTTCTGTTACGGGCCATCATGCAACCAGAGCTGGCTTTGCCTTTAAATGGCAAGACGAGCATGCAGATACAGAATTAGACCATATCGAATGGTCGTGTGCTGCAAATACCATCACGCCTGTTGCCGTTTTCAAGCCAGTAGAGTTGGAAGGAACCACTGTGCAACGTGCATCTCTCTGCAATGTAAGCGAATGTGAGCGCTTGGGTATCGGTGATAAGGGAACGAAATTGCAGGTGATTAAAGCAAATAAGATTATTCCTAAAGTGATTCATGTCACTGAAGCTATAGGAACTTTCGAAATACCTGAGTTCTGTCCGGTTTGCCATGCTGAAGCCAAAGTACAGGAAAGCGAGAGCGGTACAAAAACCCTACATTGTACAAACCCACATTGTGCAGCAAAGCAACTGAAGAAATTTGCCAGATTCGTCAGCAAAGAAGGTCTCAATATCGAAGGGATTTCAGAGCAGACTATCTGGAAATTCGTAAATGAAGGATTAATAAGCGAATATGCTGATTTCTATAAACTCAGAGAACCTGAGAAAGTCTTTAAAATTTCTAACTTTGAAGGCTTTGGCAAGAAAAGCGTCAGCAATTTACTGAACAGTGTAGAAAAAAGCCGTCATACCGATGGTCGTCATCTTCTCTATGCGCTCAACATTCCCCTTTGCGGTGGCGATGTTGCCAAGAAATTGATAGAGCGCTACCCGTTAGAGGAATTGATAGATATAGCCCAAAACAGCACCAGCTTGTTTGGTGATGACTTTGCTGACATTGATGGCATTGGACCGGAAAAAAGTGCTAAGTTCATCAACTGGTTCCATGATGCAGACAATAGAGCTCATGTAGCGCACCTCCTTCCACATCTCGTCATCGAGAAGCAGGAGCCTATAGAAAAAGGTACGAAGTGTGATGGTTTGACATTCGTAGTTACGGGAGATGTACATCATTATAAAAATCGCAATGAGCTGAAAGCATACATCGAGAGCCAAGGTGGAAAGGTGACTGGCAGTGTGAGCAAGAGCACCCATTATCTCATCAACAATGATGCAGAATCACAAAGTTCAAAGAATAAGAAAGCGCATGAATTGAATATTCCTATCATAACCGAAGAGCAATTCATTGCACAATTTGGAGACGAATAAGAAAAGAGCATCTCGTGAAAACGGGTATTCCCTTATTGTTATCAAGTCGCCCTGTAAGGACAAAAGCATGAAAATGAAAGCCTTTGCCTTTACAGGGCGTATTATTTCTTCGGATAGTGAATCATACAACTTTCACTCATCCCCCTTCAGCTGGTATAAACACAAATGTTATTTTGCCTTTTTCTTTTTCAATTCCAACTTTGGAATCTTGACCTTCTGTCCACTCTTAATAGTAGAGGTACCATTAAGAGCCTCTATATAACATTCCATGCCAGGACCTAAATATCGTTTGCTGAGTGTAGCCATTGTCTGATGCTCGCCAACAGTTACTACCTGGTCTACACCTACGATACGATAGGCACCAGTACGAACCCTTGGGTCACTGTCATATTTATCTGACACTACCTTTGCATGTTCAGCTGCCTTATCCTGCTTTTTATCTGTTGCAGACTTCTTTTTAAGTTCTGCAGACTTTTCATCAGCTTTCAAGTTCTTTACAGACTTTTCTTTATCTACAGCAGCCGATTTTAATGAATCTGCTCTTTCTGCAGCCTTAATGGCATCATTTGCCTTTGCCATACGCAAACTGTCCTGTCTTGCTTTTTCCTGAAGAAGTTGCTCTTGACTTTTCACATTAGCAGGCTTCGCTACGACATTCTTATCCGTCTTATATTGCGCCAATTGCAATTCAAGATGATCACGTTGAGCTGCCATCTGCCCGTAATTGAAGGCAAACCATCCCAAGCCTCCTATTAATAATAATAAGGTGAAGCTTGCAATAATCACCACATATTTTGGAATGATGAAATGACGACGACGTATCTCAACTTCATCATCTGCCTCAATTTCTGCATCAGTCTCAGCCTCAATTTTTGCATCGGCCCCAATTTCAGCATCAGTCTCAGCCTCAATTTCTGCATTAGAATTTTCCTCCCTGCTATCTGCCTGAATATCATCTGATACAGATGAAGAAATCTCCTCCGTTGGTACTTCCTGAGAAACAGTTGTCTGCGGTTCAATCGTCGAGTCTTCACCAACCACCACCACACTACTATCTTCAGATGGATTTTCTGGAACATCCAGAAAATCTATAACTCCACTAGTAGTAGGTTCTGAAGAGGAAACAGCTTCAGCCTGTGTAGTTTCTTCTGAAACAACGTCCGGTAAAGGAGTTTCCGTAGGTTCAATAACCTCTATTATAGGCTTAGGTTTCTCAAGAGATTCCTCTTGCTCCTCATCCTCTAAACTATCCTCATATTTCTTATCTATTGACTCGAAATCAACACCGTCGTTCACAATCACAGTCTCAAACTGAGCAAAAGGCTTATTGACAATTTCCTTGAGAATATTATCAGGAGTAAAGGAAATCTTATCACGCCCCTCAATAATGATGCGCTCACCTGTATTCACATCTACGCTCTCACGATCCTTTACAGAAGTAACCTTGAAAGTGCCAAGCCAACGCATCTTGACTATCTTATCAGCAGCAAGCCCCTGATGACAGACATCAAACATTTTACGAATAAAAAGTTCTGCCTCTATCTGGCTCAGCCCACTCTTCTCGGCCAATTTATCAGCCAATCCATTCAGACTATTCTTACTCATACAGCATCCCCTCCATTTTTAAGTTTCTCCTTGACAGCAGCTACCGGACGAAATCCTAATACGAGCTTCGGTGGCACCAACTGGCGCTTTTTGGTAGTAGGATTAACCACCACACGCTCCATACGCTTCTTTACCTCAAACGTACCAAAATTGGGGATAGCGACAACCTCGCCATCCTCAAACTCGGTTATCATAGCATCGATAACCTTACGTACCAACTTCTGAGTGTCATCTTGCGAATAACCAGTTTGCTGAGCCAACTCAGCGACAAATTCCTTATTATTCATAAGCCATTTATTATTTCACCACTTCACCATAGAGGTCAAACTCTTCGCTTGCAGTAATCTTAACATTATAGAAACAACCCACACGCAGGCGCTTCTCCGTAGCACGAATCAATACTTCTGGATCTACTTCCGGCGAACAGAATTCTGTACGACCTATATAATAATCACCTTCCTTACGGTCGATGATAACCTTTAAGACCTTGCCTACCTTTTCTGCCTCTATTTCAGCACTGATGTCCTGCTGAAGAATCATCAGTTCATCAAGTCGGCGCTGCTTCACATCTGCAGGCACATCATCCTCATAATGAGTAGCACTATAGGTTCCCTCTTCTTCAGAATAAGCAAAGGCTCCCATACGCTCAAAACGCTGCTCACGTACAAAATCCATCAATTCGTCAAAGTCTTCCTTAGTCTCACCTGGGAAACCAACCATCAGTGTAGTACGGATATGAATTCCTGGCACACGCTCACGGATAGCCTTCAAGAGATCTATTGTCTCCTGCTTGGACACATGACGGTGCATACGGGAAAGCATGTGATCACTGATATGCTGCAACGCTATATCAAGATACTTGCAGACATTTGGTTTCTCGCGCATCACATCGAGCAGATCCATAGGGAACTGATTAGGATAAGCATAATGCAATCTAATCCATTTCACGCCTGGAATATCAGCCATTTCGCTGATAAGCTCTGTGATATGATGCTTGCCATCAAGGTCAACACCATAATAGGTTAATTCCTGAGCAATAATCTGAAATTCCTTAACTCCTTCTGCCACTAACTCCCTAACCTCATTCAAAATCTCCTCCTTAGGGCGAGAAACATGTTTTCCTGTAATGATTGGGATGGCACAATAGGCACAATGACGGTTACAGCCCTCTGCTATCTTTACATAAGCATAATGACGAGGAGTGGTAAGATGACGGTGTCCATCGCAGGAAGGAACGTCAGCCTTACCTAATTCCTGAAGTAACTGCTTATAATTGAATTTGCCGTAAAACTTATCAACCTCAGGCATTTCTGCTTCCAGTTCCTTCTGATAACGCTGTGAAAGACAACCCATTACATAAAGTTTCTTCAGTTTTCCTTCTTCCTTAGCCTGGATAAACTCCAGAATGGTATCAATACTCTCTTGCTTGGCATCTTCTATAAAACCGCAGGTATTGATAACGGCTATTTCCCCCTGAGGACGCTTTGGGTCATGAGTACAATGATAACCGTTGACCTCAAACTGCTTCATGAGCAATTCGCTGTCAACCAGGTTTTTCGAGCAACCCAAAGTTATGATATCTATCTGATTTTTCTTCATCTATTTTTTCACTACTATTTCTTAAAAAGAGAGTCAACGAACTCACGCTTATTGAAAAGCTGGAGATCTTCCATACCCTCACCAAGTCCGATGTACTTAACAGGTACCTTCAACTGATCAGAGATACCGATAACAACACCACCCTTTGCTGTACCATCCAGCTTGGTGATGGCAAGCGAAGTGATATTGGTAACAGCCGAAAATTGCTTAGCCTGTTCAAAGGCATTCTGACCAGTACTGCCATCAAGA
>ERZ1034763.854-NODE-854-length-11830-cov-3.717537_pt1 | contig 11830 bp, 10 predicted proteins | sample MGYA00520701_ERZ1034763 | MGnify/ENA primary metagenome ERZ1034763 (study PRJEB33766, sample SAMN09781707) | gut metagenome | biome: gut microbiome | host: Homo sapiens | place: Madagascar | study: EMG produced TPA metagenomics assembly of the PRJNA485056 data set...
TTTTTGGCCGTTACTTTGACCGTCTTTTCTTTTTTGTCCTTGCCAAGCAAAATATCTTTGACAGCCTTGCGTGCAATTGTCGAGAGTTCGCGCTCCAGATTACGCACGCCCGCTTCTCTCGTATAATAACGGATAATATCGCGGATGGCGTCTTCGGAAATATCCAGCTCGTTTTTCTTGACCCCGTTTTCGTTAAAAATCTTGGGCAGCAAATGGCGCTTGGCTATCTCTATTTTTTCGTCCTCGGTATAACCCGACAGGCGGATAATTTCCATACGATCCAGCAACGGCCGCGGCATATCCAGCGAATTGGCCGTCGTGACAAACATCACATCGGACAAATCATAGTCCACCTCAAGATAATGGTCGTTGAATGTTGCGTTTTGTTCAGGGTCGAGCACCTCAAGCAGCGCCGACGACGGATCGCCGCGGTAGTCGTTGCCCAGTTTGTCAATCTCGTCAAACAAAAACAGCGGGTTGGTCGTGCCGGCTTTTTTCATACCTTTGATAACCTTCCCCGGCATTGAGCCAATATAGGTGCGGCGGTGGCCTCTGATTTCGGCCTCGTCGCGCATACCGCCAAGCGATGTCCGCACAAACGAACGCCCTGTTGCCTTGGCTATGGACTTGCCCAAAGATGTCTTACCAACCCCCGGAGGCCCCACAAGACACAGAATCGGCCCGCGGACTTTGTCCGAGCGCGCCTGAACGGCCAAAAATTCGATAATTCGCTCTTTGACCTTGTCCAATCCGTAATGGTCGGCGTTGAGGACGTCCATCGCCACTTTCAGGTCTTTGTTAATGCGTGACCGCTTATGCCACGGAATATCCAGCAGCCAATCCAGATAGTTGCGCACAACCGTTGCTTCGGCTGAATTCGACCCCATATTTTTGAGCTTTTTGACCTCGGACAGCGCACGCTCACGGGCTTCTTTGGACAGCTTTGTCTTGTCAATTTTTGACATATAACCCGCAATTTCGTCTTCTTCGTCGTCGCCCAATTCTTTTTGAATGGCTTTCATCTGCTCATTCAGATAATATTCTTTTTGGCTTTTTTCCATTTGCTTGCGGACACGGTTGCGAATCCGGTTTTCAACCTCGAGCATGGTAATTTCCGCATCCATAAACCCGAGCAGCATTTCGAATCGTTCGGAAAGAGATTTCCCTTCCAACAGCGCCTGTTTGTCCGCCAGTTTCAGCGCCAGATGCGAGGCGATTGTGTCGGCCAGTTTTGTATAATCTTCAATCTGATTGACCGAAACCAAAACCTCAGGCGGAATCTTTTTGGAGAGTTTGACATATTCTTCAAACTGGGACAAAACCGCGCGGACAATTCCCTCAAGTTCGGGATTGTCGTCTTTGGAGTCCGGCAAAATGGTAATTTCGGCCTCAAGTCCGGCATCGGAAGGCTCCACATTGTCCAGACGGACGCGTTCCAGTCCCTCAACCAAAACTTTAACCGTGTCATCGGGCAGCTTTAGGAGCTGCAAAACCGTTCCCAAGGTGCCGATTTGGAAGACATCTTCTTTTTGCGGATCTTCAACAGAAGGGTCTTTTTGTGTGACCAGAACAATATTTTGGTCATTGTCGACACTCTTCTGCAGGGCTTTGATGGACTTTTCGCGCCCGACGAACAAAGGCACAATCATCTTGGGATAAACAACAATGTCACGCAACGGCAGAAGCGAATATTTTTCTTTAGTCATGTCAGAACTCACCCGTTTGTTAAAAATTTTCATCTCTTTTTATATAGATAATCTTTTGCGGTTCTGCAACCGCCTTTTCTCAACTTTTTGCCACAGATACGCTCTTTGGGCAATCGGGCAAATGTTTAATCCACAAAAAAAATCTGTGTAATAAAGCGTTTTTCTGATTTTGCTCTTGAAAAATTCCTTATATATTAAAACAAATTTATTGTCTTTTACGGAGTTTGAAATTATGACGGCAGAGAACAAACCTGCTTATTCAAGTGATGAGATTGATGTTGATGTATCCATCACGCTCGGCACGGCAAGTCTGAGAGTCTACCAGCTTTTGCGTCTGGGACGCGGCGCGGTCGTTGAACTGGACCGCACGATTAATGACCATGTTGATATTTATGTCAATGATGTGCTTATCGGACATGGCGAAGTTGTTGTCACAGATAACGACACTATCGGCATCAGCGTGACAGATACCAGACCTTGAGGCCGCAAATGTTCGTGAAGTCTTTTTTCAAACCCATTTTTAAGAAAATAATGAAGTCGCCTTTTGTCATTTGCTGTGTGGCTTTTGCCGTTTATATCTATTCAAGATTTGCCGGTGCAACAACGCGTTGGAAATATATGGGCGTTGTTCAGACCAAGCAGGCGCTGCAAAATACCAACGCCATTTTTGTCGTTTGGCACTCGCGCGCGACAATGATGCCTTTCTTTCAGCACCGTGTGCTCAAACGTAAAATGACCGCACTTGTTTCCCCCCATCAGGACGGACAGATTATCGCTCATCTGCTCAAGTGGTTTCATATTACGCCTATTAACGGTTCCAGCAACGAGAATCCCCGTCAAAGTGCCTTAGAACTGATGCGCGCGCTGATTCACGGGTATGATTTATGTATTTCTCCCGACGGGCCGAGAGGGCCGCGCATGCGGATGAAAAAATCTCCGATTTATTTTGCCAGCAAGACCGGCAAACCTATTGTTTGCGCCTGTTACAGCAGCAAACCCTGCAAAATTGCCTCGACCTCTTGGGACAAGACTTTGATTCCCCTGCCCTTTGCCAAAGGCGTTTTTGCGTTGAGCAATCCGATTTATGTTCCTGAGGGGCTTGATGACGACGAAGTTGAAACCTATCGTCAAAAATTGGAACGCATTGCCAATCTTCAGGCTCAGGAATGTGATGCTTTGGCCGGAAATCCGGTCATTGAACCCGCCGATGTTTATGATTTTAAGAAAAAAGAAGGATAAGTCCAATGTTTATCAAAATTTACAATATGCTTATTACAATTCTGTATCCGCTGGTTATCAGAAGCTATGTCAACAAACGCAAACAAATCGGCAAAGAAGATGTTAACCGGTTTAATGAGCGTGTCGGTAGACCGATTAAAGAACGCCCCGAGGGCAAGCTCTTTTGGTTGCACGGTGCTTCTGTCGGCGAATCGGTTTCGATGCTGCCGCTGATTAACAAAATTCTTGAGACTTATCCTGATGCGCATGTTATGGTTACAACCGGAACCGTTACTTCGGCCGACGTCATGCAAAAACGCTTACCTGAGCGTGCGTTTCATCAGTTTATTCCGATTGACAACCCTGTCTTTACCAATCGGTTTGTCAAACATTGGCATCCTGATGTCGCTTTGTGGTTTGAATCCGAATTTTGGCCGGCGGTGCTGTCGTCTATCAAACGCCGCAATATTCCATTGATTCTGATTAACGGGCGTATCTCGAACAAAACATTCAAACGCTGGCAGCAGTTTGACTTTGTTTGCAAAGAGCTTTTAAGCTGCTTCAGCCTTTGTCTCGGACAGTCCGAAGAAGACGCTTACAGGCTGCGTGTTTTGGGCGCGCCTGAGACCGTTTGCCTCGGCAACCTCAAATATGCAGGTCTGCCGCTTCCGATTGATGAAAAATCCCGCGAGGATATGCTTAAACAAATCGGCAAACGTCCGTTCTGGCTGGCCAGCTCCACTCATGAGGACGAGGAAGTCCGCTTGGCCAAACTGCATAAGCGTCTTAAGGAAAAATTCCCTGATTTGCTTTTGATTATTGCCCCGCGCCACCCCAACCGCGGCGAACAAATTGTCGAGGATATCCAAAAGCTTGGGCTTTCGGCAGCGTTGCGCTCCAAACAAGAAAAAATCACGCCGAAAACAGATGTTTATGTTGCCAACACCATCGGCGAAATGGGGCTTTGGTATGATTTGGCTAAAATCGTGTTTATCGGCGGGTCGCTGATTCCGCACGGCGGTCAAAACTTTATTGAGCCTTCCCGCGTGCGTGATGCCGTTATTGTCGGACCGCATATGCACAACTTTACCGATGCGATGAACCGCGCCAAAAAGGCTGACGCCGTTATGCAGGTTAATGATACGGCCGAGATGGAGGAGCTGTTGACGGAACTTCTTCAAAACGAGGCTTTCCTTGATGCCAAGCGCTCTCTTGCCTATAACTGGGCAACCAGCGAAACCAAGGTTTTGGACGGTATCATGGACAAGATTAAGGCTTATTTTTAATGAAAACGCCCAAACATTGGCGCACGCGTAACTTTTTGTCGACGGTTTTATATCTGCCGTCCTGTTTGTATGCTTTGGCGACATGGTGCCGCGTCAAATTTATTAAGCCGCGCAAGGTTTCTGTTCCGGTTGTTTGCATCGGCAATCTGACGGCGGGCGGCTCCGGCAAAACACCAACGGCTTTGAGTTTGGCCGGATTTTTGAAGGGACTTGGCAAACACCCGTGGTTTGTTTCGCGAGGATACGGCGGCAGTCTTCAAGGAGCCATTGTCGACGAGACCGTCCACACACCGGCCGAAGTCGGAGATGAACCGCTTTTGCTGAACTGCGCAGCGCCGGTTGTGGTCAACCATAAACGCTATGAGGCAGCCTGTATGGCTGTCGATAACGGTGCCGATGTTATTTTGATGGACGACGGATTTCAAAACCCGACCCTTTATAAAGATATGTCGTTTTTGGTCATTGACGGCGCTGTCGGCATGGGCAATTTGTGCCCTATTCCGGCCGGTCCTATGCGTGAATTTTTATCTCAAGGGCTTAAACGCGCTCAAGCCGTTATTCTGCTCGGCGAGGACGAGTGCGGCATTTTACCGAAGCTCAAAGGGCTTCCTGTTTTCAGGGGGGATATTGTGCCGATGAAGCCTAAACTTGCGACAGCGCGCGTGGTGGCTTTTGCAGGCATCGGACGCCCGCAAAAGTTTTATCAATCGCTTCAGGATTGCGGGCTTATTCTTGTGAAAACGGTTGATTTTCCGGATCATTACTTTTATACCCGCACTGAGCTGGAGGCTTTGATTGCCGAGGCTAAGGCTCAAGACGCCGCATTAATTACAACATCAAAAGATATGGTTAAAATTCCGCATGATTTGCAACCGATGTTTAACGTGCTTGAAATCGGCATCAAATGGCGTGATGAGGCCGCTTTGCTCTCGTTCTTGCGCACTTTATTCTAAAAAACGGCGGCATATCCTTTGGCGGCGTTTTCAAAAGATGTGCCGTCAAAAAAGCGTTCGTTTTCATTGAGGGCGTCGATTTCTCTTCCGTCAGCCTCGTCCAGCTCAACCGCCAAAGCCGCATAGTTTTCGCGTATTCTTTCTTCGTGCACGGATTTTGGAATAACGGGGATTCCTCTTTGCAAGTTCCATGCCAACACCACTTGCGCCGGCGTACATCTATTGCGGCGAGCAATGGTCTGAATGATCGGATTTTTGAGAATATGCTCGTTGCTTTTTTGCGCCCCCAGTGGCGAATAGGCCTCCAGCACGATATTATTTTTGCGGCAAAATTCAAGAAGCTCATTTTGGCTGAGCAGCGGGTGGCATTCCACCTGATTGACCGCCGGCACAATGGCTGTTTTTTCAATCAATGCTTTCAGATTGGCCTCGTTAAAGTTTGAAACACCGACGGCTTTGACCAATCCGGCATGGTAAAGTTTTTCCATCTCTGCCCATGTTTCCCAAAGCGGAACCTCGCTTAAAGGCAGCCAATCATCATCTTTTGACGGCATAACCGTTCCCAGAACCTGCGCCACCGGCCAATGAATCAAATACAAATCCAGATAATCAAGTTTCAGCTCGGTCAATGTTTTTTCAAGTGCCGGACGAACCTGATTTATTTGGTGGCTGTCATTCCACAATTTTGATGTGATGAACAATTCCTCGCGCCGACAATCACCCTCAGCAACGGCATCGTGCAGCGCCTGCCCGATTTCGGACTGGTTGCCATAAATCGACGCGCAGTCAATATGCTTATAGCCGAGTTTAATTGCCCAACGCACCGCCTGATAGACTTCGCCACGGGCGGACAAAAATGTTCCAAGCCCCATCAGGGGCATTTTGGCATCTGTGTTAAGGGTAACTGTTTTCATCTGTTTTCTCCTTTTTGATTGTTTGCCATTGATATAATGGCGCGGAGAAAATCTTAAAGGGGCTGCTTAAACTCTTGTTCTATCGTCTTATCCAACAGGGTTTCAAGCTCCTTTGTCCGCCACGGGCTCAGGATATTGTCATCAAAGATTTCTTCAGGGTGCGCTCTGTCAACCTCGGGCATTCCGGGGTGGAGCATAACCTCAACCGCCAGATAGCCTTTGGGCACCGTGATGTTTCTGAGTTTGTCCCGCGAGATTTTGCAGGTATTCACAATGCTGTAAAAATAGGTGTTTGCTCTGAACCCGAACAAAAGCTTATCCGCGACGGCACAGGCCGACAGCACAAGGCTTTTGATTAAACCGCCGTCCGAGAGCCATTCTTTGGTCGGAGTTGTTTGAATGGTACGCAGCGGATTTTCATTTATAAAACGCAGGCGCGGAATGGCATATTGCGCTTTGAGTTCCAGACACGCCTTAAAAATTGACGGAATCATGTGAATATGGCGGTGTGAATCCAAATGAGATAGCGAAACCCCTAAGCCGACTGCCTTGTCAATTTGGGCTTTAATCTCGGCTTTAGCTTGACGTTTGAGCTCTTTGGGGTGGAGCACGGACAACAAAGCCAGCGCGACAAAGCCGTTTTTGAAACGACCGTTTTCATCTATTAGCAGCGGAATATCCTTATGCGGCAACACGGCCTGTTCATTGGTCAGATTGGCATGAAGTCCGATACTCAAGTTCGGCATTTGTTTGGAAAGCTTAACGGCCTCTTCCGTGCGCGCCATGGTGACCATCAGGCTTGTCGAATTGAGCGCGCCTTTGGTATGCGCCGTCACAATCGCCTGATTGACGCCTTCTGAAATCCCGAAATCATCTGCATTAAAAATCTTTTTGAGCATAAGCGCTTACTCCTTTTTGGCGTCTTTGTATTCGGCGATGTAAAGCGGGCGGTTTTTGACTTCCATATGGATTTTACCGATATATTCGCCGATTATCCCCATCACAATCAGCTGAACCGAGCCGATGAAAATAATCGTTGTCATAATTGTGGCATACCCCGGCGTCGGGCGGTTAAGCACAAAATGCTCCACAATGACATACAGTCCCAAAATACCCGAAATAAACGCCGTCAACAACCCAAGATAAATTGACAAGCGCAAAGGCTTTGTCGAAAATTGAACAATGCTATTTAAAGCCAGTGCCAAAGATTTTCCGAAATTATATTTGGACACGCCAGCAAAGCGATCCGGTGCAACAAAATCAATGACTTTGACATTGTCGTTGGGCATAGCCCAAGAGAGTAGCCCCCTGAACAAGCGGTCATGCTCGCTGAATTTTTTTAAAAAATCGATATAACTGCGATCAATTAGTCTGAAATCAGGTGTTTTAGCTGGAATTTTTGTATCGGATAAGAAGTTCAACACCTTGTAAAACAGCGCCGCACACATATCATAAAACTTTGATGTTGCTTGATTTTCAACACGCTTTGTCAACACAATATCCGTTCCTTCCTGCCAATATTTGACCATTTCTTTGATATAAACCGGCGGATGCTGCAAGTCGGCATCCATAAAGACAACGGCATCTCCTTTTGCATAATCCATACCGGCGGTCATGGCTACCTCATGACCGAAATTGCGGCGCAGATGAACAATCTTGACATGCTTGTCTTTTGCCTGAAGCTTTTGGCACTTGGCATAGGTGTCGTCTTTTGAGCCGTCGTCCACAAAAATAAGCTCATAGTCCTTGAGCGGCAAATCTTTCATCACTTTGCCAAGCTCTTTGTGCAACTCGTTGACGCTTTCTCCCTCGTTATAAGCCGAAATAACAACGCTGACCGTTTCTCTCATTTTTGTTCTCCCGCAATCGTGCCATAATAGAGTTGATATGTTTTGACTTTCCCCAAAGGCGTTTGAACTGTCACTCCATAAATTTTAGGTCCCGGAAAGACTTTAAATTCCCGTTGATATGCCAGATAGGCGTCCAGATTTTCGTCCGCAACCAAAATGCCTTTATGCTGAACGTCTGCCATATCAATCCACGGATTGTCCTTTGGCGACATCAAAAACAATACCGCCGGATGGGTCGGCGCATAGGCGCTTAATGTCGAGGCCAGCCAAACGCTGCCGCCCACATAAGCGGCTTTGTCCGCCTCAAGCTTTTGCGTGAAATCCGCCGCATTTAACTTAAACTTTGCGCTTGTCGTCAAAGAGGCCTGTAATGCAAATGCACAGGCAAACAAAATCATTGCCCCATAGCAGGCCGCAAACATCTTCTTGGCTGTTTTTTCCACCTTGAACGGCTTCCAGACCATAAAGCAAATACCCAACATATACAATGTCGGTGATCCCCACATACTTTTGAGCTTAATCCCCAGAATAAGTGAAATCAGCGCCATCAAAAGCAGTGGCAGCACGCCGGCATAAAAAATCAAACGATTGTCGGCGGCTGATATTTTTATATTGTCTTTGCCGCTTTTATAGCGCGCCCCTATCAAAATCAGGAGAGCCAGAGCACCGGTCATGGCCTGCGATGCCAAGAATTTGAATGGATACACGAGATGAGCTAACCCAAACGGCAGCACTTTGCCCTCGCCCGAACGCCCCAGAAAATAGTCAATCACAAACCAGTCGTGCGCCTCAAGCCACCAAAGATGCGGCGCAATCAAAGCAAAAGCAACGCCCGCGCCGATCCAAACTTTCCATGACGTCAGTCTTGTCCGCCCTTCTTTGGGCAAAACCAGATACAGGCCTAAGCAAATCAGCAATATGCCGGACACATATTTATTCAGGATATTCAGCCCTGCGAACAGCCCAAACAGCAGCCAATCAACAAGCTTATTCCTTCTGATGCCGCAGACAAAGTAATATACCGCCGCCGGCCACAGCATCAAGGCAATGATGTTGACATTATATTCCGGTGTGACCAAATTATAATAAGCTGCGCCTTCCAAAACAGCCGCCGCTAAGATGGCTTTGGTCTGCGGCAAAAACAGCTTAGCCAATTTATAGATGTAAAACAGACCGCCGATGACAAATAACTGGCTCAGCACATATAAGGATTCAGGCCGGCAGCTTGCCTGATAAATAAGGTTTGCCATAAAACCCGACAATGGCGGGTGCTTGTTTGTGCCCCACTCGCCGATAAAACCCCAGACAAGCGCCTCCGCTGAATCCATCGGCAGATTGGCACGAAAAATTATTGGCAGCAGTGTCCAAATTATCAAGTGGCACAAAAGAAAAATGTAAAAGTTTTTGTTTGAGAGCATAGTCTTTGTCCTTGTTTTGACAACCATCATATTATTTTGAATATCGAAAGCAAGAAAAAAGGCACTCTTTTTAAGATAAAAAGAATGCCTTTTGGATTAAATATTATTCAAAAATTTAGAACAATACTTTGGCGGACAAGCCTAAATCATAGCCGTAATCAACGTCTTTGTGTCCTTTTCCGCCGAGGTAGTAGTCACCGAAGACGCCGACTGTGACATTGTCTCTGACATAGTAGTCAACGGCACCTTGAGCATACCACTCCTGTTCATGATCATCTTCCGTTGTGAAGTCATAACGGACGCCCAAATCAAGAGCGGTCTTGTCGATGAGTTTATGTGCACCCAAGAACCAAGAGTATTCCATTTCTCTATTGCCATTGTCAATATTGCCGACGGCTTGGAATGTTGTGTAAGGTGTCAAGCCGCAATCCAACTCATAGCCCAATTTAACTTGACCAAACAGGAATTTTTCCCATTTGTTGTTGTCATTTTCGGCCTTACCCTTCCAAGAACGCGGATCAAATGTATGATATCCGGCAACAACCTGTGCCATCAATTTGTCTTGCGTCCAGTTATATTTGCCGCCTAATGTGTAATCGAAGTTGTGGTTGTTGTTATATTCTTTGTCAACATTGAATTCATTGCCGAGACGGCCGAAAACAGCCAGATTTTCAGCAACGCCGACCGTCACTGTTTCTTCGGCGCGCAGGCCTTTTTCAACAGAATCGTTATCCATTTTGAAACGAGATGTTTTCAGTGTTGTATCGGATAAAATTTTGCCTTGAGCCGGAAGATAAAAAGCACTTGTAATATCCTCGGCTGCGAAAGCAGAAGAAGCAACCATAACAGCTGCAGAAGCCAGTAACATTGTTCTAAATTTCATAAAAAGATCTCCTCATTTTTGTTAAATTTAACACGCAGTCTTTTCTTCTGACCACGACGATAGTCTAGTTGACTTTTTTTCAAATGCCAAGTCACAAAATATTTCGAAATCCTAAAAAAGTATATTTGAGTATGTTAAATAAGCCGAAATCAATGTTGGGGATAATGGCAAAAACAGTTTACCCTGCTTTAAAACCGGACTATTCTCCAAAGAAAAAAAGGAGATGTTGTGATGTTGTTGAAGGTTAAATATTTGCGTTCGGATATGCCCGAACTTTTTTCAAAAGACGGTGATTCCGGTTATGATTTGCGAGCAGCCGTTGATGCGCCCGTTATAATTCCGGCGCACGGCATCGCCACTATCTCCGCCGGTGTCTGTTTGGAGGTCTCTGATTATTCCACCGACAATAACCGCTCGGTCGAACTTCAAATCCGGCCGCGCTCCGGCCTGACCAAAAACGGCATTGTCGCCCAGCTGGGCACGGTTGATGCGTCTTACCGCGGTGAAATTAAAGTCAACGTTTTTAACTACAATGACCATGATATAGAAATTGCGCCACTTGAACGTATGGCGCAACTTGTGATTTGTCCGATTTATAAGCCGGAAGTTGTTTCTGTCGACGCCTTGAGCCAAACCGAACGCGGCGATAAAGGGTTCGGCTCATCTGGTCGAAACTAAACAGGTCTTACAATTCTTCGCAAAACTCTTTAATTCTGCCGAGGGCTTTTTTGATGTCGGCTTCCGAGCAAGCATAGCTCAAGCGCACATATTCAGGCGCGCCGAATGAGGTGCAGGGCACAACCGCCACTAATTTTTTCTCAAGCAATTCCGCAGCAAAGGCATCGGCTGTTTTTCCTGTTTTGGCAATATTGCACATCACATAAAAAGCGCCTTTGGGTTCGCAAAAATCAATCTGCGGAATCTCTTTGAGCAGTCCGCACAAAACCTCGCGGCGTTTGGCAAAGGTTGCTATCATTGCCTCAATCTCGGAATCGGCTTTGCCTTGAAGCGCCGCCACACCGGCATATTGCACAAAACTTGTCGCATTGCTTGTTGCATGGCTTTGCAGGGCTGAAATACGTTTAGTCAACCATAAAGGGGCTGTCAAATAGCCCAAGCGCCACCCCGTCATGGCATAGGTTTTTGAAAAGCCGTTGACCGTGATTGTCAAATCGGCAATTTTATCATTCAGCGAGGCTATGCTGACGACTTCGGACGGTTTGTCATAGTTCAATTTTTCGTAAATCTCGTCAGCCAAAACCATAATCTGATGCTTAACAGCCAAATCGGCAATCATCTCGACCGTTTTTCTTGAATAAACGGCGCCGGTCGGGTTGTTCGGCGAGTTTGTGATAATCAATTTGGTTTTGTCTGTGACAACCGCTTCCAAAGCCTCTTTTGTCGGCTCAAAATTGTCCGCCTGTTTGGTGTGAACAACAACCGGTTTGGCGCCGGAGGCTTTAATCATTTCAATATATGATACCCAATAAGGCGCAAAAACAACAACCTCGTCGCCCTCGCCGCACAAAGCCGTTATGGCCTGAAACAGCGCAAATTTGGCGCCTGTCGAGATAATGATGTTTTCAGGCTTTGTCGCAATAC
>ERZ1034763.856-NODE-856-length-11763-cov-3.862658_pt1 | contig 11763 bp, 11 predicted proteins | sample MGYA00520701_ERZ1034763 | MGnify/ENA primary metagenome ERZ1034763 (study PRJEB33766, sample SAMN09781707) | gut metagenome | biome: gut microbiome | host: Homo sapiens | place: Madagascar | study: EMG produced TPA metagenomics assembly of the PRJNA485056 data set...
ATATTAATCAATTCATTTATTTTTACAAGTCAAAAATAAATATTATTGATAATCTCAAAAATATGAGGCATATAATATATAAAGTATAAAAATAAACGAGAGAACCGAAATGTTTCACATTCATTTGTCTTTGTTTTCAAAAACGAAATCCCTTGAAAACGAGATTGACAATTTTCATGACAAGCTGATTGATGCATCCATGACCTTTTGCAAGGCCATAAAGACCTATCTTCTTGAAGAAAGATCTCCGGATTTTGAAAAATATTCTAAACAGATTAAGACCATTGAGCACGACGCCGATAATCTACGCCGCACAATAGAAAACAGCCTGTATTCATACAACCTGATTCCGGATTTGCGCGCCGATGTCCTGCAATTGGTCGAAAATTTGGACAAGGTCATCAACAAAATTGATGAAGTAACCTATATGTTTTATGCGGAATGCCCGTCGATTCCCGAAGAATATCGCTCAGCCATAAAAGAACTGTGCAAACTCAGCGCCGACTGTGCCGAAAATATGTGCAAAGCCTCGCGCGCCTTTTTCCGAGACTTAAGTTCAGTTCGCGACTATTCTCAAAAAGTATATTTTATCGAACATGAATCTGATGTTTGCTCGCGCCGGCTTTTGGAAGAAATTTTCGCCTCATCCCGTCCTCTGGCCGAAAAGCTCCAGCTGCGCCAATTTATTGACGGTATTGCCGATATTGCAGATCAGGCGGAAGACTTTATTGACGGACTTCTCATCTTTGCAATCAAGCGAGACATCTGATGGATTTATCATTTTTATTTTATCTGAGTTCGGGATTATTTCTCGGGTGGTCTGTCGGAGCAAGCGAGGCCTCCAACTTTGGCTCGGCTGTCGCCACAAAGATGATAAAATTCAGAACAGCCGCTGTTATTGCCTCGGTCTGTGTGATTATCGGCGCAGTTTATGCCGGTGCCGGAACATCGCAAACTCTCGGAAAGCTTGGCGGAATTAACACCCTCCCCGGAGCATTTATGGCGGCTTTTTCAGCAGCGCTTGCCGCCTATTGGATGGTCAAACTGGCGATTCCCGTTTCAACATCTCAGGCCATTGTCGGAGCCATCATCGGCTGGAACTTTTTTTCAGGACGTCCAACAGATATTTCAACTCTGTCCCAAATTGTTTCCGCATGGATTCTCGGTCCCGTTTTAGCAGGGATTATTGCGATTCTTTTATATGGTGTTCTCAAATTTTTATTCAAAAAATGGCCGATTCATTTATTACGCAAAGATTGCTATACAAGAGTGGCGCTTATATTGGCGGGAGCTTTCGGTTCTTATGCCCTCGGCGCCAACAACATTGCTAACGTAATGGGCGTGTTTGTAGATTCAAGCCCGTTGCAAAAGCTTGAATTGCCCCTTGGGCTGACGCTCAACAGCGCCCAAGTTCTGTTTTTGCTCGGCGGTATTGCCATTGCCGTGGGGATAAGCACCTATTCCAAAAAAGTAATTTACACCGTCGGCAACACGATTATGAAGCTTTCGCCTCTGATGGCATGGGTTGTCGTCGCCGCACAAGGTTTAGTTTTGTTTATCTTTTCATCTAAAGGACTACAGGAATTTCTGCTTAATCTTGGACTTCCGGCTTTGCCGCTTGTTCCCGTTTCCAGCACGCAAGCCGTCATCGGCGCCGTTGTCGGCCTCGGCGTTGCCAAAGGCGGCCACGTCCTCAACTGGCCTGTCCTCGGAAAAGTCGGTATCAGTTGTATTATCACACCTATTTTTGCAGCTTTAATCTGCTATATTTCTTTGTTTTTCCTTCAAAATGTTTTCGGGCAGGTGGTCTATAAATGAAAGCACTGATTCTCGCCATCGGAAAATGCAAAAAAAATTCCCCTGAAGCGGCTATTATTGCCGAATATATCAAGCGCTCTTCTTGGGAAATCATCGTCAAAGAAAAAGACAACGCGACCCAAGATGAAGAAGCAACCTTTCTACAAGCTAACATTCCACACAATGCCAAAGTCATTGTATTGGACGAGCGCGGCGAAAATATGAAATCTACCGAATTAGCTGCCAAAATAGCCTCATGGCAGCTCAACGGCACGTCCGAAATCTGCTTTTTGATAGGCGGAGCGGATGGGCATCTGCAATCCACACGAGATAAAGCCGACCTTATTCTTTCCTTTGGAAAATTAACCCTGCCGCATATGCTGATGCGCGCCGTTCTGGCTGAGCAAATTTACCGTATTCAAACAATTATTGCCGGCCACCCGTATCATCGGGAATAATATCATTTGACTTTTGTCCAAAATCGTCTATAAGAACAATTAGAACTTTAATTTTTATGATATGGATATAAAAAAAATCAGCAAACTCTTTCCAGGAAAGAATTTTGCAAAAGAATTAACATCTTTTGATGTATTGGCATTTGAAAGAAACGGACTATTAACTTCCAATGCCCAATACGCCGCAACAGAGCCCGCATGTTTAATTATAGCGTTAAACAACATGGGCTGTTCAAACTGCAAAACAGGAGATGTGATGCTAATGAACAGATTTACCGAAGGGGCCTACCAAGAAACCGGTTTTACCGTTACACGCCCATTCGGCTATCTTTTCATGCCGATTGGAAGCAAAGAAGTCTACTCCTATCGCAGTGATGGTGATTCTCATTTCTCTATTGCCTCAAACCCGTTCAGGGTGTTCGCAAAGAAAGTCGATAACACAATCCACTTTCTCATCTGTGAACAAAGAAAAGGAAAACACATCATGGCAACCGGAGAAATTAATCATCCGATCATCTTCGATGAATATCTGGAGACGCTAAAGACATTCGAGTCTCCACGACCGCTTGCTGACGCACTAAAAGAATACCGCCCTTTATAAAGGGCGGTATTCCGCTTTTTAAAACCTGATTTTAAGCTGTCGGCTTTTTAACCATCGACCACATTTTTTCCAAAGAATAAAAAGCTCTGACTTCCGGTTTAAAAATATGAACAATCACATCATACGCATCAATCAAAACCCAATCAGCTTTTTCTTCCCCCTCGGACATCGACGGAAACCCGTTTTCTTTCAATTTAAGCTGTAAATTCTCCGCCAATGACGCTACGTGCCGATTCGATGTTCCGCTTGCCACAACCATATAATTAGCAATTGATGATTTGCCTTCCAAATCAATGACAACAACATCATCAGCCTTGCCGTCATCCAAAGATTTTTTGATAATCTCCAAAATTTGAGCAGCCTCGTCGGCCGTTTTCTTTTCTTTTTTTACTCTTGCAACCACTTTATCTTTTACTCCTTTTAAATCGGCGACCATGTTTTATCTGCCGTTTCCGATTCGGTTTCCGGCAAAACATCTTTCTGTTCGTCCCGTTTTACCCTGTGGCGGGTAATATATTTATTAATTTCCAACAACGCCTCAAAAATACCCTTACGCGCAACAGCTGACATCAAAAAGACCTTTTTGCCTGTCGCTTTTTCCAAAGCCTTTTGTTTTTTCAAAGCCTCTTTCTCATCAACCGCATCACATTTACTCAATGCGATAACTTCCGGCTTATCTGGCAATTTGGCATCATACAATTCCAGCTCTCTGCGGATATCAAGGTAAGTTTTAACAACATCTTCGCCTGTGACATCAACCAAATGCAACAACGCATAGCAACGTTCAACATGTTTCAAAAACTTATCCCCGAGTCCGATTCCCTCGTGAGCTCCTTCAATAAGCCCCGGAATGTCGGCAATAACTATTTCGTAATTATCCACCCAAGCGACGCCCAAATTCGGATGAATGGTCGTAAACGGATAATCGGCAATTTTCGGACGAGCTTTAGTAACAACGGACAAAAAGGTTGACTTACCCGCATTAGGCATTCCCAAAAGCCCTACGTCGGCAATCACTTTAAGCCGCAGCCAAACCCATTTTTCCTCCCCTGGCCAACCGGGCTCGGCATATCTGGGCGCCTGATTGGTTGATGTCTTAAACTGAGCATTTCCACGACCGCCGTCACCGCCTTTGGCAATCAAAAACTTTTGCCCCGGCTCAAGCATATCAACAATCAAAGTCTCCTGATCCTCGGCCAAAATCTCCGTCCCGACCGGAACCTTAATCACAATATCTTCGCCTTTTGGGCCGGTTTTATCCGATCCCATGCCGTTATACCCTTTATGGGCTTTAAAATGCTGATGATATCTAAAATCAATAAGCGTATTCAGATTCGGAACGGCCTCAATATAGACACTGCCGCCCTTGCCTCCGTCACCACCGTTCGGTCCGCCGAACTCAATATATTTTTCACGACGAAAAGACACGCAGCCGGCGCCGCCGTTGCCTGATTGAATAAATATTTTTGCCTGATCCAGAAACTTCATTTTCTTTTTTCCGTTTATTTTTTCAAGATATCCTGTTTTGAAGAAAAGTAAAGGGGACGCTTCAAAACATCCCCTCACAAATCTTTGCGGTATCCTAAAAACTATTCGGCAACAACAGAAACAACCGTTCTGTCACCGGCTTTTTTAGAAAAGACAACCTTTCCTTCGCTGGTAGCGAAGATGGTGTGATCCTTACCCATGCCGACATTAGCACCCGGATGATACTGAGTGCCGCGCTGACGAACAATGATGTTTCCGGGGATAACAGCCTGACCGCCGGATTTTTTCAAACCCAAACGGCGTCCGATAGAGTCGCGCCCGTTAGAAGAGCTACCACCTGATTTCTTATGAGCCATTGTCCAATCTCCTTATTACTTAGCAACTACATCGGTAATTTTAACCAATGTAATACTCTGTCTATGACCGTTTTTACGACGATAGTTCTGTCTTCTTTTCTTTTTGAAAACAATAACTTTAGCATCTCTGGCCTGTTTCAAAACAAGAGCCTTAACAGAAGCGCCTGCAACCAACGGAGCCCCGATGGTATCGCCAAGAGCTAAAACTTCGTTAAAGACAATCTCTTTACCTTCTTCTCCGGCAATTTTTTCAATCTTAATTACATCGCCTGATGTAACGCGGTATTGTTTTCCGCCGGTTTTAATTACTGCATACATTTTTTCCACCTTTATATGTAAAAACATAAAACGTTGCTTGCAATATACATAACTTTTCAGCGCTGTCAACAAGAATCTCTATCTTTTTTTATTTTCGGAAGCGCTTTTTAGCTTTTTAACCAACCCGCGATAGAGTTCCGGACGCATAAACTTTCCTTTCCAAATTCCTTTTTTCAAGGCTGCTGCCTGCCGTTCTTCCGCCGTGTATTCATCTCCGTAAGCCACCGCCCAACCGTTCAAGACCATCAAACGATTAACACTTGTTCCATCAAACAAAAAACATTCTTTCAACGCCCTGTGATAACGGTCCGTTCCGAGTTTTCGACAGGTAATTCCCTGCGCAACGAGCTCCTCCAGATACTTCTTTGCATCAATACCGCAGCGGTATTTCCACCCGTTTTCATCGGCACATTTTTGCAAAAACTCCGGCGCGTCTATCCCCTGAAGACGAATACGCTCTGTTCCGTATTCAAGACTGTCGCCGTCAACAACATAATAAGCAGCGGCAAAGCCCAAAGATATCCAGCCCAAACAAAACAATACAGTTAAAACAAAAACTTTTTTCATGATTTTTTCCCTCTTGCGACAAGAGTTTGCGCTTTTTTAAGAAGATTGGCAAGAAAAAAGCCAAAAATCTATTGAATAACATAAAAAAAAGTTTTGTATTTAACTGTATCTGTCTTAGTATATGGTATATTTATTTAAAAAGCAGGGCAAACGAATGTTTCGAAAAATTATTTCTTTATGTGTATTTTCAGGTGCGGCTTTCGGTTTAGGCGGATGCGAATATATGCGCACCCACACGGCGCAAGACTTTTTCACGGGCTCTTTCTTTGAGCAAAAAGACCCCAAAACAAATTACGTCTATCACGAAACAACCGCCGCAGCACCTAAACAGCCAAAGTCCGTTGTCGTCTGCCGATCGCAGCAGTGCGCCCCGTCCAAATTGTCAATGTCCAAAGAATATATTTACAATTCTCTATTCCAGCTTTTTGAAAATAATAATTATCAAAGGATTCTGCTGTGTCAGGCCGACCCTCAAACACATGTTTGCCTTGAAGAATACATTACCCTGCCCTTAATTGTCGGCGCTGTTCCGACAAATGCCTATATTGATTATGCCAAAATAACGGATATGACGGTCGGCAAAGGCGGAGATTCTCTTAACGTTATCTTGAATTATAACATCACATACGGCGGACAGACTGCTGACTGCACCCCCTCACAAACGCTCCTCTTTGCACGGAATATTGATCACATCATTATGGAAGATACCGGCTACAATTGCAAAATGACAACCATCGGAACAACAAACGTCAAAACAGTCTTTACAATAGACTATATTGATTTGGATTACGGATATATCGGCGGTTACTATTCTATCGGCTTCTCGGGTCCGTCCTATGGCGGCGGAAACGGCTATATGCTTCTGCGTATGCTCAAAAACGCTTATCCGTTAACCCCGGCGCTCAAAGCCCCGAAAAAAACATCTTCTTCCAAAAACACCGCAACAAAGTTAAAATTGCCAACTGTCGGAAGCACAAATCCGAATGCCGCTCTCTCTGATGAGTTTCAAAGCAACGATGTTGAAGTCTTTCCGATTGAAAAAGCAAAGCCTCAACCTGCTGAAACAAAAGAATAAATACTTCTTCTAAAAAAGGCTCGAATTTCATTTCGAGCCTTTTTTAGAACCATTGCAAAAAACTAGACCATCATTGTCTGAAGCAAATCACAGCAATAAGCCCTCAAATCGGGATCTTCCATCAAAGACAATTTTAAATTAGACTTTTCAAGCTCTTTATTAGTGCCGCAATCAAAGCGAATAGCGTCACACAAAACGCCCGTCAGTTTCATGCCTCGTTCAGCCGCAAGCCCCATTGCATCGGCCAAATTAATCTCGCCGTTTGTGCCTTTTTTAACTTCCGGTAAAATGTCCATAATTTCATTAGGCAAAATATAAGGCCCCATACTGGCATAATTTGACGGAACATCTTCCAGTGCAGGCTTTTCAATTTTTCCTTTGGCATGAACAATCCGACCGTCCCGAACAGCCCCGATAAGAGCCCCGTAACGAACCATCTGCTCCCTCGGAAATTCCATAATATTTTCAACCATGCCGCCTTCTCGCTCATAAACATCCAAAAGCTGGGAAAGAATCCCCTTTCCGTGCAGGTTGATATAAACATCATCCGGCCACATCACAACAAAATCCCTGTCGCCGACAATTTCTTTCGCCATCAAAATAGCATGTCCATTACCCAAAGGCTGTGCCTGCTCCGCAAAAGAAAATTTCATTCCCTTCGGAATAACTTTTAACAATTCTTCCAAAATATCCAGCTTATTTTTCTCCTTCAAATGATTTTCAAGCCAAGGATAAGGAGAAAAATGTTTTTCAAACAAATGCTTACAAGACTGATCGCTATAAATAAAAACAATTTCCTTAATACCAATTTCAGCACAAGCCTCTACCGCATACTGAATAATTGGTTTGCTGTGCAAAGTCAAAAAACCCTTATGGAGAGCTTTTGTCGCAGGCAAATTTCTGGTAGATAAACCGGCAACCGGCAAAATACAAACTTCAGGTCTTCTCATTTAATAAACTCCACTAAAAAATATACTTATGATATAATCTATACCACAGAAAATTTAATCCTCAACCTATTTTAATTTTACATTCCGACTTTTTTTGACAACATTTTCCACCTTATCGGGTTTATTGAGGGTATCTCCTGACTTTTCCTTTGAAAAATCAAGAACCTTAACCTCTTCTTTGCTGATTTCTTCCTCTGCCGTTTTAATATCTTCCAAATCTCTGGTTACGGTAAGCGTCTTACCGGTCTTCTTAATACTGATGCTTCCGGTATTTTCCTCAACCCGTTTTTGATCTGCAGCTTCTGCCAAAGAAAGCTTATAAGCCTTTTCGGCATCAGAAATTTTAGGCAAAACAATCTCATCAATCAAAGTTTGCGAATTGTCCAGAAATTGCCGTCCCTGAACAAAAGCTTCCGAAATATCGGACAATTTTTGATTAATCTGCTCATAGTCAGCAATAGAGGCGTTATCCTTATTGCGCTCTTGAATCTGTTCCATCTCCTTGTCTGTTTGATTCAAATCTTTTATTTTTGCATCAACTTTCTTTTTATGGAGTTGAAAATCAGCATCGCTCTCCAATGTATAATCTGTTTTAATTTTAGCCAACCGGTCAACATACCTGTCTGTTTGCGCATGATATGAAAACATGCTCTTTTTAAGCAAATTATAGCTATCCAAAGCTTTAACATATTTTTTGTCATATGATTTTTTCAAATCAGATAAATAAATATCATCACAGCGTTTTTCAAAAGCTTTAATAGTCCCTTTAATTTTCTCGTTAGCATCAGACAGAGTCGACAAAGATTCTTCCGTCACGTTCTCCGTATTAAAATTATCCATTTTTTCAACCAATGAAGCTAACGCTTGGGCAATATCTTGTTTCAGGAGCGTATAAGCATTAACTGTCTCCTGATTCTCCGCCAAAGCAGATCTCTGATCCACCAGCTTTTCTAGCCCGTTTCTGACAGCCAGAACAGTCTCGTTTGCCAAAGTTTTTTGAGCCTCCACCCGCTCATTCCAATAACTTTTTTCGGCGGCAACTTCCGCGGCTTTTGTTTCTTCCTTTTGCTTTTCCGTTGCCTCATACAACTTAAAAAGTGAGCTGACATTAACATCTACGGACGGATTTTCCATGCTGTTCCTTAACGAAAATGAAAATTCAGGCAAATATTTAGGCTCATTATACTTAATATTAAAGACAAGATTCATTGTCCAATCTGTCAAATCGCCTTCTCCATAGACTTTAATCTCGGCATCTGATGATTTCATAGCTGCCTCGGCAAGCGTGTATTTTCCATCTTCCAACAGCAACCGCCCTGATATTTTATCAAACAGCGTTACCCCGCTTTTGACATTGTTTTTGACCATATCGGCCAAACCCTCGGTCTTATCGCGTCTGATTAAATCAGCATAAATTTTCGCCAAATCCATTCCGCCGACTTCACTGGCCATATCCCTAAACTCGGCTTTTCCTTTAAGATTTGAGACAAACGAGCTCAAGCTGTCCGCCTGTGAGCTGAAATCAAACCTTAATGCAAACGCGCCGCCACGCAAATAATAAGTCTTGCCGCCCAAAGCAAATTCATTAACTTGCGCATTTTCAATCTTGCCACTGCCCGAAACCGTCGGCCGTTCATCCATATGCAGAACCGTCTCCAAAACAATCGGCGTATTGTGATAATTGGCCTTAAAATCTTTAAGAGAAGCCACTCCCTGAACAACATCAAGATCAAATTGGCTGTCTTTAAAAATATGGCTTTTATAAGACAACTCCCCAACATCAAACTTGCCTTTCACATCAGCATACAAATAGGGGGTATAGTCTATTTTGTCGCGATTCCAAAATGGCTTTTCCAAAAATTCCGCCGGAGTTTCTTGTGTCTGCCTATCCAAAATTCCGTTTTCTTTAGATTTTTGCAAAAATTTATCAATCTCAAATTTGTTAATTTTAAGATTTCCGAGAAAACTCGGCCGCTCGGCAGTATTATCATAAGTAACCTGTCCGGCAAAAGTGTTATAGCCGATATTTGCCGTCATATTCGAAAAATCCATATTGCTTTTATCACCTTTGATATCCGAAGCAAAATTCAAAAGCCCCAAATTTTCGACAGCCGGCTCATAAGGCCCCTTCAGATCCTCAAGCAACGCAGCAAAATCCGGATGTTTCAATTCCAAATGCCCGTCATAGCTGAAGCCGTCGCCTTTGCGTAGAGCTTTTCCCTGATACGCCGCATTCAGCTGTCCCAAAGTCAGTGCCGTATTAAGGGCAAAATTATCCGGAACGCCGTTAATTGTTCCCGTAAGTTCAAAAGCACTAAACTTTTTATAATCCAACTGCGGCACTTTAAGTTCAAGTTTATTAATCAAAGATAAGATATCCGAACTCTTGATTTCATATTGCAGATTATCCATCTGAATCACATTGCCAAATCCCTGAAGCGTTCCCCTCAAAGCAATACCTGTATTGGCGACCTGTTCAATTTTGCAATAATCGATATCGGCTTTTCCTTGAAACAGATTTCCCTTAAAGTCGACCTTTTCAAACGGCATACTTTCATAAATAACCAAATCGGCTTTGGCATTCAGTTCCATATCAAACTCATTCAAGACCTCAAGTTTCTTAAAACGATAAGCCATCCGTTCCGTCCAGCTTTTAGACTTTTCTTCTTCTGGAAGCGAGCTGATATAATTATCAAAATTAATCGTATCGGCCTGAACAACAAGCATCAAATCTTTACGATCGCCCGAAACATACGTCGCCTCCCCTGAAAAAGTGCTTTTATCAATCGTAACTTTATACGGAGAAACCTGAACTCTGTCAAAATTTCCGGTCAATTTGGCCGTCGCCAGCATTTTTTTATAAACGGAAGCCGCATTAGCTTTCGGCTCAATTTCAAGCCATTTCAAAGTCTTCATCAAGTCATTTGCCGAAATTGCCGTTTCTGCCTGATAATAAACCGTTTCATCATACGGATAAAGCATGCCTTTAAGCTTAACAACCGTTTCCCCCGGTAAAATGACGCTAAAATCATCCAATGTAAACGTATCATTATCCAACCCAAACGACATTTCCATATTTTTAAGATTCTGTCCGTCATACAAAACCCTAATCGCCTTAACCTCGCCAGTCAAATCGATTCCGTAATTCGGCGCATAGGCCTCTTCTTTATATTTATTGATAAATTGGTTGGTCAACTTAACAAACGGCGCCAAATCCAAATCGGTAAAATTAAAATTGGTGGTAATCTCGGGAATTTCCAAATCATCCAACGGCACTTGAATTTCGCCGGCACCCTGCGTTTCGCCGTATTTAATCACAACATTAGACAACGCCAAATTTTTGGGATTCGCCACAATATCAAACCCCAAAACAGCCGGCGTGTTATAATCCGATGCAAGATTTGCTTTTTCAAAATTGGCATTAATAAAGTCGCTTAATTTCTTTGTTTCAATAATGACATTTCCGTTAACCAGCTTGTTCGGCAGATAAAAATTACCATCAAACCGCACATAACTGTCCGACTGCGGATGCGTCACAACCATATTAAGCGTGGTTGCAAAAGAATCCGAGAGTTTTCCGATAGAAATAGCGAACCCTTCCGGCGAATTTCCTTTCAAATAATTTCCCTCAATCCGAAAAGGTCCAAAAATACTTTGCGCGGCAACTTCTCCGTTCAACTTGGTCAAATGCCATTTAATTCCGACTTCTCTGGCTTCAAAATTAAGGACGGCATCTTTTAACGAGACACTGTTCAAAACCATCTTGGTGTCTTCCATTTGCTGCCGCTGATCGGGACTCAAATCACTTTGCCAATTCAACCCGTTATCCCAATCAAGATTAATGACAGCGCCGTCCAAAATCATCTTTTTGACTTCAAACTCGCCTTTCAGAAGCGCCCCCAGCGAAAGTTCCGCCACCAAATTTTTAATCTCAAGAAGCGGCAGTTCATTTTTATCCTGCGTATTATAAACCTTAACATCAGCCGCATTCAAATAAGGAGACGGAAAAATCCTAAAGCTGACTTTTCCATCAAAAGAAACGGACTTTCCGGTTGAATTATAAAACTGTTCGGCAATCTTATCTTTATGCTGATTCCAATCAATCATCGACAAATACGCCGCCCAGCCGACAACAGCGAGCAGCACTAAAAGAAAA
>ERZ1034763.860-NODE-860-length-11730-cov-4.625182_pt1 | contig 11730 bp, 11 predicted proteins | sample MGYA00520701_ERZ1034763 | MGnify/ENA primary metagenome ERZ1034763 (study PRJEB33766, sample SAMN09781707) | gut metagenome | biome: gut microbiome | host: Homo sapiens | place: Madagascar | study: EMG produced TPA metagenomics assembly of the PRJNA485056 data set...
CACTTTTGCTGGAAAGTATTGCAGGATTTCAGAAACCGGATTCCGGTAAGATTCTGCTACGGGAACATTCTTTGGAAGATTATTCTTTACAAGAACGCAAACTTGGATATTTATATCAGGAATACTGTCTCTTCCCACATATGACCGCAAGAGAAAACATTGCATATGGATTAAAAATGAAAAAGCATCACAAGAAGGAAATCACTGAACGTGTAGAAAAACTTGCTGAGGAATTGGAGATTACATCCATTCTAGACCAATATCCTGACACATTAAGCGGAGGCGAACAACAGAGAGTCGCATTAGCAAGAGCTCTGAGCATTGAACCAGAACTTTTATTACTGGATGAACCGTTTTCTTCTCTTGATCCGGTCACAAAGCAAAAACTGTATGGCTTAATTAAGAAAATCAATACCCGGCATGCCTGTACGATTGTATTCGTAACCCATGATTTTTATGAAGCACAGAATCTTGCAGACCGCACCGGTATTCTGATCAATGGATGTTTGCGAGGGATTGTAGATAGTGATAAACTATTTACATCAAACTGGGACGACGACGTTAATTATTTTTTAGGAAAGAGAGCACATCATGACCAAAAAAGAATTGTATGATATTTTAAAAGAACGATTTCAGGAAGTTTTAAAAGAACATCAGATTGAAAACGACCACCTGTCTGTTTCCTGTCGTTCACTAACTCCGGAAGAAGCAATCGGGAAAACAAAGCGAACCGATTATCCAATCCTTACCGGTAAAGATGTAATGATCCAGGCTGAATATAAAGGATTCCGTGGACAGGCATTTACCGATGCGCCATCCTCCTTTGAAGGAATGCTCGAAGACATTTTACAGATGGATATTGAACACGATCCGCATGATCGGGGAATTTTTATTGCAACTGTAAATGCTGTTATGACATCCCTTGGCTTATGCTGTGGAACTGTTCATTGCCGTACCGAAGGGCCTGAACTTTGTGCACAGGATATGTTGAAGTTTTTAGAAGACAATTATCCGGATGTCAAACGGATTGCCCTTGTAGGATTTCAGCCTTCTCTGTTAGAAATGCTTTCCAAAAGCAAATACGATGTCCGCGTAATGGATCTGAACCCAAACAACATCGGACAGATAAAGTTTGGAATCTGTGTTGAAGACGGAACTACTATGAAAGAAGAAATCCGCGACTCCTATGCAGAATTGATTCTATGCACCGGAAGTACACTTTGTAATGGATCGATCATCGATTATTTAGATCTAGATAAAGACGTACTGTTCTTCGGAACAACTGCTTCCGGAGCAGCGCCGTTACTGGGATTAAAGCGTGTCTGCTTTGCAGATAAATATGAATAAATCTTTTCATACCTTTTTAGGATAATCCGCCCTCTGTCGATTGACAGGGGGATTTTTATAATATTTTTTGTAGCATTTTGGGATAGCATTTTACATTCTCCAGAAACTATGCAGTTAGTCATGTTTTATGTTATACTCTTAATAGAAATAGCTATTAAATCTAAACGAAAAACAGAGGTAACTATCATGGAATTCAAAAGCATTTTAATAAAAGACACAACTGTGGAAGAAAGAAAACAGATTGTAAAAGAATCTTTAGGCAACATTTCTGCAAGCTGCGACGGTTGCATGGCAAGACTTTCAGAAATGTACGATGAGTATATCGAAGGTAAAAAAGAGATCCGTGACATTAATATGGAATTTAATGGGCACTATTTACGCGGAGACATGGACAAGGGGGAAAGAAGAAGCTGTCCGATGTAAAGTAAATCTACTCCCCTTTTAACCTTCACTCAAGACCTACTGATAGAATGGAGGTGTTTGTATGAAATTTAAGAAAAGAATTGCATTTTTCACAGCAATTATGATGGCACTATTGACTGTCGGATGTGGCAGCAAATCAATGTCAGCATCCGAGGACAGTGCAACCATGGAATCAGTCTACGGTACAGATTATTCAGAAAACGAATACTGCGAAGAACCTGCGGAAACAGCCGATGCAGGAATCACTTCCGGAAATGGACTGGAAGCTCAGGTAGAAAACGGACGAAAACTGATCCGAACGGTTTCTCTTTCTTTACAGACAAAAGAATTTGATTCTGTACTCAATAGCCTAAAAACAAAAACTACTGAACTAGGTGGCTATGTCGAGAATTCTTCTATCAGCGGCAATAGTTATTCTTATACAACAACCCGATATGCAAGCTACACCATAAGAATTCCGGCAGACAAGTTAAATGAGTTTGTGGATATCGTTGGTGAACTTGGAAATGTAACACAGGAAAATGAATCCGTGGAAGATGTGACACTTCAGTATGTAGATGTCGAAAGTCATAAAAAAGCTTTAGAAACGGAACAGGCACGTTTGATGGAGCTGCTTTCTACAGCAGAAAATATGGAAGACCTCTTAGCCATTGAAAGTAAATTATCCGATATCCGATATGAAATAGAAAGCTACGAAAGTCAACTTAGACTTCTGGACAATCAGATTGATTACAGCACAGCGCATGTGGAGATATTTGAAGTCGAACGTATGACAGACGCGGGTGAGAAAGGCTTCTTTGAAGAAATCAAAGAACGATTCGGAGACAACCTGTATAAAGTAGGTCACGGTTTCAGGAATCTCATCATTGGAATTCTTGGTGCATTACCGATTCTTATTGTATGTGCAGCAGTCATAGCTGTTATCGTAGTTATAGTTAAGAAAAGCATCAAAAAAATAACATTCAAAAAACTGAAAAAAGCAAAAGAAAACGATCATGAAGAAAACTTCAAATAGCGGTTCTCCTTCGTTTCTCTTGTAAAGCAAAGCACTCAAAAGCGGAAAACCTCTGAATCTAATGAGATTTTCCGCTTTTTGTTTTCCTCTTATTCTCTATTCTTTTTTATATTTTTTTCCATTGCAGCAATTTCCTCTGCCGTATATTCTTCCACCACTGTCTTTGTCACTTGTTTTATATTTTTTTCCTTCAGACGAAGATATACAAATTCCCTGAAAATAGTGTACAGAACCGAAACTAATGGAATGAAAATAAGCATTCCTACGATCCCCATGAGATTACCACCGATCGTAACAGCAGCAAGCACCCAGATTGACGGAAGTCCAACTGATCCACCAACCACATGCGGATAAATCAGATTGCCTTCAATCTGCTGAAGAATCAAAAATACAATAATAAATAAAATTGCTTGCTTAGGACTTACCATAAAAATCAAAAAACAACCCACTGCACATCCGATAAAAGCTCCAAAGATCGGAATCAATGCAGTAAATGCAATTAAAGTTCCGATCAAAAGTGCATATGGCATTTTTAAAATACTGAGTGTAACGACAAACATACTTCCGAGAATCACAGCTTCTACACACTGCCCCGTAAGGAAATTTGCAAATGTCTGATAGGTCAGAGAACAAATTTTCAAAAATGTCTCTGCTTTTTGTTTCGAAATAAATGCGAAAAATACTTTTCTTATCTGTACATGCAATTTTTCTTTCTGAAAAAGAATGTAGCACGCAAAAGAAAACGCAATGAAAAATGTAGCAAATCCACTGACAATAGAGCCCACTGCCGACATTGTCGTATTCATCATATTTCCTGCTCCGCTGCCAAGAATACTGATCCCCCATTTAATGGCCTGATCTTGATTAAACTGAACCTGATTTACTAATTTCATAATATCTTGATTATTGTGTGAAAACTCTCGAATCCAGTTTTGCATCTGTGGAACAAAATTCGCAATACTTATCATCAAACTTCCCATTGTCCGAGTAAGCTGTGGAATCACACCAAACATTACTAGTGCGATCACACCAACCGCCAATATAATTGTGAGAAGAAGGCTGATCGGTCTTGCTAACTTTTTTCCCACCTTATTTCCATCTTTTGTCTTGCCGAAAATTTTCTTTTCTAAAAAACTCATTGGCACATTGATTACAAAAGCAATTGCACCACCAAGTACAAATGGAAACAGAATTCCCCATATGTTTTTGGCTCCCTCAAGCACAGTATCGAATTTCCATAATGCAACCACAAGAATTGCTGTAAATACAATCAATTCTCGAATTTTTTTCATAGATTTTTTATTTAAATCCATTGCCATTCTCCTTTTCAACATGTCTACTCATAAGCCTTGTTTTTGATCGTTTCTCTTACTGTAACACTTGAGTAGCATACATGTCTATAACTGCTTCCTATTTCCTTTCATTTATCTTACATTTATGGTAATGTTATGTAAGAACATTATGCAATGAATATCGAATTCTGAGAAAATTAAGTATTATATGGAAGGAAAAGTGACTTATGACAAAGCGACTTATAGACACAACAGCAACTGAATTATCTTCTTATAGCAAATCAGATTTATTAACTTCTATTGCAGATAGTGAAGGAAGAACACTTGCTGCAGAAACAATTGGAACCGTAACCCCAATGTTAGTAAATATTACAAATGCAGAATTCGTAACCTCCCTTGGCGCAGACTTGATCATGCTAAATATTTTCGATGTCGATCAGCCTATAATCCAGGGATTGCCGCAAGTAGCACCAGAAGATACTATTCGTGAGGTAAAGCGTCTTACCGGAAGACTGGTTGCGATTAATTTAGAACCTGCTACAATAAAAAACAACGAAGAAGAGTCTGTCTGGAATCTGACATACGGCCGCCGGGCAACCGTCGAAAATGCAAGAAAAGCCGCAGATATGGGAGTAGACATGATTGTTCTGACAGGCAATCCTGGAGTAGGGGTAGACAATGAAGCAATCCTGCAGGCACTTTCAAAGCTAAAAGATGCTGTTGGTGACCGAGTAATCCTTACAGCCGGGAAAATGCATGCATCCGGAATCATTTCAGAAGCAGGCGAAAAAATTCTTACTGAAAAAGATATTGTAGATTTTATTGATGCTGGCGCCGACGTGATATTACTTCCGGCACCTGGAACAGTTCCTGGGATCACAATGGAATATGCCGGTAAATTAATTAAAAAGGCGCATGAGAAAGGTGCTCTGGCGATGACAACGATTGGAACATCTCAGGAAGGTGCAGATGAAGATACCATTCGTCAGATTGCTCTTATGTGTAAAATGGCCGGTGCGGATATTCATCATATTGGAGACAGCGGATATATGGGCATGGCATTACCTGAGAATATCACAGCCTATAGCGTGGCAATTCGTGGAAAACGCCATACATACCGAAGAATGGCAATGTCCCTTCTTCGCTAACGGAGAGTACTTCTCTTCTATAAAACGCTTATATAAGAAAATGACACCTCTTTTAGGGGGTGTCATTTTCAATAGCTTTATTTTCTTTGAATTAAAATCTTACCCGCTCCCGATCCGGATGTTCTCCCGACCATCCGATCTGCGGTAAAGTCATCAACTGATACATATCATTTTCCTCTATTTCAAATCCGAAAACATCCTGATTCTGATGCATTCTCTCACTGGAAGAGGATTTTGGCAACGGTAACACACCGCACTGCAGAGCAAATCTGATACAGATCTGTGCGACAGATACCTGATATTTTTCTGCAACTTCCATAAGAAGTGGCTCCTTGAGAACTCTGGCTCGACCGATTGGACTCCATGCCTCTACCTGAATCCCCATCTGCTTACAGAAATCAACTGCAGCCTTCTGCATATATCCTGGATGGAATTCTAACTGATTCACCATAGGAGTAATGCTTGTCCGCTCTAACAGATTGTTCAAATGATGTGGCAGAAAATTGCTGACACCGATTGCCCGTACCTTTTTCGACTTATAGAGATCCTCCAATGCCTTCCATGTCTCCACATCCAAATCTCTCCACTCTGCATTCAGATCAGAAGGTCTTGGCCAGTGGATCAGATAGAGATCTAAATAGTCTGTACCTAATCTTTTACAGCTGTTTTCGAATTCCTGCAAAGTTGAATCGTATCCAAGCTGATCTTTCCAGACCTTTGATGTCAGGAAAAAATCTTCTCGTGGAATTCCACTCTCGTGCACAGCTTTTCCTACTGCTTCTTCATTGAAATAAAAGGCTGCCGTATCAAGATGGCGATACCCCTGTCGGATTGCTTCACTTATAATTGCTTCATCAGTGTTGTCTGCGGCTTTATAGGTGCCAAACCCCACTGCTGGGATTTCCACTCCATTAGCCAATGTAAATGTATGTTTCATATGATGCTTCTCTTTCTTGTTACATAGATGCTGCGAATATTACTCGAATTCCACTGTTCCTGTCGGCTTTGGTGTGAAATCATAAAGTACACGGTTAATTCCCGGAACTTCATGTGTGATACGCTCTGTGATATGAACCATTAATTCATGTGGAATCTCAGCAACAGTTGCTGTCATAACGTCGATGGAGCATACTGCGCGAACGATACAAGACCACTCAAAAGCACGCTTTCCGTCTTTGATTCCTGTAGATCTGAAATCCGGAACAACAGTAAAATACTGCCAGATCTTTCCTTCGAGTCCGTTCTTCTCAAATTCCTCACGAAGAATTGCGTCAGATTCACGTACTGCTTCCAAACGATCACGTGTGATAGCTCCCGGACAACGAACTCCAAGTCCCGGTCCCGGGAATGGCTGACGGTAAACCATCCCATGTGGAAGACCAAGTTCATCTCCAACAACACGAACCTCATCCTTAAACAGAATTCTAACTGGTTCTACAAGTTCAAAATTCATATCTTCCGGAAGTCCGCCTGCATTATGATGCGCTTTGATTCCTTCTTCTGACTCAAGAATATCCGGCCAGATTGTACCCTGTGCTAAGAATTCAATACCATCAAGCTTTCTTGCTTCTTCAGCAAATACTTCGATAAATTCTCCACCGATAATCTTTCTCTTCTCTTCCGGATCCTCAACTCCAGCTAATTTATCAAGGAAACGATCTGTAGCATCCACATAAACCAGATTTGCATTCATCTGATTACGGAATACTTCGATCACCTGCTCTGGCTCACCCTTACGAAGCAGACCATGATTAACATGAACACATACTAACTGCTGTCCAATAGCTTTGATCAAAAGTGCAGCAACAACAGATGAATCTACTCCACCGGAAAGTGCAAGAAGAACTTTTTTATCCCCTACCTGTTCTTTGATCAATGCAACCTGCTCGTCAATAAAAGCCTTTGCAAGCTCTGGTGTTGTAATTCTTTCCATGTCAGCCGGACGTCTGATTTCAGTAACATTCATTTGATTTTCCTCCTTAGTATCCTCTCAATATCTACAATAATTGTATCGTCATTACGATTACACGTCAACACATTCTGGTATAATTACTATTCCAAAAAGCTTTAGCGATTTAAAGCAGAAAATCGCTAAATTGTATTGTCGTATACAAAAACAGCTGTTATAATATTAAAAATAATAATCAGATAAGAAAGGTGATAAAATGAATCAGTTAGAAATATTAAGAGAGAGTCTTGGCCAGTGTGATGAAATCATCCTGGATGCATTGCTTATGCGTAATCGTATTGTAGAAGATATCATGGCTTATAAGGAGGCCAATGATCTTCCAATCTTACAGCCGGAACAAGAAGCCAGACAGAAAGAGTGGCTGGAAAAAAGAATGGAAGAGAAACGTCATAAAGATGAAGTAGAAGATGTATTTGGAAGCATCACAATGAACAGTAAAAGAATCCAGTCCAGAAAATTGTTTAACTATAATATTGTGCTTATTGGATTCATGGGAGCTGGTAAAAGTACCATCTCAGAGTTTTTAAAAAACTCCTTTGCAATGGAAGTAATCGAGATGGATCAGATCATAGCTGAAAGAGAAGGTATGACTATTTCCGATATTTTTGAAGTATATGGCGAACAGTATTTCCGTAACCTGGAAACCAACCTTCTTATCGAAATGCAGTCCAAAACTAATGTCGTGATTTCCTGCGGCGGTGGAACTCCAATGAGAGAATGTAATGTCGTTGAAATGAAGAAAAACGGACGTGTAGTTCTTCTGACTGCCAAACCAGAAACTATTCTGGATCGTGTCAAAGACAGCCATGACCGCCCGCTGATTGAAAATAACAAAACAGTTCCGTTTATTGCCGATCTTATGGAGAAACGAAGAGAAAAATATGAAGCAGCAGCGGATATTATTATTGAAACAGACGGAAAAGATGAATTGCAGATTTGTGAAGAACTGATTCTCAGACTGCGCCAGATGGACAACGAGTAAAAGAAACTTATGAAGTCGCATCTAAGATTCAGACCCAGAACAGGAGGAAAAAATGGAACAGAGAATTAAAGGAACAACAGGTTTATTAGCATTGATTGGAAGTCCAGTAGGACATTCAGGATCTCCTGATATGTATAACTTCTGCTTCCGTTATCATAATTTGGACTACAGCTACATGGCTTTTGACATCAAGGAAGATCAGGTACCGGCAGCATTGGATGCGATGCGTCTGTTCAAAATGAGAGGGTGCAATGTAACTATGCCATGTAAAACAGCAGCAGCTCAGAACATGGATGAGTTATCACCTGCTGCAAGAATTATCGGTGCAGTGAATACAATTGTTAATGAGAACGGAAAACTGATCGGACACATGACAGATGGTATCGGTTTTGTGGAAAATCTAAGAGACCATGGCGTAGATGTAAAAGGAAAGAAACTGGTGATTTTAGGTGCAGGAGGAGCTGCAACAGCCATCCAGGTACAGTGTGCACTTGATGGAGCAACATCCATTTCCATCTTCAATCCAGACGATCCATTTCTTGATCGCGCAAAAGGCACAGCTGCCAAACTGAAAAACGAAGTACCAGATTGTAATGTTCAGGTATTCTGTCTGGATGATCCGGGAAAACTGAAAGAAGAAATTGAAAAAGCAGATATTCTGGTAAATGGAACACTGGTAGGTATGAAACCTCATGAAGATCGTTCTCCAATCACAGACAAATCTGTATTTCGTTCCGATCTGATTGTATGTGATGTTGTATATAATCCGGAAGAAACAAAACTTCTTCGGGAAGCAAAAGAAGCCGGTTGTGCAAAAACAATCGGTGGAAAAGGTATGCTTCTGTGGCAGGGCGTTGCGGCTTATAAATTATATACCGGCTTGGATATGCCTGTAGAAGAATACAAGAAATATCAGGCAGAAAACCAAAAATAAAACTGCTCCCAGTTAAGCAAACAATAAAAATGTCATAGAAACATTTATAAACAAAAGCAGCGGAAGTCCTTGATTTTTAAGGGCTTCCGCACTTTTTGACCATTTCTTAAAAGCAGATGTAATGTATTTCCTGCTTTTCTGGTGTCTTCATCTTAAATTATCTTTTATTTCCCTGAACCAGGCAGATACTTCCTGCTCCGCCACTGAGCAACAGCAGTATCATCCAGCAGAACTGTTCATTACTATCCGCTGTTTTCGGACTTTTTACTGAAGTTTTTGTTCCACTTGCCTGTTCTTTTTTCACCTCTGTTTTCACAGCTTCCGACTGTTCTTTCGATGGCTGCTCCGGTACAGACGGTGTGACAGGCACAGATGGATGTTCCGGTTCAACTGTCTCTTTGGTTGTCTGAATCATATTCTGCTTCGCTGCACTTGCAGTAACTGCATCGGAACCCTGTTCAAAAAATTGAATCAACAGCTCTTCGCAACAGGAATATTCTCCGATCTCCACTGCATTGGCAAGCTGTGGATAGCTGTCAGAACCGGCAAGATAATTATTAACTGCTACGGTATACTCTTTTGTATCATCCAGCTCCTGCCCATCTTTTTGCACAGAAAGCACACGGGCACCCGTCGGCTGCGCCGGATTGTAACGGACGATAATTCCACCAACCTGCAGATAACTTCCGCTGTCATTTGGCCACGCATCCCACTCACCACTGTCATTTGCAGCAATACAGTTTTTCTGAATAGTAAGACTGGTCTCCAACATTTCCTTTATCTGTGCACCGGTCAGTTTCTTTGTCACTACATAGTTTCCATAAGGACTGACATTGATAACATCTCCATACGTTACCGTTCCGGCAGCGATAGAAGCACGGATTCCACCAGCATTTTCAAAGGCTATATCAGCCCCTGTGGCAAGCAGGTACGCATCAGTTATGACATTTCCAAGATTTGTCTGTCCGATACGGATATGTTCCCAGACACCGTCCAATTCCACCGGTGAAGTACCGATGACACGATTCAGTGCTGTCTCGTTTTCTGCTTTGATCGTATCCAATACAGCTGTCACGGAAGCATCCTTCGGATAGTTCTGTGCTGCTTCATAATCGACAGATGTTTTCTCATAATCCACATGCACACTTCCATCCTCATCCATAGTACAGTTCAGATCGATCAGCCCCACACTATTTAAATAATGTCCACTTTCCGATACATAAGTTTTTGAACCGTCCGGTGTCGTCACAGATTCACTGAGTTCAATATGCTCATGTCCACACAGCCACAAATCGACACCGTCCACCTGTGCAGCCACATTCTTTGGATCAAGCGTATGAGACAATGCGATTACCACATCACACCCTTCTGCCTTTAAAGTAGCAGCTTCCCTTTTTGCATAAGCTACTGCATCCTGAAAGTCCAATCCCTCCACATTAGATGGTGTTGTCTTATTTTTCATCTCCGGATCACTTACACCAAACACACCGATCTTCAGTGTTTTTCCATTTTTTGTAATCTCTTTTACAAGTTCATCCGTATCAAAAAAGGATGTCCCATCTGCATTTTTGATGTTACCGGATAAAATTTTGACATTAGCAATTCCACCAAGCTCTTTTAAACGCTCTTTTCCATAACTCCAGTCATGGTTTCCTGTGGTCATCGCATCATATCCACAGGCTTTCATCAGTTTTGCCACCGATTCTCCCTTTACTAGTGTCGCAATCGGTTGTCCATGAAAGGTATCTCCGGAATCCAGCATCAGCGAACCGTCCGCTCCTTCCCTAAATGCCTGTGCAATTCCACTCAGTCGATCCATTCCGATCACCTGATTGTAATCATCTTCCTCTACCCGTGCATGAATATCATTGGTATGTACGATTTTCACATCAAAAATTGTACTTCCAGATGCATTTCCATCCTGCGCCTGTACCGGCATTGCCCCAAATAATCCGAAAACTATCCCAAATGTCAGCAAAAGTACCGTTATCTTATTCCATCGTTTTTTTAATTTCTTCATCTTACTCCTTCCTTTAATGAAACGGACATTCGTAATCCACATTCACTACTTGTTTATGAAAACAGCCCATTATATGGCTTGTTTTCATATTGTTTCCTTTCCTTGTTTATTTTTCAAGAATTTACGAATCAAAGAGGAGCTATCTTAACATTCCCCAAATGCACTCCAGTAATGTTAATGCAAGGATAATGTTAATAACACGAAAATGCTGCAGATAAAACTTCTGAATCAGTACGCCCAAGCCAGTCCAAGCATGAAGTTGACAATAGCCCCTCTGTCATTGACCCGAATTTCCTTATCCACCGGAATAGAGCTGAATAGTTTCTCTGAAAAATAGACAGATTCATACTCTCCCTGTACAAAGTTCAGCCGCGGATAAGGTGCGAGGTCATGGAGGAAAACTACTTTTTTCGATGCCAATGGGTGTCTTTTTGCAAAAAAAACATGAGGCTTTGCTGAAAATAGCTCGGTAAACACCAGATGGTTTTCCTTCTTTTTATTCTTACAAATCTCGATTTCTATGTTGCTTAAATTCCAAACAAAGAATCAGTCTATGATTGATTTATAATAATTTCCAAAATCGGCCAGTGCATCTATAAT
>ERZ1034763.861-NODE-861-length-11716-cov-4.159763_pt1 | contig 11716 bp, 13 predicted proteins | sample MGYA00520701_ERZ1034763 | MGnify/ENA primary metagenome ERZ1034763 (study PRJEB33766, sample SAMN09781707) | gut metagenome | biome: gut microbiome | host: Homo sapiens | place: Madagascar | study: EMG produced TPA metagenomics assembly of the PRJNA485056 data set...
GGTTGATGCAACCTCGCGCAAATTGCCTTTCGGGATTGCCCAAATCGGCAAGTCTTTCCGCAATGAAATTACGCCGCGTAACTTTATTTTCAGAGTTAGGGAGTTTGAGCAGGCGGAGCTTGAGTATTTTGTAATGCCCGGAGAAGACGAAAAATGGCACGAAATCTGGAAAGAGGCGCGCATCAAATGGTGGGAAGACCAAGGTCTGAAACGCGAGAATATGAATATCTACACCACGCCCAAGGATGACTTGGCGCACTATGCTAAAGCGTGCTATGATATTGAGTATCAGTTTCCGCACGGAATGGAAGAGCTTGAGGGAATCGCCAACCGCACGGATTATGATTTGGGCAACCATACCAAAGCCCAAGAGGAAATGAATTTGACCTCGAAATGCCACGAAAATAAGGAATCGACTCAAAAATTGTGTATCACAGACGATAAAGGCAAAAATATTGTGCCGTTTGTGATTGAGCCGTCTATGGGTGTTGACCGCGGGGTGCTGGCTGTGATGACAGAAGCCTATACTGAAGAAGATTTGGGCGGCGGCAACAGCCGAATTGTCCTAAAACTCAAGAAACACCTTGCGCCGATTAAGGTTGCGGTTATTCCGTTGAAGAAGAACAATGAGCAGATTATGGCTAAGTGCCATGAGATTAAACAAAGCTTGCTCAAGCTCGGTATTGGCCGTGTGGCGTTGGAAAATACCGGAAATATCGGAAAGGCCTATCGCCGGCATGATGAAGTCGGCACGCCTCTGTGCCTGACTGTCGACTTTGAGACAATTGAAAATTCTCCGGCTACCGTTACTCTTCGCGATCGTGACACAATGCAGCAGATTCGTGTTAAGGTGGAGGAGTTGGGGGAGTATTTGAAGGCATACTTCTCGTAAAAAGTCTGTAAAAAAGGGCTGTGGGTGTTGTTGCTATTGTTTCGGAAGATGGGCGTGATGTAACGATTATTAATTTGAAAGATTTGACTTTTAGTTCTATGAACAGTGTTTTTAGCTTTAATTCTGAAAACCCATATGGTGGTGTTACGAACTTTATTATGTGGTGTACCAAAGATAAAACGTCAGAGGATATATCTGGGGTTGAAAATTTTTCCGACGGAAAATTTTTAACGACAGTCAATCCTGATGCGCCGATTGTGACGGTAAACGGGCTTAAGAAAAGTTTTACGGAGCCGTGCGATTAAAATCGCCGCTATTTAAGTTGCTTGTTGACAAAATAGCCGCAATATGGTAGTTCCTTTTTCGAATGGAAAATTATTAATTTAATAATAAAATTATGGCTTTGTATCTTTCAAACTTTGGACTCTTTGCAGTCTTAGTCGGAATTCCGGCAGTTATTCTTTTTTTATTTTTTTTGCTGATTGCGGCTGTCAAAAGGGACTTTTCCTGGCATCGCCTGTTTGATGTTTTCTCTCTCTTTCATATGAGTGTAGGGAGCGGATTATTCTTTTTTTCCGTTGACTTGTTCTTTGAAAGGCAACTTGGCGGATTTTGGTTGGTGCTTTATTCTGTATGGATGGTTGCCGCAGGAGTCTTTTCCTTGTTTTGGTTATGCAGAATTCTGGAAAGAGATTACGAAATTATTTAATTTCGGATAAAGAAAGTCGATAAGGATAAAACCTTATCGACTTTTGCCGTTTAAAGAGGAAAAAATTACATTCCCTCGATACTGTTGAAGTAGTTGATTGTTTCAGGCGACAGCTTTGAGGCCGCGTCTTCGTCACAGACGATAATGCCGTATCGGTGCATCTGAAGCGCGGTGATGGTCCAGCGATGGTTGATGCAGCCTTCTAAAGCCTGATGAATCGCTTCGGCCTTAGATTTTCCAGAGGCCATAATGATGACTTCTTTAGCGTCCATAATTGTTCCGACACCCATTGTAAGGGCTTTTGTCGGCACTTTGGACAGGTCATTGTCAAAAAAGCGGGAATTATCTTTGATGGTAGAGGGGACCAGCGTTTTGATTCGTGTGCGCGAGGTCAAAGACGAAAAAGGCTCGTTAAACGCAATATGTCCGTCGCTTCCGACACCGCCCAGCATCAGATTGATTCCGCCATAGGCTTTGATGGCGTTTTCATAATTTTCACATTCTTTGGCGTAATCCTTGGTCAGCCCGTTCAGAATATGGATATTTTTGGGGTTGATGTTGATATGTTTGAACAGGTTTTCGTGCATGAAATGATGATAGCTGTTTTTGTCTTTGGCGCCAAGGCCGACGTATTCGTCCATGTTGAAAGTCACGACATGTTCAAACGATACTTTCTTGTTTTGATAGAGTTTAATCAACTCTTTGTATACGCCAAGCGGCGTTGATCCTGTCGGCAGGCCTAAGACAAAGGGCTTTTTTGCTGTCGGCTTGGCTTGCTTTATGCGATAGGCAATATAGCCGGCAACCCAAGCGGAACAGTCCGAGAAGTTTTTTTTGATGATTGTGCGCATTATTTTTTTCCTTTAACAAATTTTCCGTCAATAATGGTGTGAAGCAGGTTTAAATCTTTATCCAAAACAATGACATCGGCATCGTGTCCGGGGATAAGCAGGCCTTTGGTCTTTTGCCCCATGATTTGTGCCGGATTGGTCGAGGCCATGCGGACAGCTTTTTCTATTGGAATGCCCCAAGAAACCAGATTACGGAATCCGTCAAGCATTGAAATGGCCGAGCCGTTAATGACATGGTCTTGTTTGCGGTAAAAGCATTTGTCCAGATACAAGTCCGGTGTTTTGGAAAGGTCTGTTTTGGCAGGGTAGAGTGCGTCTGTTATCAGAACAATTTGGCTCAAGGGTTTGCTTTTGAGCAGCAGAGTAATCAAATTGGGGTTGATGTGGACGCCGTCGCCGATAATCTCGCATGAGATTTCAGGGTGAATTAATACCGCGCCGACAACTCCCGGTTCACGGTGGTGCATCGGGCGCATGGCATTAAACAGGTGAGTTACGTGCATAATGCCGGCTTGCATTCCTTCAAGCATTTGTTCATAGGTGGCGTCAGTGTGGCCGGCTTGAAGGATAATTCCTTTTTCGACGCAATAAAGCGCCAATTCCCGCATGCCTTTGAGCTCGGGAGCAACGGTCATATTAATCAATTTTCCTTTGGCCGCTTTGAAGAGACGTTCCATTAAGCCTAAATCAACCGGTGAAATACCGTCGGCGGCTTGTGCGCCGATGCGCTCGGGGGATAAAAACGGCCCTTCTAGGTGGATACCCAAGATATGGCTGCCTTTTTCTTTGCCGCAGGCTTTGACAATAGCTTTTATCTTTTCGGTCAATTCTTTTTCGCGGGCGGTGCAGCATGTCGGGATAAAAGATGTGACGCCATATTGCGCCAAAACTTCCGACATGTGAAGAATCGATTTATAATCCGCGTCGTCTGCGCCTTTGCCGCCGATGCCGTGAATGTGGGTATCTATAAACCCAGGCATCACATAGGCGCCGTTGACGTTGATGATTTCAACTTTTGGCGAAAATTTCTTTTGCCGAAAACGTTCTTCGTTATAGACATCAGCGATTTTGCCATCTTTGATGTAAACCGCGCATTGCTTCATAACCGAAAATCCTGTCAGAACTGTCGCATTATGTAAGCAAAGGGCTGATTTCATCTTTTAACTCCTTTTGTTAAAACTCAATACGGACAATAACTCGGCGGTTTTTGATTCTGTTTTCCGGAATGGGTTCGCCGTAAGGATTCTTGTTGGGGTAGGCCGGTGAGATTTCAGCCAGACCGACCGCCTTGAATCGGTTGACATCCATTTCATTGGCAATCATTGCTCGGACAACCGCTCCGGCACGAGCTCCGGAAAGTTCCCAGTTGGAGGGGAGAACGTCGGATTCATTTGTGTCGTCGGTGTGGCCTTCAACCACTATTCTATATTTCTTATATTTATTGGAATTCAACAGCTGGGAAATCTTTTTAATAATCGGGAAAGCCTCGGGTTTGAGGATAACCGATCCTTTATCAAATAAATTGATAGAGGTCATTTCCAAGGTGGCGCCTTGAGCATCGGAAGAGATGATAATTCCTTCGTCTTCCAGATTCAAATCTTGGGCGTCGTTCATAAAATTGATGATAGAGCCGTTACCATCGCCCGATCCTGTGCCGTTGCTGAAAGCGGCCGCCAGAGCGTATTGAATTTGGGCAGCTTTGCTTTTGTCCAGACTGGATGAGGCAAATAACACGATAAACAGCGCCAACAACAGAGTCAGCAAGTCTGAGTAGGGAATGAGCCATGTTTCGTCGGCATGCTCTTCGTGATGAGGTTGATCCGGTTTTTTCTTAACCATAGGTGTGTCCTTTGCTCAAAACGGGTTAGGCATCGCGCAGAGATTTGCGTTCAGACAACGGGATAAAGGCTTGAAGGCGGGATTCAATCGCAATGGACGAGGCTCCTTCCTGAAGAGCCAGAGCGCCTTCCAAAACCATGCGTTTCATTTCGACTTCTTCGGCGTTGATTTGTTTGAGTTTGTTGGCAAATGGGTGCCAGCAGACATAACCTGTGAAAATACCAAGCAAAGTGGCGACGAACGCCGCGGCAATAGAGTGGCCGAGCTGGTCAATATCGCTCAAGTTTCCCAAGGCCGCAATCAGGCCGATAACCGCACCCAAAACGCCTAAAGTCGGTGCATACATGCCGCATTGAGCAAAGATTTGAGCCCCGGCCCGATGCCGTTCTTCCATTTGTTTGATTTCGGAATCGACGACGCCGTAAATGAAGTCTGCATTAAATCCGTCGGCAACCATGGTCATTGTGGAGCGAATGAAAGGGTCGGCGACTTCGTTGGCGCGCTTTTCAATCGCCATAACGCCTTCTTGCTTGGCGGCTTTGGCGACAGAAACAAATAATTCCAAAATTTCTTGTTTCGGAGTAAATTCTCGCCCGACAAATATGATTTTTAGGAGTTTGGGAAAGTGTTTAATTTCTTTCATCGGGAAAGCATTGAAAATTGCTGCGGCTGTTCCAGCAAAAATAATCAAAAAGGCGGCCGGATTGATGAGGGCATGCGGGTCTGCTCCTTTGAGCGCCATACCGACGCCGACTGCCGCAATACCACCGATAAAACCGATAAATGTAGACTTTTCCATTTTTTTCATCCTATAAAAAAGAGTTCACTATTATCTTTTAATATAAGATTGATGTTTTAATTTTAGGTTAAAATTGCTTGAGATTGCGTGAAAAAAGCCCGATTTTTGTCGGGCTTGAAAGGTTATTTTTTGCGGACAAATAAGAAACATTCAAACGTGGACAACAAGATAATCAGGTATCCGAGTAATTCGCATGCTTCTTCAAAAAGTTCCTTAACGGCGGCTTTGTTTTCAGGGCCTAAGACATTGGCAACAAAAGGACCGTGCCCGATGAGTTCTCCAAAAGGCAAAATGGCAACCATGGCCGAAAACATCATATAAAAGGCCGGAGAGTCTAAAAATTTCAACAGGTGCTTTGTGATGTTTTTTCGATGATATGCAAGGTTAATTAAAGCCGCGACGGGAAAGATAAAACCGATACGCCAGCTAATCGGAGCAAATTTGCGGTCTAAAACTTCGTCAAGTTCGCGGCAACAGCCCAAAAAGCAAAGTGATGCCAGTAAAAATAGAATAGGCCGATATTTTTTGAAAGTAAGAGCTTCAACGGAAAAGATGATTCCGGCAAGGGTTAAAAAACTCAACTGAATATTTTCGACAACGCCGTTTTCGGTAAAGGTGTTTTCATGCAGAAAAGTTGCCAAAAAGTGCATGCTGTAAACCGCGCCGACAAGAATGGTAAAATAGAGAGTTAGACGCAATGTTTTGAAAATAATAAGTTTTTCATTTTTTGAAAAGTCCATTTTTTAGCAAGTCCTTAGGCTTTTTTGAAAAAATATTTCCTGTTTTCAGAGATTTGTATCTTTTGGCATATTTTTTGAGGAAAGTCAAGGATAGAAAATTGTTTGTTATTTCAAAACAGAAATGTCTCTAAAGCATTCAATTTCAAGAATTCAGTCTCAGTAGAGGCGAGGTTGTATAAATTTACATACGGATTTATTCAATACAGGGATTGCTTTTCAAATTTAAGGTTTATATAATATAAAGCATCTTAAAAAACAGAAAAATTTGAAAAGAATGAGTATTCAGTTTCAGAAACAGCAAAATTGCCTCATTGTCGAGTTGGCAGGAGATGTTCGCCGTTATGACGAAACAGCAGATGTTTCGGCTCTGCTCCATCGGGTTGAACAACTTGTTTTCGAGGTCAAAGGTCAAATCCGTTGGGATTCTTCTGCGGCAGCAGTGCTCTTTGATTTGATTGAAACGGCCAAGCAAAAGAAAATAGATTGCTCTATTGAGACTTTGCCTGAGGACTTGCAAAGTCTTCTGAAATTGGCGTTGACGGTTGAGCGCAAGCCTATTATTCGAAAGTCCGAAACAGAAACTTTTCTGGAAAAGGCCGGAGATGTCGGGTTGTCGATTTGGGAATCGGTAACTCATGCGGGGGCTTTTTTGTCCGAGACTTTGAAATCGATAGGACGATTTGTCAGCGGGCGCGCGGTTATGCGTCGGATTGATTTTGAGTTTGCATTGGAAGATTGCGGCTATAAAGCTTTTGGAATTGTCAGTCTGGTCAGCTTTATGGTCGGATTGATTTTGGCTTTTGTCGGAGCTTTACAATTAAAGATGTTTGGGGCGCAGATTTATGTGGCCTCGTTGGTGACAATTGGTATGATTCGAATTATGGGCGCCATTATGGCCGGTATTATTATGGCCGGACGCACAGGGGCGGCCTATGCGGCAACCATTGGAACCATGCAGGTTAATGAAGAAATTGACGCGTTGAAGACTTTCGGATTTTCTGTTTCTGATTTTTTGGTGCTTCCCAGAGTGTTGAGTTTGGCTTTGACAATGCCGTTTTTGACATTGTTGGCTGATATTATGGGAATGATCGGCGGGGCGTTTGTGGCTGTTTTGATGCTGGATATTTCGGCGGTTCAGTATTGGCAGTATTCGGTCAATGCGTTTGGATTGCAAAATTTTTGGGTCGGTATTTTTCACGGATTTGTGTATGGGCTTATTATTTCGTCTTGCGGGTGCTATTACGGGATAACTTGCGGGCGCAATGCCGACAGCGTGGGTGTGGCTACGACAAAAGCGGTGGTGTCCTCCATTGTGATTATGATTGTGGCGACGGGAATTTTGACTTTGATTTTTCAGGTGGCAGGGATATGACAGACGTTAAAATCAAAGTGCAAAATTTGACGGTGGCTTACGGAAGCAATGTCTTGATGAAAGATGTTGATTTTGAGGTCAACACGGGGGACGTTTTTATTATTATGGGAGGCTCCGGTTCCGGCAAAAGTTCGTTATTGAGAGTTTTGACGGGGCTTAAAGAGCCCGCTAAAGGTAAGGTTTGGCTCAATGGAAAAGATTTTTATGCAGCAGGGGGAAAAGAACAAAAAATATTGATGCAAAATTGTGGAATTTTGTATCAGAGCGGGGCGTTGTTCAGTTCGATGACGTTAGCTGAAAATGTCGCTTTGCCGCTGCAGCAATATACGGATTATTCTATCGGTACTATTCGCGAGATTGTTGCCCTTAAATTGGCGCTTGTCGGCTTGAGAGGGTATGAGGATTTTTATCCGGCGGAGTTGTCCGGCGGTATGAAAAAGCGCGCCGGTTTGGCCAGAGCCATGGCGTTGGATCCTGAGATTTTGTTTTTTGACGAGCCGTCTGCCGGATTGGATCCCGTCAGCTCTAATTTGTTGGATGACCTTATCTTGGAAATCAATCGAAGTTTGGGCACGACAATTGTCGTGATTACGCACGAGTTAAGTTCGATTTTTGCTATTGGAAACAATTCTATTTATTTGGATGCCGAAACAAAAGGAATTTCAGCCAAGGGGAATCCGCATGAGCTGTTGAAAAATCCGCCCAATCAGAGAGTTTTGAGTTTTTTAACCGGAGGAAAAAAGAATGCCTAAACAACCTAACCGCAAACTTATCGGTTTGTTTTTGATTGCCGGTGTGGCCGGATTTTTGCTTATTGTCGGATTTTTGCTTCAGAATAAGATTTTCGGAAATAAAGGAAGCGAGGTCGTGATGTATTTTGAAGAATCCATCACGGGATTGAATGTCGGGTCGCCGGTTGTTTTGAAAGGGGTAAAAATCGGCGAGGTCAGCCGGATTAATATTATTGTCAATCCTGAAGAAATGAATTTTAGTATTCCGGTTTATGCAAGAATGCAAAATAAAAAAATTACCGCGATGAACCATCTGAAAGGACAGGAAGTTTTGGACGAATTGGTTGGCAAAGGGTTGAGGGCGCGGTTGGTGGCGCAGAGTTATGTTACAGGACAGCTGATGATTGAACTTGAGATGCTGCCGGATACGCCGATTAAGTATCATGCGGATGCTAAGGCTGTTGAAATTCCGACGGCGCTTTCGCCAATCGGCGAATTGTCGCGCGGGTTGCAAAAATTACCCTTGCAGGAAGGCGTCAGAAATTTTGCCGAGTTTTTTAAGGGTTTAAATCAGAGCATGCCGAAAATAAATAAAGTATTGAACGATGTGTCGAACGTGATTTCTCGAAACAAAACGGCGTCGGGAGAAGTTCTTGACAACTTTAATAAGGCTACGATTAATGTCAGCCGCGCAGCCAAGTCTATGCAAAATTTGGCGGATTATTTGGAGCGGCATCCGGAAGCTTTGCTCAGGGGGAAGAAGTAAATGATGAAAAAGACAGTTTTTTGTATGATATTTGGGCTTTTTATCGGAGGGTGTTTTGGCGGATACAGCCCTACAAGCCGGTTTTATCAATTGCAGGCGGAAAGCAATCTTGCAGCGGTCAGCGCTAAAAAGTTTTCTTTGGGGATTGAAGAGGTCAGTTTGCCGGATTATTTGGATAAGCCGCAGATTATTGTGATGGAAGAAAATTCGCCGCAGATGAGTATTTCAGAACTCCAGCGTTGGGGAGAGCCTCTTGAGTCTATGATTCGTCGGACAGTTGTTGCAGATATGGCGCTTTTGTTGCCGGAGGCTATGGTTAAATCACAGGTTTTACTAAGCGAGCGGTTTGATTATCTGGCTGAAATTCAAATAGTGCGCTTTGATATGATTGCCGGACAAAAGGCTGTTTTGGAGGCTTGGTGGTATTTATATGGGGCTAACGGGCAGACGTTGTATCGGCAGAAAGTAACATTGGAAGAACCTATTGGAAAATCTTTTGACGACTATGTGTCTGCGGAGAGCAAAATGCTTGCCGAGATGAGCCGGACAATGGCGGAGATAATTTCTTCAAAGGTTAAATAGGCTTAATTTTCAAGATTCTTGACAATCTGTTCGGTAATTTCTTTAGCGTCACCGTAAAGCATAATGGTGTTTGGCGCATAAAAAAGCGGGTTGTCTATTCCCGAATAGCCGCTGTTGAGAGATCGTTTGACAAAGAAAACTGTTTTGGCTTTTTCAACATCTAAGACGGGCATACCGTAAATCGGCGAAGACGCATCTGTTTTGGCGAGCGGGTTTGTGATGTCGTTTGCACCGATGATGTAGGCGACATCGGCTGATGAAAATTCGGTGTTGATGTCGGCCATTTCGTAAACATCTTTATAATCGATATTTGCTTCTGCAAGTAAGACATTCATGTGTCCGGGCATGCGACCGGCAACAGGATGAATTGCAAATTTGACGTTGGCATGATATTTTTTGACAAGAGTGTCGGCAAGAGCTTTAAGACTGTGTTGGGCTTGGGCTGCGGCCATTCCGAATCCGGGGACGATAATGATTTTGTTGGCATTTTCCATAATAAAGGCAGCATCCGCCGGCGATCCTGTGCGGGCTGTTTGGTGCGCGGTGGCAGAAGTTGAGGAGGGGGACTTATCTAAAAGTCCGCCGGATAAAATATCTATAAACGACCGATTCATTGCTTTCATCATGATATAGGCCAGTATGGAGCCACTGGCGCCGACAATTGTTCCGACAATAATGAGTAGTGTGTTGTTAAATGACAGGCCGATGCCGACGGCAGCCCAACCGGAGCAGGCATTCAGGATTGAGATAATCACGGGCATATCCGCACCGCCGACCGGTAGAACAAGAAAAACACCTAAAAGGATAACAAGGATGCTTGTCAGATAAAACAGAAACGGCGTGCTGCCAGCAAGAAACAGAGCGCTCAAAATGATAATGCCAGCAGCCAGAGATGCCGTCAGTTTTGTCTGAAATGGTATGCGGATAGGTTTTGTCGTGATGAGCCCCTGTAGCTTTGCAAAAGCTACTAATGATCCTGAAAAGGCTATTCCGCCGACAATCAGTCCGAGTATGTTATCAAAAAGTTGCGGTGAATCGGCTATAATTTCGGCCAGAGCAATACAGACGGCAGCCAGTCCGCCAAGACCGTTAAATGCCGCAATCATTTGAGGAAGATTTTGTATTTTGACCTTAAGTGCGGCATAAATTCCACTGTATGCACCGAGTAGGATAATGATGAATGTTGTTGTCGGTCGAGGAAGGTCAAGTGAGAAAAAAGAAGTTGCTAAGGCCAGTCCGAGGCCTGTTATTCCGATGAGATTGCCTCGCCACGCTCTTTGAGGCGAGGCTAGAGAACGAATGGCCAAGATGAGGAAAATACAGGCTGTGAGGTTGGAAATATTTATTAAAATATTCATTTTTTCTTCTCCTTGGATTTGAACATTTCCAGCATGCGCTGCGAAACGGCAAAGCCTCCGAAAATGTTAACGGAGGCCAAGAAACAAGCAATGTAGGACAAAATGGAATCGACCTCTGAAGAACTGTGTTTGAGGGCTAGAAGTGCGCCTAAGATGATAATGCCTGAGATGGCGTTGGAGACGCTCATCAATGGAGAGTGCAAAGCCGGTGTGACGCCCCAAACGACAAAGTATCCGACAAAACAAGCTAGTATGAAAATTGTTAAAAGCGCCCAGATATCCATGCTGTTATCCTTTCATGATGCAGGTTTCTTTGAGAAGCGGATCCGTCATATCGGCGGAGATTTTGTCTGTTGCATTTGAAGTCAAAAAATTGACAAAGTTCAACAAGTTATTTGCGAATAAAGTGCTTGCAGACATCGGAATTTCAGTTTCGAGGCGGCTGTTTCCGTCAATTAATTTTGATTGATGGAAAATTGTTTGTCCATTGATTGAGCCTTCAATGTTTCCGCCAAATTCGGCAGCCATATCTATGAGGACGGCACCTGAGGGCATAGAATCGATATCAGTCTTTTTTATTAGTAATGGGGCTTTTTTTCCGGTGCTGAATGCTGATGTTATTAATATATCGGTTTCGGGTAAAAAAGATTTGATGTTTTCGATAAATACGGCTCCTAATGACTGGCTTTGTTCTTTGGTATCTTCTCGGATATCATAGGCGTAGACTTTTGCGCCGAGGCGTTTGGCTGTGGCAATGGCCTGAAGTCCGGCAACGCCAATGCCTGTGACAAGGACTTTAATCGGGGGAAGCGTCCCAGCTGAAGTAATCATCATCGGGAAAGATTTTTGGGATAAAGAAGCGGCTTTGATGACAGCCTGATAACCGGCAAGGTTGTTTTGGGAGGATAGAATATCAAAGGGTTGAGCTCGGGAGATGCGCGGCATTTTTTCAAGCGCAAAGCAGGTTGTGAGCTTTTTTTTGAGTTCTTCAAAAGATTGAGGTGTCAAATTTTGAAGATTGCCGATAAGAACCGTTTGGGGTTTATAAAGGATGGCTTCATCTTTGTCTGGGGCGTT
>ERZ1034763.873-NODE-873-length-11507-cov-8.502532_pt1 | contig 11507 bp, 9 predicted proteins | sample MGYA00520701_ERZ1034763 | MGnify/ENA primary metagenome ERZ1034763 (study PRJEB33766, sample SAMN09781707) | gut metagenome | biome: gut microbiome | host: Homo sapiens | place: Madagascar | study: EMG produced TPA metagenomics assembly of the PRJNA485056 data set...
CTAATATTCTTTATAGATATAAAAGGTCACGCCAAAGAATAAAAAACAAAAAAGAAAAAGAATAAAAATTATTATTGCAAAAAAGCACTCATTATGGGTGCTTTTATTATTGACTTTTTTCTTTTATAATGAGATAATAAGTACTGTATGAACTTTGCTATGAAGGAGAATAAACTATGGCAAAAGAGATGGCTAAAGCCTACAACCCAAAAGAGGTTGAAGACAAAATATATGACTTTTGGCAGGAGGGCAACTACTTCCACGCAGAAGTAGATAAGGACAAGAAACCTTATACTATTGTTATGCCACCTCCAAATATTACAGGTCAGCTACATATGGGTCATGCCCTAGACAACACTCTACAGGATATTCTTATCCGTTGGAGAAGAATGCAGGGTTATTCTGCACTATGGCTACCCGGTACAGACCATGCCAGTATTGCAACAGAAGCTAAAATTGTTGAAGCAATGCGTAAAGAGGGAATTACTAAAGAAGATTTAGGCAGAGAAAAGTTCCTTGAAAGAGCATGGGAGTGGAAAAAAGAATACGGTGGTAGAATCGTTAGCCAGTTAAAGAAGATGGGTTCTTCTTGTGACTGGGAAAGAGAACGCTTTACAATGGATGAAGGCTGTTCTAAGGCTGTTAAGGAAGTTTTTGTTCGTCTATACAACAAAGGCTTAATTTACAGAGGAGAAAGAATCATCAACTGGTGTCCTCATTGTAAAACATCAATTTCTGATGCAGAAGTTGAATTTGAAGAACAAGCAGGTCATTTCTGGCATCTTCGTTACCCACTAACAGATGGTAGTGGATACCTAGAACTTGCTACAACAAGACCTGAAACATTACTTGGTGATACAGCAGTAGCAGTTAACCCAAGTGATGAAAGATACAAGGATTTAGTAGGCAAAACATTAACACTTCCACTTGTTGGCAGAGAAATTCCAATTATTGCCGATGATTATGTTGATGTTGACTTTGGTACAGGTGTAGTTAAGATTACTCCTGCTCACGACCCTAACGACTTCCAGGTTGGTCTAAGACACAACCTACCTGTTATTAATGTAATGACAGATGACGCTAAGATTGTTGAAGATTATCCAAAGTATGCCGGTATGGATAGATACGAAGCAAGAGAAGCTATCGTTAAGGACCTTGACGAAGGTGGTTTCCTTGTTAAGATTGAAAAGCATGACCACAATGTTGGTACTTGTTACAGATGTCACAGCACAGTTGAACCAAGAGTTTCTAAGCAATGGTTCGTAAAGATGGATGAACTAGCAGGTCCTGCTATTGAATGTGTTAAGAGTGGCAAAACTAAATTTGTTCCTGAAAGATTTAATAAGATTTATTATCACTGGATGGAAAATATCCGTGACTGGTGTATTTCTCGTCAGCTATGGTGGGGTCACAGAATTCCTGCTTACTACTGTGATGAATGTGGCGAAGTAACAGTTGCAAAGGAAATGCCTGAGAAGTGCCCTAAGTGTGGTTGTACTCACCTACATCAGGATGAAGATACACTTGATACTTGGTTCAGCTCAGCTTTATGGCCTTTCTCAACTTTAGGTTGGCCTGATAAGACACCTGAACTTGACTACTATTTCCCAACTAATACACTTGTTACAGGTTATGATATTATTTTCTTCTGGGTTGCAAGAATGATTTTCAGCTCAGTTGAACAGATGGACAGTCAGCCATTTGATACTGTATTTATTCACGGTATTGTTCGTGATGAAAACGGTGTTAAGATGAGTAAGTCACTTGGTAACGGTATTGACCCACTACTTGTTATTGACCAGTACGGTGCTGATGCTCTAAGAATGTTCCTAGCTACAGGTAACTCACCGGGTAACGATATGAGATATTCCGAAAAGAGAGTTGAGGCTTGTCGTAACTTTGCTAATAAGCTATGGAATGCAAGTAGATTTGTTCATATGAACATTGATGATTATGATGTTAAGAATGAACTACCTGCTACTCTTGAAACAGAGGATAAGTGGATTCTTCATACATTAAATAATGTAGCAAAAGAAGTTAACGAAAATCTTGAAAAGTTTGAGCTTGGTATTGCACTTTCTAAGATTTATGACTTTATTTGGAATAGCTACTGTGACTGGTATATTGAACTTTGTAAGGCTAGATTACAGAGTGAAGGTGAAACTGCTCAGAATGCTCGTCAGGTACTAATTTATGTTCTTGACAAGATTCTAAAGCTATTACATCCATTTATGCCATTTATCACAGAAGAAATTTGGCAGACAATTCCTCACGATACAGACGGTAAAACTGTTATGCTTGAGAAGTATCCTGAATATGACCCTAACCTTGACTTCCCAAGTGAAGCTGAAGAAATGATGAAGGTTATGGAAGCTATTACTGCTATTCGTACTCAGAGAAACGAAATGAATGTTCCACCATCAAAGAAAGCAAAGCTATTTATTGCTACTGCTATTCCTGAAACATTTAGTAATGGCGAACAGTTCTTTAAGAAATTAGCATCAGCAAGTGAAGTTGAAATCAGTGATTCATTTGATATTGACGGTGCAGTTACTGTTGTTACAAGTGATGCAAAAATCTATATTCCAATGGAAGAACTGGTTGACAAAGAAGCTGAACTAAAGCGTCTTAATAAGGAACTAAAGCAAGTTGAAAAAATGCTTGCTCAGGATGAAGGAAAACTTAATAATCCGGGCTTTATGTCTAAAGCACCTGAAAAGGTTATTGAAAAGATTAAAGGTCAAGCAGAAAAGGAAAGAGAAAAGATTGCTCTTATCCATGCTGCTATGGATGCACTAAAATAAACAAATTTGCTCCCTAAAACTAGGGAGCATTTTTTCTTTTTCACAAGAATAGTTACAAAATGCCCCATAAGTTGAAAAAAATATATGTAAATGTTATAATGAAAATTGGTAACATCCTTGTTGTAATAGTGACAAGGACTTAATTTAAAAGACAAATGAATAAATATATTTGAAATTACTTAGAAATTCTAGGAGGAATAACTGTGGGAAAAGTACAGAAGATTTCTATAACACTAACATTAGTTTTGCTTACTGCTTTTCTAATGATTGTGCCTATGACTTCAGTTAGTGCCGTAAATTATTTTGATGGTGCTAAGATGATTTCAACAAATGGTTACAAATATTACAGAGCATGGAGTCAAGACCAATTCCCTTGGCACAATACAAAACCCAGTGATGCTTGGGAAAGTGACTGGATGAACCGTTATGGTTGTAGTACAGTTGCTATGGCTAAGATGTTTGTAGAAGCCGGTGTTGCCAACCCTAATTCAGTAAATCCCGGTACATTAATGTCAAAGTATGGATCACCATCAAAAGGTATCGGTGATGTAGGCATTTATTGGTCAACTTTAGCCGGTCAGTTCGGTATGAGTTGCGAAAGTTTTCAGCAGTACCCATCAGGTTCTTTTTACAGTACTGCTATGAAGTATTTTAATGATAGTAACGCTCAGTATCATTTACTGTTAAAGGTAACTTCTCCAACAACATCATCACACTATGTACAGATTGACCGTCAAGCTACTGTAAAGCAAAAGACTTTGGTTATTAACGATTCAACTGCTATTTATGACGGTGGTACAAGATACAATACTGCTAATGATTACTATAACGCTTTAGCGCTAAAGAAACTTTCATCAACTAATTACACACCTTGTTATTTTGTTGTGTTTAAAAATAACAACACAGTAAAGCTAAAGTCACTTTCTGAAAGCAAATCAACAGCAGTAAAACTTTCTTGGTATCCTAACGGTGCTTGTGAAAAATATACTGTATATAAAAGAAAGAAAGGCGCAACTTCTTGGTCCGGTAAAAGTTTCAAGACTTATGCATCATCAGCCGGTGAGGGTATTCGCAGTTGTACAGATACAGATGTAAAACCGGGTAATACATATGAATATACTGTTAGAGGTTGCTATTACGACAAAAACGGTAAAGCAGTTTATTTGAAATATAACAAAACAGGTAAGAGTATCAATGTTGAAACCGATGCTCCTAAGTTGGTAAGTGCAAAAAGTATTGACCACAATACTATTCAAGTAAATTGGGATAGTGTTAAGGGCGCTACAGGATATAAGGTTTACCGTAAAAAGGCTAACGAAAAAACATATACATCATTAAAGAATGTTAGTGGTACAAGCTTTAAGGATAATACTGCTGAGGTTGGTGAAGTATATTATTATACTGTCAGAGCTTATGTAAACAGTTCAACTAACCTTGGTGACTATGATAAAAACGGTATTAAGGGTGTGGCACTTCCAAAAGCTCCTAAACTTATAAGTGCCGAAAGTAAAGATTTTTGCGCAATTAAAATCACTTGGAAAAAAGTAGATGATGCTTCCGGTTACTATGTTTACCGTAAATCGGACTTAGACAAAACATACAAGCAAATTGCTGAAGTAAATGGAAATAAAACATTCACTTCAACAGATCTTTCAGCAACTACAGGTGTAAAATATCAATACACAGTAAGAGCATATAAAAATCGTGACGGGAAGTCCTATGCCGGTGCATATAATTCAAAGGGCTTAACTGCTACTGCTTGTACAAATGCCCCAACAATAAAGAGTGGTACAAGCAAATCAGCTACAAAGTTAAAGATTACTTGGAATAAAGTAAACGGTGCATCCGGTTATAATGTTTATCGAAAAGATGAAAGTAGCAAAACATATAAACTTCTAAAAACTATAAACGGAAACGGTAACACAGAGTACACAGACAATGGTCTGAAATGTGGTGTAAAGTATTATTACAGAGTCAACGGTTTTAGAACTGTTAGCGGTAAGAATTACGAAGGCTTTGGCAGTTCCGATTATTTAGGAATGACAAATCCCGAACAACCGGGACTAAAAAGTGCAAAGAGTGCAGGTTACAACACTATTGTACTAACATGGACTAAGGTTGACGGTGCTACAGGTTACGAAGTTTATAGAAAGACAACAGGTTCTTATAGCAAAATAGGAACAGTAAACGGTCAATCAAAAGTTACATTTAAAGATGAAAAAGCAACTACAGGTGTAAAATATCAATACACAGTAAAGGCTTTTTACAATAAAGACGGTATCAAGAGATACAGTACTTACGAAAATTATATTCATGGTACTGCATATCCCGGCAACCCAACTATAAGTTCTGTTTCAAGTGTTGAGTACAATGCTATTGAACTAAAGTGGGACAAGGTTGACGGTGCTAACGGATATAAGATTTACAGAAAATTACCATCAGACAAAAATTATAAAGAACTTATTACTCTTTATGAACAAACAGATAAATACACAGACCAAACAGTAACTTGTGGTACAAATTATCAGTATGTTATGAAGTCTTTTAGATATGAAAACGGAAAGGCTTATAACAGTGGAAACAGTTCTGTTGTAACTTGCAAGGCTATTCCAACAATGCCAAAGGTAAAGGTTTCTGTAGCTAGTTACAATTCACTAAATATTAGTTGGTCAAAGGTAAACAGTGCTACAGGTTACAGAGTTTATTATAAGAAAGATAACGCAAAGAAGTGGTCAACACTTGCAACATTTGAAAATGGTGCACTTACAAGTTGTGAACATCGTAAATTAACAACAGGTGTTAACTACACATATACAGTTAGAGCTTACTATAAAGACGGTAGAAAGACTATCTGGGGTGACTTTAACCAAACAGGTGTTACTAAGAAACCTGTTACATCAGCACCAAAGCTGGTTTCTGTTACTTCATCTACTGCTACTAATGTAACTGTTAAGTGGGACTCAGTAAGTGGTGCTAACGGCTACAAGGTAATGCGTAAAGTAGACGGTAGCAAAACATGGTCAACAATTGGTACAACCAACTCTAAGAAACTTTCTTACACTGACAAAAAGGTTTCTTGTGGCGTTAAGTATCATTACACAGTCAGAGCATACAGAAATGTTAGAAAGAAACCTGTACTTGGTTCTTACAACTCTAACGGTTTAGAGATTATGACTATTCCTGACAGACCGGTTGTTTCAGTATCTTCAGCAAATTACAACAAGCTAAATGTAAGTTGGAGCAGAAGTAACGGTGCTACAGGCTATAAGGTTTACAGAAAAGTTGTAAACGGTACATATAAGCTAATTAAGAACCTAAGTGGTTCTACTGCTACAGGCTTTACCGATACAGTAGAATGTGGTACAGAGTATTACTACTATGTTACTGCTTATGTAATTAATAATAAGGTTGAGTACGGTAGCTTTGACAGTGAAGCAGTAAAGGGCAAGGCTGTTCCTCAGACAGTAAAGCTAGGTTCACCATCAACTACTAAGGGTCAGGCAAAGATTAATTGGTCAACAGTACCTGGTGCTACAGGCTACTATGTATATAGCAAAACAGGCAACAGTGGTTATAAGCTAATTGCTGATGTTAAGGGTGGCAATGTTAAGAGTTATACAGATAAGAATGTTGTTAGTGGTAAGAAATATACTTACACAGTATGTGCATACACAATTTGTCCTGCCGGTTATATCTCCGGTAACTACAACAAAACAGGTGTTACAATTACAGTAAAATAAATATAAAATTAAGTGGTGCTTTTCAGCACCACTTTTTTGTACATAAAATAGGGCAAAATAAAAGGACTTGCAGTTAAGCAAGTCCTTATCTTATATTGATTATTTAATTTTACAAGTTGTTTCAACTTTCTTTGCAACATTATCCATAAAGTCGCCACTGAAGTTTTCTACTTCACCTGCATCAACCAGCTTTGCTAAACTTGGGTCAATTGGAAGTTTTGCAAGAACTTCAAGGTTGTTTTTCTTTGCAATTTCTTCAATATGGCTTTCACCGTAAATCTTATGCTCCTTGCCACAATCAGGACACTTAAAGTAACTCATATTCTCTACAATACCAAGGATAGGAATATTCATTATATTTGCCATATTAACGGCTTTTTCTACAATCATAGATACAAGTTCCTGAGGTGAGGTTACGATGATTATACCGTCTACAGGAAGGCTTTGAAATACTGTTAGAGGAACATCTCCTGTTCCCGGAGGCATATCAACAAACATATAGTCAATATCACTCCAAATAACATCAGTCCAAAACTGCTTAACTGCACCGGCAATTACAGGGCCTCTCCATACTACAGGACTTGTTTCATCAGGTAGCAGTAGGTTAATAGACATAATGTCAATGCCATCTTTAGTTTTTGCAGGGAAGATACCGTCATCATTACCCTTTGCCTTTTCGTGTATACCAAAAGATTTTGGAATAGAAGGACCGGTAATATCAGCATCAAGAATTGCTGTCTTATAGCCCTTTCTGTTCATTGTAACGGCAAGTGTAGATGTTACAAGGCTCTTGCCTACACCACCTTTGCCGGATACAACACCGATTACCTTTTTTACTGAACTGTATTGATTTAATTTTTCAATTAAATTTTCCGGTTTCTTACTGTTGCAACTTTCGCCACAACTGGAACAATCGTGAGTACAACCCATTTTATTACCTCTTTTTATTCTTGATTATCTTCAACAGGAGTATCGTCTTCTGTTACTTCCTCGTTCTGTTCAAGTTCTTCTGTTTCGTCAGTTTCGTTTTCATCAGTAGCATCAATTTCTTCCATAATGCCACCTTCAACATTGCCTTCTTCTACTTCTTCCTTTTCAACTTCAAAACCACTTAGGAATGTATATGGAATACCGTAACCTAGAGCTACACCTGCTAAGCAAACAACAATAGAACTGTTGCCAAGTGTATCGCCCAATGGTAGTGTTGGTGCAAGACTTGTAAGTAAAATGTAAAGTGATGGTAGTATCATAATAATCAGTGTAGCAACACTAAATCTCTTTACAGGTTTACCGTCACCAACTCTTGTTGCATAAAATAGAATTAAGCCAAATACTACTGTTACAAGTGCGTTAATCACATTTTGTACTGTAGTTGACTGGTTAAGTGTGCTAAAGAAGTATGTGCATACGATAAAAGCAATTACCAAAAAAGCAGATAGAATTAAGTTTATTGTGTTTTTCTTATTCATTATTATTCCCTCCGAAGGATAAAATTTTTGTTAGTTAGTATTATAAAGTATCTATGTGATAGATATATGAATTATTTAATTTTTGCAGTTAAACAGTACCAACCGTTTAAGAACAACTTGTCTGTAATTTCAAAATTCTTTGAAACTGACTCAATAACTTCATCAACTCTAGTGTCGATAATGCCACTCATAATGTATATAGAGTTCTCTTTCATAAACTCTTTAACACCTTCTGATAGGAACATAATTGCATCTGCTACAATGTTTGCAACAACAATGTCATATTTGCCGGTAACCTTTTCTGTAAAGTTGCCTTCAATAGCAGTGAAACGGTCTGATACATTGTTAAGCTCAGCATTTTCCTTAGCTGTCTTAACTGCAAGACCGTCAATATCAACACCGACTGCCTTCTTTGCACCCAACAGTAAAGATGCAATAGCAAGGATACCACTGCCACAACCAACATCAAGTACAGTGGAATTCTCTGTAACAACTTTTTCTAATACACCAAGGCAAAGACTTGTTGTTTCGTGAGTACCTGTACCAAAGGCAAGACCGGGATCTAGGTTAATTACAATTCTGCCCTGTGGGTCATAGTTTTCTCTCCATGTAGGGCGAATCAGTAGCTTTTCGCCAATAGGTGTAGGCTGAAAATATTGTTTCCAGTTGTTAAGCCAATCCTCATCGGCACAGTCAAGTGAATCAATAGTAAATTCAATATTAGCTTCCTTTAATTTTTCGGAAATCTGACTGATTGCTTCAAGAGGATTGTCCTCACAACTAATATACATATGAACCTTAGCCTTAGTCCTATCCTTTTTTAATAAGTCCTCATCAATAAGGTCAATGTGTGCAATTTCTTCAACATCTTGTTCAAGGTTTGTGTAGTCCTCAATATAGATACCATAAGGTACAACCTCATTAGCTATATCGGAAGTAATGTCAACATCCTTGTTGTCTATTGTAACAGTAATTTCTGTCCAATCCATAAAATCACCAATCCTAAAATAATAATACCTTTTAATTTTACTGTATTTCGGCTAAAAATACAAGGGTGTAATCAGTACAAAAAAAGACTGACCTACCAAGTAAGTCAGTCCTAAAAATTACTGAATTGAACTATCTAGGTAACGTTCTAGTTCTTCATCATCCTTTTTCTTCTTTTCTTTAATAACAAAGAAGGTTGTTACAGTTGCAAGAAGTGCAACAACTGAGGAAACTAAAGCAACAAATACGCTAACGCTCATTCCACATATCTTTTTCATCTCGAAATACCTCCTAAATATCAAAGTCGATATAATTAGTCTATCTAATGTAGATTATTTTATCACTTTTAATTAAATTAGTCAATAAATCAAGTGAATTTTACAAAAGAAAAAAGCAGAGTTAAAAACTCTGCTTACATTTCATTAAATTAAGCGTTTGCCTTAGTAGCTAAAGATGACTTCATTCTAGCAGCTTTGTTCTTGTGCATAATGTTCTTAGCTGCAGCCTGGTCAATCTTCTTTGTAGCAAGACTAACTGCCTCAGCCTTGTTAGCATCGTTGTTTTCGATTGCTTCATAAGCTTTCTTAACTGTAGTCTTTAGGTTAGACTTAATCATCTTGTTCTGTTCTGTCTTTGTAGCGATAACCTTAACACGCTTTTTAGCTGATTTAATGTTTGGCATTGTCTCACCTCCAAAAAATATTATTAAATCATAACGCAAGGCTTATTGTAGCATTATTATTGCAAAAATGCAAGTGTTTTTTTCAAATTTTTCAAATATATTTTAAAAAATCAACATATTGTGGTGCTATTCTGTAAAACACAAGGATTTGTAGGCAAAGAATAAGAAAAATTACTTTTTCCCGTTCTTTTTGATTCGTAAATACATAAATAGCATAATTAATACAAATACAGCTATAACAACTCTGACAATAATTCCGTAAGTACCTTTTAGTAAGCTAACACTAGGTATTAATGCGTCAATAGTCCACCATATGCCCATAAAAATAAACATAATGGAAGCAACAACTGTAATTGCACCTAATTTATTTTTCTTTCCAAAAGCAAAAGTACCGATGGCAAGTAAGAACCAAAGGATTGCATATAAATAAGGTAAAATGTCACTCATAGTCGAAAAACCTACCTTTCAATTTATATTATATATACATATTTAAATAAAGTAAAGAAAAACTATATTTTTTCAGATATTTTTTTAAAAAAGTATTGACTTTTAGCACTCTCGGTGCTAAAGTAATAACTGTAGTTAGCACTCGGGTGTGCAGAGTGCTAAACAAGAAGAATAAATGGTGAGGCGATTTAAATGAGTCTATCAGACAGAAAAAAGAAAATCCTCTCCTGTGTTGTTGAGTCTTACATTGCCGATGGTGAGGCTGTAGGTTCAAAAACACTTCAAGCTGCTTTAGATTTTGAAGTTTCTTCTGCTACTATTAGAAATGAGATGGCTGCCCTTGAGAATGAAGGTTACTTAATTCAACCTCATACTTCAGCCGGTAGAATCCCATCACAAAAAGGTTATCGTTATTATATTGATAACCTAATGGAAAAGACAGAACTTAATCCACGATTTACCCAATATGCAGATTCTTTCTTGAGGAAAAGAGCTGAGTCTCCGGAAAGTGTACTGAATGCAGCGTCAACTCTATTAACTGAGTTAACCGGTTTGCCTTCAGTTGCAACAACACCTCCTGAGGGTAATTCAAGAGTCCATAAGCTAAGGTTTGTACAAACAGGCAGATATACCGGTATGGTTGTACTGATAACTTCAACAGGTATGGTTAAGAGCCAGTTGTTTAGAACAGAATTTGTTTTAACACCTGATATGCTTAGAGTGTTTGATGAAGCACTTAACAAATCTTTTGCAGGACTTCCACTAAAAGATATTACAAAGGCCTTTATCCAAACCACTGCTTTAGGTTTTGGTGAACTTTCATTCTTTATGCCAAATGTTCTTTTGGCAATTAGGGACGCAGCAAAAGAGGCCTCTCACATATCTGTAGCTGAAAGTGGAATGACTAAGTTGTTGTTTTTAAATGATTTTGATATTTTTTCAGCAAGAGATATTTTAAAGTTTTTAAGTGACAAAAACAATGTTTCCGAATTACTGACAATGAACACAGGTACAAAGGTTATTATTGGTGAGGAAAGTGGTAAATATGAGCTTTCAAATTCGGGAATTGTTGTTTCTAGATATAACTTAGGTGGTTCAATGGCAGGTGCAGTTGCCGTTATTGGCCCACAAAGAATGAGTTATAAGGACATTGTTTCGGCAACAGAATATGTAGCTGAAAAGTCCGGTGAATTAATAAGTGAACTGCTTGAGGCAGATTAGGAGATGAAATAATGGCTAAAGAAGAAAAGAAGAAAAATTCTAAGGCTCAGGAAGAAACTGTAGAAGCTACAGAAACAGAAACTAAAGCCGAAGAAGCCACAGAAGAAAAAGAGCCTACTGCAGAAGAAAAGCTGACAGAGGAGCTAAAAAAAGAAAA
>ERZ1034763.874-NODE-874-length-11493-cov-7.874016_pt1 | contig 11493 bp, 7 predicted proteins | sample MGYA00520701_ERZ1034763 | MGnify/ENA primary metagenome ERZ1034763 (study PRJEB33766, sample SAMN09781707) | gut metagenome | biome: gut microbiome | host: Homo sapiens | place: Madagascar | study: EMG produced TPA metagenomics assembly of the PRJNA485056 data set...
GAAGCATTGTGGCAGCAGATGTTTTTTACAATTTTACTGGCGAAACTGCGTTTGCTCAGACTATTAAGGTAAACAACCCTAATTTTACTGAACCTAACATGTATGGTCATGACGGAGCTGTTTCTTATGTTTCATTTTCAAAAGACCCATTAGATGGAACTGTTTATAAATGGAGAGGTTCACCTATTACAATTGGTTTTCCACAATTGGATAATATATATATACGTCATTTTGAAGACGATAATGATAGTGATAGCTATGGCTGGATTACTGAACATATTCAACCAGCATATTCATGGCAATATTTCTCTTTTGATGGTGGAGATAGGGGGAATAAACTTGTGATTACTCAAGTTGGCGCTAGAAGTTATGAATTATGGTGTAATTATTTAGGACGAAATTTCAATGGTGAAGGCAAGTTTAAAGTAAAAGATGGAACTATTTACGTAGACCAGGAGACAGGAATAAAGATAATCAGTGGAAATCCGTCGTGGGTTGCGGCGGGAGGTTCAGTCAGTGCATATTATCGCATACAAAACCAATACTAAATATTTTATTTTGATATAACAATTAATATAGATTTTGAAAGGAGTTACAATGAAAAAGAGAAGAAAAAAGCTATTAAGCATTGGAAAGCGGGCGTTATCCTCGCTGTTATGTACTGCGCTGCTGCTTGGAAGCATTGTGGCAGCAGATGTTTTTTACAATTTTACTGGCGAAACTGCGTTTGCGCAAATTACGACAGTATCTGATCCTGACTGGGATGGTGAAAGTGGCTCTACGTATGGCGATACAGAATATTTCCAATATTCAAGAGATTACTTATTAGGCAGTGTCTATAAATATAGAGGTAGTGCAATTAAAGTTGCTCCTAGCTTTTTTAATTTAATATGGCGCTGGGCGGATGAGGATAAAGATGGGTTCCGTGAAATGACAGACGCTCAATTACGGAGTGAAAACTATAAGGGACATTTTAGGTTTGGAATACGTACTGGAAGTAATTCTATGACTTACTCAGGAATGACAGGAAGAGGTAGTTCCACTGCTATAGAACAAACTGTATCGACTGTTGGAACATATAATTACTTGGTAGAAGCAATATCATCTAAGTATTATGAATATTATACGGTTGCATCAGGCACCTTTTATGTAGACAAGGAGACAGGAATAAAGATACTCAGTGGAAATCCGTCGTGGGTTGCGGCGGGTGGTTCAATCAGTGCTAGTAGTATTAAAGCACAGTACACATCTCAGTTGGGAAAAATCAATGACAGCACGACAGTTAAGCTTTCTACTAAAAATAATATAACTTCATGGTCTGATTCAAGTCTGTCAACATCATTAGCAGTGCCATCCAATGCAAGTGGAACCTATACATATTATGCTTATGCACAGAATCCTAGTGGTGGTGTATTTAAACAGCAGTTATCAGCTACAGTAGATTCAATCTCTGGTGCAAAGCTCGTATCGGATGGCTTTAATGGCAAGACATACACGCCAGGCACAACTTTGACGGTAGGCAACTCTGTAACTTATCACAATGTAATGAGATATGCTGGTGAGAATAAGACAAATCAGACGGCGGGCGTTACAATTAAATTTGGCAGCAATGCTGCAGCATCAAGCGTAAAATTGCCAACAAACGTAAAAGGGGACTATGCCTATACACTTTATAAAGGCAGTTACAGCCTCGGAACAGGTAAGATTTACATGGACTATCAGACAGGCATAGATAAGGCTAATGCTACTAATTCAAATGTAACAAGTCTTTCTCCGGGTAACAAGCTCAGTGCTGGTAATATATCTGTAAAGTATACATCCGCAAAAAGCACTCTTAATCATGTGGTTGGTAAAGGCGGCAATACCTCGCTTATTAAGATTATACCAGAAAGTGATTATTCAACATCACTTGCATGGAATGATGCCAAATTAGTGAGTGAAATTGAAATACCTGGTGGAACATCAGGCAATTATCAATACAGATATGTTGTGAAAAATGAGTACACAGATGAATTGTATGCATCTGATCCTATCACAGTAAATGTTGACTCTCATGAAAAGGTTAATGTTAATAATGGTAACGATGAGAATTTGTCTTTAGGTGATTCAATCTATGCAAGCAGCATTACAGCGTCATATGAAGGTACAGATATTGATGAAAATGTTAATGCAGATGATATTTACGTTATCGCAGCATCCGATTGGGAAGGAAAAGAAGACAGGAACAATTCAGGTCTTGTTAAAGAAATAAAAGTCCCAGACGATGCATCAGGAAGTTTTGATTACTATGTCGTAATTAAAGACTCGACAAGTGCAAAGGGTTACTGGGCTGCCAAATATACGGTTGATTGTTCGGAAAATTCAACTGGATTCGATGAAACTATCTGGTATTCCCATACAGAAGATGGAATTGAGTGGAATTACAAGCTTGATAAGAGCGGTAACATTATAGGACTTTATACGACATCTTCTAATCTGTCTAAGATAGTAGATGAGGGTGGTATTCTAAATATTCCTGCTGTAGTTAACGGTAGAACTGTTGTTAAAATAGGTGGTGGAACAGAAAGTACTCCGGTTATACCTTCAACCGCACAGGGCTGGACAAGACTTTCATTGCCTTCGAGCGTTACAACGCTTAATGATTTTGCGTTTTATCAGACAGGTGCAAATGCTCAGATAACTATACCTTCGAGTGTAACAGCAATTGGTATAAAGGCTTTTTACCAGTCTAATATCAAAGGTGTAAAACTGTCAGGCATGGAAGGTACTGTTGGCTCATATGCTTTTGGTAAAACAAGTAATTTAAAGACTATATCCATTACTGGAGGAGACAAGGGACTTGAGATAAGTTCTGTTTCCTTTGCCGACACAGGCGCAACAGATGTAACAATAAAGGGTAATGTTACATTAAACCAGAAAGCTTTTCGTGGTAATACATCTCTTAAATCAGTTGCGATTGATGGAAATATTAATGTTGGACCAGGAGCTTTCTCTGGAGACTTATCAATAACAAGCCTCAATATTAACGGTACTGTCGATGTCGGCGAATATGCCTTTGACGGACTTACATCTTTAGCAGGTCTTTATCTGCCAGAAAAAGTAACTCTTCATTCTCACTCATTTGAGGGGCTTTCATCTCTGACAAAGTTAGAGACAGAGACATCTCTTCCAGCCCTTTCATTTAGTAATAGTGGAAAGGTAAATACATTAATCCTTGGAGAGGGTGTAAGTAGTATATCCTACGATTGGGAGGGACATACAAGTTCTGTTTCCTCACGTACTGTGTATATTAAAAACGCAGACACAATTTTAGAGTTTTATGGAAAGGATGGAACATATTATAGTTCTATGGGTTCGTCAGGAAATGTAAATGTTTATGTTCCAAGTGCTCAAAAGGATTTAGGCAGTTCTGTGTCTCCTGACAGCAATGGCGTATTGAAGATTAACGGAGATACAGCAAGAGCACACGGCGAGTATGACTTGTATGAAAAGGGAACAGCGCAGTCGGTTGTGTTTAATGGTACTGTAAATGTTTCAGAACAGATTAAGGGTGATAACGTAACAAGCCCTAAGATAGATGATGATACAAAGACGCAGACGGGTATCGAAGCATATTACAATGGTACGCTTCTGACTACTAATCCAGACGGAGTTAAAGTTACTCTTGACAAAGATAAGATGACTGTTAATAGGATGTATGGATCTGAAGAGGGCGATAGTTATTATGCAGACGATTTCTATGTAGTTAAAACATCAGATTACACAAAAGAAGCAGCTAAAGATGGAGGATTAACAGAATCAGCTATAGCAGCTTACCCAGCAGTGCAGGCAACTAATGATGATTTATCAAAAGACTCAAATGTTGGCTCACTTGCGGTTACTGTTGTGGTTTTCTATGATAAAGCCGATGGAGAGAGAGCATACTATACTGCTCCGGTATCAATCCGAATCGAACGCTATACGGATAAAACTTACATTGAACAGAAGTACGGTTCATATGAGGAAATCACAAAAGCTTTCATGGAATATGAAAAGCAGATAAAAGAACTACAGGATCTGCTTGCAAATGCAGGTGTTGACAAGATTGAGGAATTAACTCAGATGCTTGATGAATACAAGAGAGCATATGCCGCTCTTGCGGAGACACTTGAAGAATATGTTAAAAATAACAATGCAGGTGATAACAAGTATTTTGGCGAAGTTACTAAGCCAGACGGAACAGTAGTAAAAGTAATCTATATTAATGGAGATCCGACACAGTATGAAGATACCGGAAAGACTGATAAGGATGGCAACAAGATATATAAGGTATCATACGATTTGGATAAGGATGGAACTCCAGAGACTATTTATATTGTCGTTAAAAATGATGGAGTCTATATTGTGGATATTGACGGCAATCCTGTTAAGGATGACAATGGTAAGGATATTGTATTTAAAGATACAATAAATGCTTTAAAGCGTCAGTTAGCTGCACAGTTAGCATCTCTCAAAAAGGAACTTGACAGCTGCGACAGTGGTCTTAAAAAGATTAAAGATGCAATGCAGGATGCTGGTATTACTATTAATCCAAGTGCATCGTTAGATGATTATACACAGATTGCTAATGGTATTACTGATCTGAAAAAGAGGATAGAGGCTCTTGGTACAAGTCTTTCCGAGGCTGAACAGAAAGTTACTGATTACTCTGGAGCAATCAGTACTATATATGCAAAACTTATGGATGACGCACTTACAACAAAGCAGGCAATGAGCCTTCAGGAAACATTAAATGCTATTATTAATAAGATAGATGTCATGAAAGCATCAAATGCAGACCTTACTAATCAGGTAAGCAATGCAAACTCGCAGATTTCGCAGCTTGAAAATCAGTTGAAGACAACTCAAGATAGTTTATCAAAAGCAAATGCAGATATAACTGCTGCCGAAAAGGATAAGGCAGACCTGCAGACACAGTACGAGAAAGCTATCGCAGAAGGTAATGCGGAAAATGCGGCAAAGCTTAAAGAACAGATGGATGCAAAGGATGCTGCATTAGCAGAGCTTAAAGCAACAAAGACAAGCCTTGAGCAGAAGCAGAAAGATATTGAAGAGGCTCAGGATACTGTAAAACAGCTTCAGAAGCAGCTCAATGATAAGAATACAGAAATTGAAAAGCTCAAGAAGCAGATTGAACAGTTAAGTAATGATGCAGAAGTATATAAGACAACACTTGATAATATCAACAGTATTTTTGGACTTTCCCTTAAACAGGGGGATGATGTTGATAAGGCACTTAGAGATTATGTGGCTGCTGTATTAGCTGATCGTAAAACAATATCTGATATTCAGAAGGTTGTTAAATCATCATCTACAGGTGATGCTCTTGTTTCTGATGTTAAGGCAGCTATAGCAAATGGAAGTGGTAATACTGGCAATACTGACACCACAGATGAAGCTGTATATAAGAATGGCTATAATGCTGGCTATAAAGATGGATTAAAGGATGGAGTAGCTGCTTCGGGAAATAATTCTGGCAATAGCAGTGCAGATGTAAATGCAGCATATAATAATGGATACAATGCTGGATATGCTGCAGGTGCAGCTAATAACTCAGGAAATTCGGGAAGCATAGATACAAGTTATTATGACAGACAAATTGAAAGTCTTAATAACAGAAATAGCCAGCTTTCAGATGAAAACAGTTCTCTTAATGAGAGAGTGTCACAACTTGAAGATGAAAACAGCGGACTGAGTGATCAGATAGCATCCCTGTCAGATGAAAACAGTGGACTTAATTCGCAAATTGAGTCGCTTAACGGACAGGTTTATGCATTAAGAAACAGTCAGACCGCAACAAGCACTCCGTCAGATGAAGCGGCAGTTGAAGAACTTGAAACAACTGATACAACAGAAGAAAGTGCAGTTGTGACAGTAAGTGAAGACGCTGCAGCTGAAGAATCATTGACAGGCTTGCCAACGTCTAATTTAACAGACTTAACGGATTCTGTTCCAGTATCTAAAGTAACATTTGACTCTAACCTGGATAATGATGCTGATACAACAGGCATGGCTGAAGCAAGTGTAACAGCAACAAATGAAAAGCATATAAAGCCTGCTGCCGCTGCAGCAATGGGAATAATGGGTGCAGGCTCAGTAGGTGGCTTAGGATATGCGGCTTACTATGCACTTAGTAAAAGCGGCAATCTTCCATTCAGAAGAAAAAAAATCGGAGAGTTAGATGATGATATAGATGTGGATGTTGACGTCGATGACGACATGCCGTCAGATGATATTGACGAGTATGAGGAAGATGATGAAGACTTCGACGAGTTCAACTAATTAGCTGTCAATCGAAACATAATAAATAATAACAGAAAATTGAAATAAAGCGTGGTGCATTATAAAGTGCATCACGCTTTTCATATGTAGCTCCCCCATATCCCTGATATATGTATATTCTGGGAGGGGAAAGATTATGCAGAAAAAATAAAACAGCCCTTCTCATACTTAGAGAAAGGGCTGAAATTATTTTGGACGTTTTGAATAATTGCTCTACCGTAAGGTAGAAAGTAAAAATGATCTCTTGTTTACTTCTTCTTAACTTTGCTGTTCGCTGCCCCTTTCAGCTTAGCACCAGCTTTAAACTTAGGGGCGAAACATGCAGGAATATTAATTGCTTCTCCTGTATGAGGATTCTTTCCCGTTCTTGCTGCACGCTCAGCTACTTCAAAAGTACCGAAACCTACAAGCTGCAACTTGTCGTGTTCAGCGGTTACTTCTGTTACTACTTCGATAAATGCATTAAGGACAGCTTCGGAATCTTTCTTGGATGTCCCTGCCTTATCTGAAATAGCAGAAATTAGTTCTGTCTTATTCATCTTTAATCTCCTTTGTGATTTTTTATCAGACAGGAATTATAAATTATATTATAGGTATTTCAGCAACGGTAATGCGTTTGTGTTCCTGTCTGAATATTATTTGTTACACAATAAGTATGACAGACAGCACTTCCAAAACTGATTTCTGTACACGATTTTTTAAAAATTGGACATAATATACTTATTTTTCGTGTACAGAAAATTGATTTGAAGAACCAATTTTACATACTTATATCAGAAGCAATAATAATATAATCGGTTGACTTTGCAACCGGATGGCGAGGAACACTTCACTCGCCGAAACCTATGTATTTGATGCTTAGTACCTATTTGTTTTTACATGGGTACAAAGTATAAGGAAATTTATTCTCAAAGTTTAGATGGTTAGTACTTATTTGTTTTTGCATGGGTACAAAGTTAAAGTCTATTATTTGTCCTTATCAAGGCTTAGTACCTATCTTATTGTACATAGGCACGAAGAAGAAAGGATTAAATGTTATGGTTGAAAGAGTAGGTACAAAGAAGACGCACGAACAGGCTATACCAAATAGCAGAAACAATATATTAGCGATTATGGAAAAGGTGGATGGCAGTATGAGATGTTCTAAATGTGGATGGGAATTAAAAGTAATAGAATCCCGCAGTATAGATGACGTTGTAATAAGGTACCGCGTCTGCAAAAATTGCGGAAATAATATATATACGGAAGAATGTATCGTTGAACATGGAAAGATAAAAGCAAAGTTTGCGAAAGCGAGAACGTTGGCACATATCGGAAGGGGTGAGTAAATATGCCAGGATATTGTATTGCAAAGAAAGATATGTCTCAGAAAGCAGAGAATACAGAAAATGAAACCAGTGTAGATAATAATAAGGAAGATTAAAATTTTCGTGTACAGAAAAACAACATAAAAGGACATTCTGTCATACTTATATCAGAAGCAATAATAAAATAATAATCGGTTGACTTTGCAACCGGATGGCGAGGAACACTTTACTCACCGAAATCTATGTATTTGGTGCTTAGTACCTATTTGATTTTGCATGGGTACAAAGGATTGATGGAAGGTATAGCAATAGCAACCAGGCTTAGTACATATTCTGTTTTACATAGGTACAAAGGCACCGCAGGAGAATAGCTTGGATGAGAATTGGAGGAGAAAGCTATGAGTGACAATGAACACAGAACATTATCATATGTGGAAAGTGCAGCACGAGATAATTCGATATTCAGTGCTTGGACAAAAAAGTGGGGAATGCATGTGCGTCCCTGGTATGCAAAGGACAAGCTCAAATTCAGTTTTGTTGATGTAGGTAAAGCTGGCAAGGGGGATTCCTTTGATATCTGTATGGATATTATTAAGTACGGATTTCCATGTTTCAAAAAATGGGCTAATGATATTTTAAGTACTAACAATCGCTTTGAACGTATTATGTATGAAGAATTGAAAGCAGGTGAAAAATATCCTAAAGCATATAAATTTATCACAGGTAATAAGGCTGACAAAACCATTGGAATATGTAATTCTGCCAAAAGTGGTTATGTTATTAATGCATCCATCGTGCGTAATGGTAAACGCATCATAGCAAACGTACCAGTCGATTTAGGAGATTTACAAATAATGGCAGAAGCTTTCCGTAGAACATATGAAGAAAGAGAAATAGAGATAGTTAATATAAGAAAAACCGCTGAAGTAGAAATAGCCTCACATTATACCGATCCAGATTCAAGCGATGGGCGTGCAGTTATAGATGAGACTAATGCGAGTACAGAACAGGAGAAAAAAGAATCTGTAAAACAGTTGACGACGCTGCCTGATATGGGAGACACTCCGATTGATATAAATGAGCCATCTGTAGCAGATAGTAAGGAAACACTTCCTTATATATTAAAAGTCACGCTTGCGCAACTTCCCGAAAAACAGTCCGGTGGCTTTGTTTTTAACGGATTCTGTAAAGAAAAGGGAACCAATATAGAATTATTTGCTCCAAGTGCGATTATGAAAGGAAATCAGAAAGATAAGTGGGGCAGACTTGCAGATATGTTAAAGAAAGAAAAAGTTACTATTATATTTAGCGTGTGTGATAGACACGGAAAAACTGTTATAGAAAATATCGCATAGTGTAAAAAATTCGTGTACAGAAAACCGACATAAAAGGGCGTTCTGTCATACTTATATCAGAAGCAATAATAAAATAATAATCGGTTGACTTTGCAACCGAATGGTGAGGGATAAATCCACTCATCAAAACCTATGTATTTGGTGCTTAGTACCTATCTTATTTAACATGGGTACAAAGGTGACTGATATCAGGACATTTCTTCATAATTGCTTAGTACCTATCTTATTTAACATGGGTACAAAGGTATGCAAATGGCTGGATAGATAAGTAAGGCTTAGTACCTATTTAATTTTGCATGGGTACAAAGGTAAGTATACTAATTATAAATTCTTTAATTTGTTTAGTACCTATTCTGTTACACATAGGTACAAATAAGTAGGTAAATAAGCAGTTTATTAATTAGTTAATTAGGTTAGTCAATTAAATTAAGGAGAAAAAAATGGAAAAAGAAACAATCACAATCACAGGAAAATATACATTAATTCCTACTTTTTCAGATACGAGAGAGTGGACTAAGAAAATTATGGAATATACTAAGTCGTCATACGATAAAAAGATTTCCTATTATGACGAAAAACTTACCAAAACAAAAGGTAAGGAAGAAAAGGATAAGATAAGAAATCGTCTTAATACATTAAATAAGCAGAAAGAGGAATTTGAAAACAGCGGAACTCTTACGCAATCAGATGTAAATAATTATACATATGACCTTGTCAGAGCTGCAATGTCAAGTGAAGCACAGAGAAAGAATGTCATTATTAGTTATGTTTTTTCAGAACTTGTCAATAAGGATGCCATGTCAATGGATTTCCATGACAGAAACGTCCTTATCCAGGAATTATGCAAACAGGGATATCGCGTCAAAGGAAGCTCAAAGGGCAGTCTATATGACGCAATTGATATTGACAATCCGCTTAAAGGATATGGCATTGCATTCTCACAAGAATTAACCAGAAAGATTAAGGATATGGTTAATAGAGGACATGTGCTGGAAGGTGGTTCATCGCTGGTAAGTTATAAGCTGGACAGTCCGTTCGCAATTGCGAAGGATGCTATGAGCTTTTCGCATGATTATGGATCATATGAAGAATTATGCGAGCACATAAAAGAAAGTGACTGCAACCTTTACTTTAATTTTGGAGGAAATGGAAAACCAACCATGGCACGTTTCAAAATTAATCTTGGAGCCGGCAGACATAAGAATAATAAAGATGAACTGATAGCAACAATACTCAAGATATATTCAGGGGAATACAAGTATTGTGGTAGTTCTATTGGTATTGAAAAAAATAAAATTATTCTTAATCTTTCAATGACTATTCCGGTTAAAAAGACAGAGCTGGACGAAAATGTTGTTGTGGGCGTTAATCTCGGATTATTAGTGCCTGCTATGTGTGCACTTAACAATAACGATTGGGAGCGTGCAGCGATTGGTAATGCTGATGATTTCTTGAGAATACGTGTGCAGTTGCAGGAGCAGAGAAGAAGATTACAGAAATCGCTTAAATACACGTCTGGTGGACATGGTCGCAAGAAGAAATTGCAGTCCATGGACAAATTGAGAAATCGTGAAAAGAATTTTGTTGAAACATATTGTCATATCATAAGCCGTGAAATCGTTGATTTTGCTGTAAAGCACAATGCTAAATATATTAATCTCGAAAATTTAAAAGGCTACGATACAGAAGATTTTGTGTTACGAAATTGGAGTTATTACAAGATACAGCAGTACGTAAAATATAAGGCTGCATTATATGGTATTGAGGTTAGACTTATTAATCCATGTTATAACGCGCAGGTATGTAGTTTTTGCGGAAATTGGAGTCCTACACAGCGTAAATCCAGAGAATTATTTGTCTGCGACAATCCAGAATGTAAGAGTCACAAGCTGTATAAGCGCGGAATGAATGCTGATTTTAATAATGCTAGAAACAATGCCATGTCAACATTGTTCATGAAAGATGGGGAAGTTACCTCTAATAAATTTAAGGAAGCGATGGAATATTATGGAATTGAGCAGATGGATAGTGATAGCGGCGAGGAGGAAAAGTAAATGAGTATGAAAAAATCTATTGTAGAAGCGTTAATATTTTGTATTGCTGCCATATTTGTAATTTCAACACCATTGGTAGTTATGAGTAAATGGATGAAAGATATGGAAGAAACTAAAAAAAATACCACAACACGCAAGGTTTTGCTGTACAGTATTAATACTGACGAAGATATATCAGGAAGATTTATAATTGGAAATGGAATGATTTCAACGAAGGAATATGTAACAGCGTATGAAATCAACGATGATGGAGGTAAAAAATACTACAAAATGCCTCGTGAGAAGACAATTATATATGATACATTAAAGCAGGACGAACAGGCATATGCGGAAGTCACATCGAATGGATGGGGAGAAATTACAGAGATTAAACTGTATGTGCCTGAAAATACAATAGAAAAGCAGATTAATTTAGAATTATAATAATTAATCTGAAAAAGGAAGAATCTCCATATT
>ERZ1034763.888-NODE-888-length-11333-cov-4.747118_pt1 | contig 11333 bp, 8 predicted proteins | sample MGYA00520701_ERZ1034763 | MGnify/ENA primary metagenome ERZ1034763 (study PRJEB33766, sample SAMN09781707) | gut metagenome | biome: gut microbiome | host: Homo sapiens | place: Madagascar | study: EMG produced TPA metagenomics assembly of the PRJNA485056 data set...
TTAAGCCATTAATATCATCAAGAATAAATTTACCATACTTTCGTATAGAAATAATGTCGTCTTGTGATACTTTGTCGCTTATATTTGTATCTTCTATATAGTTCTTAAACACATTACCCGAAAGCATAAGTGTCCTTACCTTTTCTCTGCTAAGACCGGTTATAGCAGCAACAACTGCATCCAGTCTTAAAGAGGCAACTGTATAGTCATGATATTTAAATGTTGGTGTATAATCAAAGTTATCAAGTGTAACTATTTTTGACTTTACTCCAACTTTAGCAATTCTATTTATTTGAGATAAAATATATTCTGCTTGATTTTCTAACACAAAAACATAAGTTTTGCCTTCCATACAAACAATGTCACCTATAACATTTCTGTTAAGTCCGGTAGAAAGAATTGTACCAAGAAACTGTCTATGTGTTAATTTATCTTGCTTCCTATATTTATATTCAATAATTGATATTGGATATTCCTCTTCCTTAGCGAAAAATCCAAGTACCTTTCTTTGGCTGTTTTCATAGCCACCAAAAAAATAGTAATCAGTAATATCAAAGTCCTTTAATGCTTCAATACAAATTGAAATTTCACTTTCATTAAGGAAAGAAGTAAACTCAGGTTTGTTCCTTTCCATAGAAAGATAATAAAGGTCACTTATTCTGGAAATCAGAATATCCTTTTCATCTATATTTTTACTCAATTAAAAAATAACTCCGTTATTTTCTAGTTCACCAAGTAAATCATCACCGGTGAAATCTACATTTTCAGGCATAATGATAAATGTAGCATTGGCGATTTTCTTAATCTTACCCTTTTTAGCATATGTAACACCACTTAGAAAGTCAATAATTCTTCTTGACATATCCTTATTAGTGTCTTCAAGATTAAGTACTACAGTGCGATTCTTGTTGATTTCATCTGCAATACCTCTTGTTTCGTCACCAAAACGCTCAGGCTTAAATAGAATAACCTGAATTTTTGTACTTGCATTAATGTTAACAACCTTGTTGCCACTGTCACTATCTGTATATGAATCAGAAGTATATCTTCTTCTTTCTGATCTTTCTGCTCTTCTTACTTCACGCTGATGTTCTCTTTCTTCTTCGTAAGAATCTTCATCATCATATGAATCCTTTTTATCCTCATATGAGTAATCATCATACTCATATTCATCATCAGGTGAATCCCACATTCTCTTAATCTTATCTACAAAACCAGCCATATCTGAACCTCCAAATTATTTATATATCCTATTTCCAAACAAAGCAGAACCGATTCTTACCATATTGGCACCTTCTAATATTGCTTCGTAATAGTCACTAGACATACCCATAGACAAAATGTCCATAGAAACATTATCTAATTTTTTTGATGATATGTCAAGGAATAATCTATTCATTTTTTCAAAATATCTACGAATTTCGTCTTTTTTTTCACAAATAGGTGGAATAGTCATTAATCCTTTAACATTTACAGCAGGTAAAGTGCTAATTTCTTCCACTAATTCCTCAAGCATTTCCGGCATAACACCGGATTTGTTTTCTTCTTTTCCGATATTTACTTCAACTAAAATATCAGAAGTGATGTTATTCTTTAAAGAACACTTAGAAACTTCTTTGGCAAGTTTCATTGAGTCGATTGACTGAATTAAATCAACCTTACCGACAATCTGTCTTACCTTGTTACTCTGTAAGTGTCCAATAAACTGCAATGAACAATTTTCAAGGTTGTACTGGTCATACTTTGAAAGCAGTTCCTGAACCTTATTTTCTCCAATATAGGAAAGTCCCAGAGAAATTGCATAGTTGATATACTCAGGTTCAACAGTTTTTGTTGCTGAAAGAAAAGTAATATCGTCCCTTTTTTTTCCGGCTTTCATAGCAGCCTCTGCAATTTTCTCATTGATAAAATCATAATTATACTTAATATCAGTTAATGATCTTTCCATCTTTTAAGTCATTCCCCTTTACTACAATATTATCATATAAAGAAATCGTTTCTCCATTATACAAGTTTGTATTATCTGAAGAAGGATCACAAATAACAAAATCTGAACCAGAATAAATAATATTTACTTGTTTAAACTGAAGTTCATTTCCGTATAGTACATATACACCCTGAACTTTCTTCTTAGTAGTTTTCTGGTTACCCTTACTATCTTCTGTAATCTTTGTAACATAATCAGTATGAAGAGCATCCTTATTAACTCTTATACCTTCATAAGTTTTTAGACAAATTTCTACATTTTCTTTTCTAACAGAAGCCAGTTCTGAATTCATATAATTACACTTCAAAACAAGAATACTGTCTCCACCCTTTTTATCTTGGTTGATAGATTCAATAGATGCAGGGATTGTACTTGTTGAAGCATAAGGCATATTTACTGTAATTGAATCGTAGTTAGTTGACTTTAATGTTAAAGCCTCTTCCTTAGAAATTGGACAGATTACATACCAGTTTACTCTAGTAACAAGTTTACCGATTGTATCACTTGACACTATCTTAGGTTTTTGTTTAAGTAATTTATTGTACTTTGTAATCGTCATTGACTTTGCATTTTTATACTTATAAATTGACTCATAACCATCAGCAGAAGAAACAAAACAACCGGCTTGTGAAGCCTTTACAGAACCTACTGCTTTATTAGATGTGTTCTGTAGTTCTTGTTTCTGTGACTTTAAATCGTTTAATCGGCTTGAAATGTCAACATTCTTACCTGCTACTAACATTCTTTCTGTAATTAAATATGTAATATCATCAACATAATTTTCACTGTCAAGAAAGTTTTTATCAGCGATACGGGAATTTAGTTCTGTAATAGAATTATTAATTTGACTATTAACAGTATCAATACCAACATCACCGTTTGATGCAGTAGAACTTAACTTCTTAAGTCTAGTGATTTCACTATTAATATCTTCAAGTTTGTTGTTATTTAGTACATCATCTTCTGAACTGTAAATATCAGCTACCTTTTCATTCTTTGCAACTTTGTCACCGTCATCACAAGAGAAAGAAATAATACCGTCTGTACTGTTTTTCACTAACTTTTCATCTCTAACAATAATTGCATCTTTATAAAGTGAGTCAGTTGCAGTAATCTGTGTTGCTACTTCGGTATCTACACCGTTAAGGTCAAATACCGAACTAATGAAAACATAAATAACATATATAATTATAAAAATACATATTGCACTAATAATAATTCTTTTTGTCTTTTTATTAATCATTTTTTGCCTCATCTATATATTCAAAAACATTCTTTATTAATTCTTCACTGTTAAGTTTACATATATCAAACCATTTAATGTTTTTATCTCTTTTAAACCAAGTTAACTGTCTTTTTGCATATCTTCTTGTGTTCATTTTTAATGTTTCAACACAATTTTCTAAAGTATCTTCACCATTTAAATAAGGGAAAAATTCTTTATAACCAATGGCTTTTTGAGCAGTCAAACTAAGGTTACTGTTCATAAGGTTTTTAGCTTCTTCTAAAATACCTTGTTGAACCATTATGTCAACTCTTTGATTAATTCTATCATAAAGAAACTGTCTATCCTCTGCATATAATCCTATTTTTATCGGTTTATATGGTGATTCAACCATCATTGCCTCTTTATCAACTTGTGACTTAGGTTTGCCTGTAAGATAATATACTTCTAATGCTCTTGCAATTCGCTTATGGTTGATTTCTTTTGATAGTTTATCATAAGACTCTTTATCTACCTTTTGGAGTTCTTGCAGTAATTCTTCATCACTCTTAGAATTCAATTTATTTCTTAACTGTTCATCAACTTTTTGCTCAGTAAACTGAACATTATTAAGTAATGAATCAACATAAAGACCTGTACCACCAACAAGTATTGGCAGTTTATTTTTATCTAAAATTTCTTTAATTGCACTATTTGCATCTTTTACATAATCTGCTACTGAATAGTTAGTTGATGGTGGAAGAAAATCCATCATATAATGCTTTATTCCACCCATTTCTTCCAAAGTAGGTTTAGCTGTTCCAATATCCATATCTTTATAGATTTGCATTGAATCAGCAGAAACTATTTCGCCATTATATTTCTTAGCAACTGCAATAGAAAGGCTTGTTTTGCCGGAAGCAGTAGGTCCGATTATTGAAATAATTTTTATCTTATCCATTTAGTTATGCCCTTCCAAACTGTTTTTCAATTTCATATTTAGAAAGTTCAATACATACAGGTCTGCCATGAGGACAATATCTTATACTGTCATCAGAAAAAACTGTTTTCGCAATATCTATCAGTTCCTTAGCAGTACTACTGTCACCTGCTTTTATTGCTGAACGGCATGAAATATTGTGATAAATCCATTCCATATGTTCACTCATAACATTCTTTCTGTTTTCAGCTATGTAACCACAAATTTCAATAATAGTATCTTCAATATCATCATTTCTTAGGTATGATGGTGCACTTCTCACAATCAAAGTACCATTACCAAAGTCCTCTACATCAAATCCAACATTCTTGAACATATCTAAATGTTCAATTGCTACAGTATACTCATTTTTTTCCAGTGTAACTGTAATTGGAATTAACAGTAGCTGAACAGAACCTGTTCCTTTTTCACGCTTTAGCTTTTCAAAAATTATTCTTTCATGAGCTGCGTGTTTATCTATTAAAACAAGTTTATTATTATCAGTTTCAACAATGATATATGTATTCATTGCTTCACCGATAAATCTAAAACTTTGCTTGTCTTCGTCAATTAATGTTTTGATTTCAATATTTTCGGAAGAAGAATTAGTTTGTCTTTCTGTTGGTAACACAACATCAACATCACTTTTCTTTTCTTCTGTAGTAATTTTCTCTAGTTCAAGTTCTTCAAAAGGATTAATCTTTTGTACTTCTTGATTTAATGAAGTATCTTCTTTTACTTCATTCATTTTTGTTTCAATCTTACTTTCGGTTGAAACATTATTTATTACATTATTATCTATATTATTACATACAGTATTGTTTGTAGTTTGATTGTTTTCTGACAGTTTTTTGTTATTCTCCAGAAATTCCATATACTTCTTTTGAACAGAAGAACTGTCGGAAACTTTATTTACTTTATTATATTTTACAGTTTTTGTCGGTAAATCAAGTTCATCAAAAATACTTTTTTCTCTTGGCTTTTCAGGTGCTTTTTGAACCGATTTAGGTGGTTCTTTATTAATAACCTTATTTGCCAAATTAAAAGGATTTAGAGGCTTTATATTTACAGTATTGTTGTGATTTAGTACAGCTTCCTTTCTACTGTCTCCACGAAGTAAAGCTGACTTAACACCATGATAAACTGTATCAAAAACAGGTCTTTCATTAATAAATCTAACTTCAATTTTAGACGGATGAACATTTACATCAACAGCTTCAGGACTAATCTGTAAATTAAGAACACAAGAAGGAAACTTACCAATCATAATTGAGCCTTTACAGGCTTCTTCTAGTGCAACAGAAATTGTCCTTGACTTTACAAAACGACCATTAATAAATGTGTTTTGCATATTTCTATTTGCTCGACCATTTGTAGGTCTGCTGATATAACCAGTTAACTTCATACCGTTAAGTTCATAGTCAACAGGTATAAGTGTTGAGGCAAAATCTCTGCCATAAACTGCATAAATTGATGACATTAATTTACCGTCACCGGCAGTTTTTAGAACTCTCTTGTTATCCCTAATAAAAGTAATTGCAATTTCAGGATGTGACAAAGCAATCTTATCAATTACACTTGCAACTGCATTACCTTCGGCAACATCCTTTTTAAGGAATTTATATCTAGCCGGTACATTGTAGAAAAGATTTCTCATAATAAAAGTTGTACCATCAGGACAACCGGCATCATCAAAAGAAATTTCTTCCCCACCATCAATTTCATAAGCTGAACCTATATTTTCTTCTTTAGCTTTTGTTATAAGCTGAACCTTTGAAACTGATGAAATTGATGCTAAGGCTTCGCCTCTAAAACCAAGTGTACCTATCTTTTCAAGGTCACTGTCAACTGAGATTTTACTGGTAGCATTTCGCTTAAAAGCATTGCGTACATCTTCTTTAAGGATACCACAACCATTATCTGTAATACGAAGATAATCAATGCCACCATGCATAATTTCAACTGTAATTTGAGTGGCCCCTGCATCTATAGAATTCTCAAGTAATTCTTTTACAACAGATGAAGGACGCTCTACAACTTCACCGGCAGCAATAAGTTCTGCCGTATGTTTATCAAGTACATTTATTCTACCCATAGCGTCCACCACCTTTTAAATCATATTTTTTAGTTCATATAGTAAATTCATAGCTTCTATCGGTGTAAGTGTATTTACATCAACAGATTTTAATTTATCGGTTACTGCATTACTTGCAGTATCTAGGAGATTTAATTGCATATCATCCTCATTATTATGAGGTGATATATTAGCAAATGTTTCTTTATCGTCGGTTTTGCCGGAAGTAAGTTCTTTTAATATTTCTTTTGCTCTTTTAATTATCCAATCAGGAAGTCCTGCAAGTTTAGCAACTTCTATACCATAACTGTCATCAGCACCACCGGGGATAATTCTACGCAAGAAGGTAATATCGTCACCACGCTTTTTAACTGCTATATTGTAGTTTTTAACTCCGTCGAGAAGATTTTCCATAACAGTCAGTTCGTGATAATGTGTTGCAAATAGTGCCTTAGCACCTAGTTTTTTCTTATCAGCAACAAATTCAAGAACTGCTCTAGCAATACTCATACCATCATAGGTACTTGTACCTCTACCGATTTCATCAAGAATAAGCAAAGAATTTTTAGTAGCTTTCTTTACAATGTTTGCTACTTCATTCATTTCAACCATAAATGTTGATTGACCTGATGCTAAGTCATCAGATGCACCTACTCTTGTAAAGATACTATCAACAACGCCAATCTCTGCATAACTTGCAGGTACAAATGAACCCATTTGAGCCATTAGTACAATTAGTGCTACTTGTCGCATATATGTAGATTTACCTGCCATATTAGGGCCTGTAATAATAGCAACTCTGTTACTATCGTTATCAAGTGTTACATCATTAGGAACAAATGGTGCACCTGAAAGAAGTGCTTCAACTACCGGATGACGAGAGTCTTTCAAAATAATTTTACTTGATTGATTAACTTCCGGTCTGGTGTAGTTATTATCACTTGCAACATTTGCAAGGCTTGTAAGTACATCAAGTGTTGCAATAGCCTTTGCAGTTTTTTCAATCCTATCAAGGTTATTTGCTACTACTTTTCTAATCTCATCAAAGATAGCATATTCCATACCGAATGAACGGTCTTTTGCACCTAGAATTCTACCTTCTAGGTCTTTAAGTTCTTGGGTAATATATCGCTCACAGTTGGTTAAAGTCTGTTTACGGATATATTCTTCCGGCACTTTATCCTTATAAGAATTTGTTACTTCAATATAGTAACCGAATACTCTGTTGTAACCAACCTTCAGCTTAGGGATACCTGTCTTTTCTTTTTGTTCAAGTTCAATTTGAGCAAGTAAGGAGGTACTGTTGTTCATATCAGAACGGACAGCATCAAGCTCTTCGTTATAGCCCTCTTTAATAAGTCCACCTTCTCTAACAGAAAATGGTGGTTCTTCTTCAATAGCAGTATCAATCAACTGATGAATATCCTCAAGAGTATCTATATCTTCTGTAAGTTTTCTCATAAGGCTTGAGTCAAACTTACTGATTAAATTCTTTATCTGTGGTAAATTCTCAAATGCACCACATAGAGAACGAAGTTCTCTGGCATTGGCATTACCGTAAACTATCTTTGTCATTAATCTTTCAATATCAAAAATACCGATTAATGACTCAGTAATTTCAAGTCTTTGAACTGTGTCATCTACTAAATCAGCAATAGCACTTTGACGGTTAAGAATTGTGCCAATATTAAGTAATGGGTGTTCAAGCCAATATCTAAGTAGTCTTTTACCCATTGCAGTTTTTGTTTTATCCAGTAACCAAATAAGAGAACCTTTCTTCTCTTTATTCATCATAGTTCTGGTAAGTTCAAGATTTCTCCTTGTGTTATAGTCAAGGTTCATATACTGATTTTCGTTATATACTTCAAAAGTATTGATTCTTTCATAACCGGTAATCTGAGTAACCTTTAGATAACTTAACAAAGCACCGACAGAAGAAACCATTTCTTTTTTATCTTTGATACTATTTACATCATTTTCTTTAAACTGATTTTTCATAGCATCAAGACAAATAGAATAACCAAATTCATCATCAGTCAGCATTTCCACAGAAGCAGAAAGTTTTTCTTTAATAAAGTTTGGCAAGGTTTTGAAATTAACAATTTCTCCACCTATTAAAATTTCTCTTGGATTGTAACTGATTAATTGGTCTTGTAGTTGGTCTTGCAAGTCTTCACCGGATATTTCTGTAATGAAAAGCTCACCTGTAGAAATATCACAGAAAGATAAACCAATCTTTTTGTTAGCCATAAAGGCTGATGAAATAAAGTTATTTTTACCTTCATCAAGCATACCGGATTCAATAACAGTACCCGGTGTAATAACTCTGATAATATCTCTCTTTACAAGGCCTTTAGCTTTTGCAGGGTCTTCTGTTTGTTCACATATTGCTACCTTGTAGCCTTTTTGGACAAGTCTTGCAATATAACTTTCGCAACTATGAAATGGAACACCACACATAGGAGCTCTTTCTTTTTGACCACAATCCCTGCCAGTGAGAGTTAAATCCAATTCACGAGAAGCAAGTTTTGCATCATCAAAAAACATCTCATAAAAGTCACCTAGTCTAAAGAACAGAATACTGTCTTTATTCTTTTCTTTAATTTCAAAATATTGTTTCATCATTGGTGACAATTCAGCCATACTCTCACTTCCTTTCTAAATAGATATTAATTAGCCACAACTGCTACAACCACTACAGTCACCACTACAACCTTGGTGTACATCTGTTGTTTCAGGATCTTCACCATTAGCTGAGTTTGTAATAATAGCAGCTACTCTACCTACAATCTTATCTAGTTCAGATTTTGCTTCGTTATAAGCAATCATATGCTGATTCTGCATAATCTTTCCATAGATTTCACGCATTTCGTTATTGAAGTTCTGAATCTTTTCTTGGTCTCTGTCTTTCTTCATACCTTCTTCATTAATGGCAATTCTCTTTAGGTTAAATTCACCGATTAAATCTTGAAGTTCTTTATCTGCATCAGATGCAATTCTTTCACTTTCCATCTTAGCGTAACATTCTTCTTCCTGAAGAAGTTTACCGATTTCTCTTGCCATAGAAACAATTTTTTCTTCCATTGTTATTCTCCTTTATATTAACTTACCTTTTAAAATCCAGTTTCTAGCTTCAGTAATTTCAGCAATTTGGAATGTACCGATTAAGTTTTCATCACCGTCACATTCAACAATAATATTGCCTGAATTTCTACACTGAAGTTTGTTATTCTTCTTGTTTACACTTTCAACAAGAATCTTTTCTTTCTTACCTACCATTGAGGCACAACGCTTTGCAGCAATTTCTTCTTGAACTGCAAGTAGTTCTTGAAACCACTTTGACTTTTCCTCAGCAGGAATTGGGTCATCCATTTTAGCAGCAGGTGTACCTACTCTTGGTGAGTAAATAAAAGTAAACAGTGAAGTAAATTCTACTTCTCTGATTAATGACAAAGTTTCCTTAAAATCTTCGTAAGTTTCTCCTGGGAAACCTACAATAATATCACTTGTCAAAGAAAGATTAGGAATCTTTTCTTTAGCATAATTGATGATTTCAAGATACTTCTTTCTGTCATAATGTCTGTTCATCTTCTTTAGAATTCTGTCAGAACCACTTTGGAACGGTAAATGAAGATGAGTACTGATATGTTCACCACTAGCAATAGTATCAATTAGTTCCTTTGAACAATCCTTAGGGTGACTAGTCATAAATCTTAACCAATAGTCACCCGGGATTTTATCAATCTCACCAAGTAAGTTTGCAAAAGTAATATCTTCTTCAAGACCTTTACCGTAGGAATTTACATTTTGACCTAATAAAGTAATATCTTTGTATCCGGAATTAATTAGTTCCTTTGCTTCAGAAATAACATCGACAGACTTACGGCTTCTTTCTCTACCTCTAACATAAGGTACAATACAGTATGTACAGAAATTATCACAACCATACATAATAGGTAACCAACCCTTGAAAGTGCCATCTCTCTTAATTGGGATACCTTCATAAATCTTCTTATCGTCATTATCTCTTTCGTAAACTCTCTTACCTGAAAACAATGCTCTGTAATATAGCTCAGGAAAATTCTGTAATGAATGAGTACCGAAAACCAATGAAACGAATGGAAAGCTATTGTACATTCTTTCAGCAATATGCTTTTGTTCCATCATACAACCACAAACTGCAATCATAATCTGTGGGTGTTTTCTCTTAATTTTCTTTAATGCACCAACATTACCGAATACTCTGTCCTCAGCATGTTCTCTAACTGCGCAAGTGTTGAACAAGATAAAGTCGGCATCATCAGGACCTTCTACAAATTCAAAACCTGCCTTTGAAAGCATACCTTTGATTTTTTCGCTATCAGCAACATTTTGCTGACAACCATATGTGTGAATATACGCCAGAGGTACTTCTCCTCTTTTTCTGATATTCATAATTTCAGAAATCAAGTTAAGATAATAATCTTGATTTTCCAAGAAATTTGTGTTATTTAAGTCACTTTTCTCCAAAGTAACACTCCTATCCATTGTTGTATCATCTTATTTTATCACAATATATATGTTTTTTCAACAGATATTTTTCTAATTTACTTTTGGATAGAGATAATCCGGTGTGTCACCAACAATAACAGTTTCACTAATAGCAAATTCATTTCGTATTTTCAAATTTTCCATATATGATTGACTAATAAAAACAACCTCAGCATCAACAATCATATTTACCCTATGTATTGTTTGGTTTACACCTGTACTTTCAAATGAACTTTTCAGTTCAACATCAACCGAACCTGTCATATCATATGAAAATTTTATTCTTGGTCCTAAACTTGACAGCATAGTAAGGTTTGTTAAGTCACCTAAGGGTACTGAAAAATACTGAGTATTAAGGTCATCCATTTTATTCTGAAACACATCAGAAAATTCATTTTGAATTTTATTAACTGCCGGTGTATTTACACTTAGGGATACTATTCCGCCGGTTTTGTTTTCTTTTTTTACAAGTAATTTATCGTAATCGTAATCACTGTTAGAAATTACATCATCAGCAATTTTTGATACTCTTTCTTCTACAAGGCCTCTGGCTTCATTT
>ERZ1034763.889-NODE-889-length-11312-cov-7.173759_pt1 | contig 11312 bp, 10 predicted proteins | sample MGYA00520701_ERZ1034763 | MGnify/ENA primary metagenome ERZ1034763 (study PRJEB33766, sample SAMN09781707) | gut metagenome | biome: gut microbiome | host: Homo sapiens | place: Madagascar | study: EMG produced TPA metagenomics assembly of the PRJNA485056 data set...
GTCAAAATATAAAGATAATTTTGTACTAAAAGGAGGAATGTTGGTTGCCTCTATGGTTGGAATCGATACAAGGTCAACTATCGATTTAGACGCGACTCTCAAAAATTTTCCGCTTACAAAAGAAAAAATAATATCAGCATTTGAAAATGTTTTGTCTACTGATATAAATGATAATATTACAATTGAACTTTTAAATGTTATGGAAATCAGAGAAGAAGCCGACTATCACGGTTTCAGGCTTAGTCTTTTAGGTAAAGTTGATGAATCGAGAATACCTTTAAAGGTTGATATAACTACTGGAGATAAAATAACTCCAAGAGCTATAAAATATTCATTCAAGCTACTTCTTGAAGATAGAAATATTGAGGTTTTAGCCTATAACCTTGAAACCGTTTTAGCCGAAAAAGTAGAGTCTATTATTTCCAGAGCAACAGAAAATACACGTATGAGGGATTTTTACGATATTTATATTCTTACAAAGCTTCAATCTCAAAACATAGACTTAGAATTATTTAAGCAAGCTCTAAAGGCAACTGCTGAGAATAGAGGTTCTGCTAAACAACTTGAAAGGTCTAATGAAATTCTGAATATGATAGGTGAAAACTTAACACTTGAGAAACTTTGGAAGAACTATGTTGCTAAAAATAGTTACGCTAAGGGAATTCAATGGGAAACGGTAATCGAGTCTGTATCAAAAATGTTTAATGATATAAATTAAAACTTTTACGTTGAAATTAGCTTGCTAATTAGATCATATATATAGTTTGAGCCACGAGAAATCAAAACACCTGTAAGTATGCAACCAATGTAGGGAATACGAGATTTAATATTAAAATACTCAGGTAAATCTAAGTTATACGATATAGCAACAATAATGCCAAGTGAAATGCTAAAGAGCATCTCCCAGCAAAAGTTACCGCTTACGAAAAATTGGTTTATGTATGTGATAATTCCTTCAATCAAAATTGCAAATGATGTCAAGCCAAAGAATTTTTTATCCATATTTTTATCCTTTCTTAATTTGGTAATTTTAAGGTTTGCCCTGGATAGATAGTATCGCTGGTGAGTCCGTTAAGAGTCTTAATTTCTGAATATCTACTACCACGCCCTAAACATTTACTTGCAATATCCCACAAGGTATCGCCTGATTTTACAGTGTAAGTCTTGGTTTGACCTTTGGGAATGATTAATGTTTGTCCAGGATATATCAGGTTTGGATTATCAATACCATTTATATCTGCTAAGTATCTGTATGTAGTACCATATTGTGATGCAATATAACTTAGTGTGTCTCCTGATTGTACAGTATAATATGTAATATCATTTTCCGGGCCGGAAGAAGTAGTGGGTTCAGAGCTTCCGCATTCGCCAATCTCATTAATCAAGTCCCGATACATAATATTCATGTCGACGTTTCCACTTATTCCATCGACTTTTCCGCTGGATGTATATTGCCAGACATCGCATGGCATATCGTTTTTGTCGTTATACTGAGCAAGCCAAAGAGTATATCTTTTTGCAAGTTCATTCTTATTTAAATAATTATTAAACCAGTTTAAGTTAGCATAAACTCCGGCCCAATAGCCGGATTTTTCAATTTCTGAACAAAAATTTATACACATTTGCGTTCTTGTTTCCCTATCGTGTTTGTTGGCTATTGAATTGTCTTCTATGTCAAAATAAATGGGGAGATCTAGCTTAATTCCAGCTGATTTTACAATATCTAAACAATATTTAGCTTCTTGTTTCGCATTATCTACTGAGGTAGCATAACTATAATGATATACACCAACCTTAATCCCTGCGTTTTTTGCGTTTCTTATGTTTTGAATAAAATATTTATCTATCTTTCCGTCACCGGAATATCCCCAGCCTGAGCGAATTATTGCGAACTCTATTCCTGAGTTTTTAACTTTGTTCCAGTCAATTTCTCCTTGCCATGTGCTTACATCTATTCCTCTTTTATTCATTCTTAGTACCTCCTTAATTTTCATTTCCATGCGGATCGGGTTCTTGTGGGAATACTGTAGGTTCATCACCCCAAACGGCCATAACCGCTGATAAATAAGGTTCTGCTAACTCTTCTGAAATTAAAACCCTATCTTGTGAACTATTTGAGTACGCACGTCTGTGTGGTGTGCCAATTTGGTACAATACACCGTCTACATCTACAAATTGTTTTGTTTCTACACTTACTTTGTAAACATCTAATTCATCTAACGAAATCTCTTGTTTAATCATTGTTTATTGCTCCTTTATTTATATAATTTTTATGCCTTCATATAACATCCAGAAAATCCAACCCAAGTATCCCCGGTACGCCATTGCAAGGCACATTCACCGCTTAAATTTTGCAGATATATTATTGAACTTGAATCACAAATATTCGCAGTTGCCGGACGTTGATCTATTCCTCCATAACATTCATGTAGTGCTAAACTTTGACTATTCATATTGTTAGAGGCTGTAAACGGCAATCCTTTAACACACGCATAATCTGTCCCCTGATTGCTAATATTTACTTTCATGTGAAACGTTATATATACTAGATTATTGATTCTATAATACCTTGCATATTTGTAATAAACTGAGTATGTTGGATTTGTCCCATTCCTTGAAGCTAAGGTTGGCGTCCATGTCCCGGATGAAATTGTAACTCCTAAATTGCTTAATGCCGAACTTGCTGAAGTAGCACCTGTTCCTCCTCTAGAGATTGGTAATGTCCCTGAAGTTATGTTGTTTGCTGAATGATTATGACTGGATTCAGCAGCACCTATATTTGACGGAGTAACGGTCTGCCATGTGTTGTCATTTCTTAAAAAAATCTTGTTGCTTGCTGTTTGAACTGTTGGAACATGGTTCCCATGGCTACTCGCTGCTGCTCCAACATCACTCGCAGTAAGTGATATATTGCTGGATAGGGCTTTACCATTTACTGTCCTACTTGTCGGAACAGCTCCGATATTTGAAGGTGTAATGTTAACAATTTTATTTGCGTTTGGCGCAATTGTTGTTCCATTACCCTGTATTCCTTGAATCGCTGAATCAGCCTTGGCTCCTTGTTCAAGTGTGGCAGCACTTATTGATGTCGCATCAATATTTACGGTTTTGTTAGAGTCTGGTGTTACTAATGTTCCATTTACCTTTACCCCTTGAAGTGCACTATCTGCCTTAGTACCCTGTGCTGATGTGGCCGCCCCTACATCACTAGCTGTCAATGAAATATCGCTTGATAAGGATTTGTTATTTACCTTTCTCGTGCTTGGCACAGCATCTGTGATGCCATAACCTGAGAGTGTTGTTGGTTTTGAGGTGAGAGTACTAAAAGCGTGTGAGTGTCCACTTGCTGCAGCGCCAACATCGCTGGCCGTTAGAGAAATATCACTTGATAGAGCTTTGTTATTCACTTTTCTAGTGGCTGGAACCGCGTCTGTAATTCCATATCCGCTAAGAGTTGTGGGCTTTGAAGTTAGAGTGCTAAAAGCATGTGAATGACCACTCGCTGAAGCCCCTACATCACTCGCCGTCAATGAAATATCACTTGATAAAGCTTTGTTATTTACCGTCCGTGTCTTAGGCACTCCACCTAGATTTTCTAAAGCTTGAGTGGATGTACTTGCATTTGTTCCGCCTCTCTCAATCGGTAGGGTTCCGGAACTTATTTCATCTGCAGAATGATTGTGCTGTTCATTTGCGGCTCCAACGTCTGAATAAGACAGGGCAATATCTGCTGACAATGCTTTGTTGTTTACTTTCCTCGTAGTTGGCACAGCTCCAATGTTTGCCGGTGTTACAGTTTGCCATGAGTTATCGTTTCTTAGAAAAACTTTGTTATTGGCCGTTTGCGTTGTCGGCACATGGTTTCCATGGCTGGAAGCCGCTGCGCCTATATCGCTTGGTATGAGAGTAATATCTGCGGATAATGCTTTGTTGTTTATTTTCCTTGTATTCGGCACAGCCCCAATGTTGGAAGGTGTTACATTAACAACTTTATTAGCGTTCGGCGTGATTGTCGTTCCGTTGCCTTGAACACCTTGAATCGCCGAGTCTGCCTTAGTTCCTTGTGCCTTTGTTGCATATTCACTTCCATGTTTGCCGTCTAATAAATCAGCGTCTAATCCACTTCCTGCACCATCCATGGACTTAATTTTGCCCATGATATTCTCTTCTGAATATTGGTCCATAATTTCAAGAGTCTGTTCAATGGCATCGGATAAAACTGTGAATTCAGATGTGCTTTCAACTGCGCTGTCTGAATTAGCACAAGGCATAACTCTGATTTGAAGACCTAAAATTTTTAATGTGCTTTTCTCCCGATTAATTATGTGAATTTCACAATCTAACTCTCCACTCAAAACTGACATCTGAGATGTCAATCCAACTGAAACAATTCCCTTTTCTGCATTTTCAATTTTGCAGTTGTTAAAAATCACGTTTTTATCAGGTTTTTCAGCGTAAATTAAAACGGTGGTGCCTTCTAAATTAAGAGGTTCACCACCGTCTACTAACGTTATTTCTAAAAATCTAGCATTTAATTCACCTTGACTTGCACTCACTACAACACAGTTTTTATGCCATGTGTCTAGCTTTACTTTAGCGGTGGTCAAATTCACTCCTCCTTCGAATTTTCTTCCTTATTTTCCGTAATTCTATTAATATCATTCAACATTTCAATTTTTGCCTGTGAACTGATTTCCAACACTACATCTGACAATATTCCCTCTAAGATAAATGCAGGAAGATTGTATTCAACACTTGCCATATTTACTGTACTTAATATTTTTCCCTTTGTATTTGCGATTTTTAAGGATACTGGCATTTCCATAATTATTGATTCTCCTTTTGAATTGCTTCAAACATTTTTTGAACTTGTTCTTTTGTATATAACTCACTTTTTTGAGCTGTTTGTACTTCGCTTTGTGCATTTGTTTTTGTCTCATGTTTTGCGTCCTCAGGTGTAACATATATTGGCATAAAATTTTACTCCTTTTTACAAATTAATCAGCCATACCATTTTCCACTAATTAAAATTCCGTTTTTAAACTGTAAACTGCATCCATTCGACCATTTACTTAAAGTTCCATCGCTGTTTACACTCAATGGTTGAACCATATTAAGTGTTCCATTGATTCCCCCACCCTCAAAGTTTACATTTTTCAAAGTGTAATAATGCATATCAATATTGCACCCGGCGTGGAGCGTATTTGAGGTGTAGTCGCTCCAACCTTTTCCGTTTTGTACATATGTCCACTTCATAGTGTATGTATCTGAAGTTGAACTTTGCTTCGCCGCCCACGTCATGTATGAGCCTTGATATTCAAGATCAAAAATTAATCCCTTTTTGGAATTATCGCTCTGCAGTTGATTGGTCCCGATTTTCCCAACGTAATAGCCATCTCTGTAAAAATGATTGCCGTTTTCATCAAATACAGCACGTTTTTGACTAGTTGAAACAGAACCATTATAAATTGCCAATTGACCTGCTTCTAATTGAATATAATTACTGTTATTATTCCACGCAACTCGTACACTGTAGGCGTTTTGCGTGATTTTTGTTGCAAAATCAGAATTATTCACCTTTTTTGCTACTTCCGTATTAATTTCACTTGCTGTTTGAGTCAAAGAAGTTTTTGTTGCATATGTGTTTGAAGCTGATGTTTTGCTTAAATATGTTGCAGAAACGTCACTGCTAATTTTATTAGCAGACTGGGTAATAGCGCTGTTCATCTGTGTTGTTGTTGAATAGTTTGAAAGTGTATTGTTTACAGTGCTTAATACTTGTCCGTCTGCCACTTGAAACGCCTGGGTAACTTCGTTCGCTGAGCTATTTATCGCATCTGTCACACTCTTTTTATATTCTTGAGAAAGACTGCCTGATTCAACCGAACCAGCCTTGATAAGCGCACCGTTGATTGTCCCCGCTGTGATGAAATCTGCAACAATCGCGCCATCCATGGTCATTGCAAGCGCAAACGGACCATTTATTCCTGTTGAGCTATACCCAAGCCCTGATAAATTCCACCGCCAAACCTTCCTAGCTGTGTTCATATCTGGCGTATCCATTATGAAAATTTCCTGCGGCTTTTCAGAAGGGCTCATTACAATATATCCACCCTGATTTCCGGTGATTAACTGAGTTGCATTAATTATAGCTTGTTCAAGAGCTGTAGTGGTTTCTTCTTTTTGTTTTTCAACATACTTCTTTTGTGTATCTCCATACTTCGGGTTTGCATTTCCCAAAATTACTTTGTTATACCGTTTAGAGAGAGCATCAAACTCATATTCTATGACTTTTGTTTCAAGCTCTATACTTAAATCCTCATGAAAGACTCTGATTGTGTCTCCAAGATATACTCTTTCTAAAATAGAATAATCTTTGTATTCTTCGGTATCTTGTAATGGGATAAACTCAACTGTGGCTGTAATTTGCGGTTTATCCAAGCCATTCTTAAATTCCTGTGTTGCGGCATTTCTGAGCATTTCTAAGGCTTGCTCTTGAGTTATTTTTTCATCAATTTTTATGTCACTGTAATGGATACGAGTTGTTTTAACATTTGTGTAGTTTCCGATAAGTGGCGATTCTATATACTTTTCTGGCAATTTTAAAAGTGTTTGACCGTTCTCCTGCAAGCCTGTCGGCATAATCTTTGTGTAAACACCTGATAAATCAGTCTGTAAGCGCAACCCAGTTAGATTTTTACGATACCTTATAGAAACACCTCTGTCTGTGCCTAAGTGATTTCTTATTCTTACATTGAAATTATCTCGTTCCAACTCGCCGCCCCAAACTTCTATAAAGGCGTTATCCGCACCCAAGATTGCCTTAACCGGATTCATCATCTGATAGTAAGCTGTACCTTGCTCTGTAATATCTGAAGTTCCTGTAAACGGCGTGTTTTCTAATATTTTTGAGATTGCGAGCGCACCGCTGCCACTTGGCCTTGTATCTTCGATAAAATAATCTAAGAGGTCATAGAAAATGTGCCGAGCGTAAAAAACCTGATTTCCTAACATATCGATATCAGAATTGTAAACTCTAAAAAGTTGCTGTGATTTAGGAGTTGGAACTTTAATTATCTGCTCTATTTCGATTTCTTTTTTTCCTCGTGGCATGGTGACTTTTAAACTGTAATCACCATTTAATTCTTCAGTTACAGTCGCCTCTAACGGCTTTAAAATACATATTCCGTTGTGTGTAAAATCGGTTTCATTTTTATCATATAAGCGTATCATTTCCTCACCAACTCTCCATTAAAATTAAAAGCGCGAGCGGTAAACCCACCTTTTAGATCGATCTAGTTTCGCAAATTGCCAGCAGCGGCTCGCCGCTATAGCCATCGCCAGTTTGGCTGTATCTCTAGCTTAGTTACGTTGCCACTCCACGAGATATTATTTTCTCCAAGCTCTAAAACAGGGAATTCTCCGTTCATCTTGTTGTTAAGCAAAGTTGACCCATTGTAAGCGTCTTTTATTTCACTATTCACAATAATTTTATCAGTTATGCTCTTTAGAATTATGCTTTGATTATTGATATATAGCGTTATATTACCTGTTCCATAAACCGTGACTATCGGTTCAGATTCAAATGTTCCTATATTAGTAAGGCTAAATGGCGTAGTTTTTGTAACAATGTAAGGTTCTATATCATACCCAAAGGGCTGAACGTCAAACTCAATAACGAACCTTTTAAAATTCTTTATTAAGTGTGATAACTCTATCTGATTGCTGACTCTTGCTCTGTATTTTCTCGTAGGTTCGTCATCAAATGTAAGCCAGCCTGAACCTTTAAAATGAGCACATATATTATCTATTTGAGCTGGATTTAGTATCGTAAATTCTGCCTGCCTTATGTAAGTATCATATGTTCCGTCTGTGCTTGTTAAGGTTCCATGTCTGCCTGATATTTCAATGTTTTCATCTCGTCTTTTTGGGCTAACCTTTTCAGGGCAACGCTCCATGTATAAATCCAGCATATTAGAATTAATTCCCTTAAATATACAATAGTGCAAAAGATCACCTCTCATCCTGTTGCAAAGTTACTGCGCCTTGCATAAAACTCTAACTCTTGTGCAAAAGCTTGAACGTCTTGTGAACGATTGTTTATGAAGTTTTCTATATAAATATTAAATCCACTTGACTCGGTCTCATTTCTATAACCAGCAATCGGCAATTTTAATGAATTTATATTTGTTTTTACATCTGTTTCAAACTCTGTTGGGATAGAACTTTGCATTTGTCTTTGAACACTATTCATTGCATTTTTGAACCCTTCTCCAACTCCTAAGGCCATGTTTTTTCCAACTTGCTCCTCGAACACTTTAGATGGCGAATGTATGCCAAGGGCGGACTTGATTCCGTTTAGAATACTACCGGCAAACTCCTTAACCTTGTTCGTAATCCAGCCAATTGAATTTGAAATACCATTCCATATTCCTGAAACTATATTACTTCCAATGCTAAACATTTGCCCAGGGATTTCTTTCACCTTATTTACGATTGCATTAAATAAATCTAAGGCAGCTTGGCGTCCACGACTAACCATATCGGAACCCCATGAAATAACATTTTGAATGGTTTTTAAAAGCCAAGTCCAAATTTGACCCGGTAAATTTCTAATCACATTTACCACGCTGTTTACAAACTCACCCGATTTGGTGATACCTATACTAATGATATTCGAGAAGAAGTTTCCTACATTATTAATTGTGTTTTGTAGCCACTCCCAAACTTTTTGTGGCAGCTCTTTTATTACATTGATAACAGTATCTAAAAAACTCTGAGAACCCTCTGTACCTGCGCTTTCGCTCTGATTTCCCCAATCAAAAAATTTACTTATACATTCTGTCATGATATTCCAAATTAACTCTGGAAGTCTGGAAAGACCTTCAATTATAGCGGTTACAATCTGCGGCAGATTTTGTACTAAAACCACGACTATTTCCGGTATCGCCTGTACCAGCGCCATAAAAAGTTCAATTGCTCCAGCAAACAAAATCGGAATATTTTCGACCAATGCATTAACAATACTAGTTATGATATCTGGAATTTTAGGAACTAAAACCTTAATGATTTCTGGAATAGCCTCAACTAACGCCATAAATAAATTGATTGCTGCCTGTAATAAGATATCAATATTATCAATCAAAGTTTGTGATATCAAAATTACGGCTTCCACAATTGCGGGAATTAGTGTTGGCAATGAGTCTGAAATACCATTTACAAGTGCAACTACTATTTCAATTGCAGCCTGTACTAATATTGGTAACATCCCAACTAGCCCATTCAAAATAGTATTAATCATTTCTACTGCCACAGGAATTAGCGTGGGAAGCGCTTGAGCTATGCCATTCACAAGGTTTTTTATTATTTCCATACCCATCTTCACTAAATCCGGGAGGATTTTTGCAAGTTCCGGTAAAAGCTGTTTTACAATTTCAAGCAAGCTGTTTAGTAATGGTTCAAGCCCGGAAAGCAGGGAAGAACAGGCAGTCTTAAGCATTTCACCTAGTTGGTTTGTCTTGACCTGAATGTTTTCAGTAGTACCTGCTGCTATGTCGTCAATAATACTTGTGGCAATTCCTAAAGCTGGAGTGAGTGCGCTTGTAAAAGGTGTCATAATTCCTGCTCCTAGCCGTGAAAAGGCTGCCTGTACATTTGAAACAGCTCCTTCAAAGGTTTGGCCCATAGTTTGGGCCGCACCTCCCATACCTTTTTCAATAGCGTTTTGAAGTTCAGGAAAACCAATTTTTCCGGCTGATACAAGGTTCTTGATTTCTTCAGTAGACACATTCATAGTCTCTGCTAAAAGCTGAGTAATTGGTATTCCACGCTCATTTAGCTGATTGATTTCCTCAGCTGACATTTTTCCTGCGGAGGCAACTTTATTAAAAATTGCTCCCATTTCACCCATATCAGAACCTGCAATCGCTGAAGCATCAGCTACTAACTTTAGTGTTCGCTCTAAGTCCTTGCCTGGCTTTATACCTGCAGCAACAGCTGACGCCGCTACGGTAGAAGCATCATCAAGGCCATACGCTGTACCTTTGACAGAAGCAAGGGCATTTTGCATAATCTCATCAACTGTTTGCGCATCATGGCCTAAACCTTTAAGCTTAAACTGTGCTCCTTCAATATTCATTGCACGGTCAAATCCGGGTTTTAAAATCACATCTGTTATGGCACTTGCTAAACTTTTTACTCCTTTTACAATTCCATTAAGTCCCGCTTTAATTGCGTCCGACGCTAAATTCGCCTTTAACACATCTCCAAACACACTGGCCTTTTTACCTGTACCTTCCATTTCTCCGCCAAGCTTGTTTGTTGCATTTTCTGCTTCATTTAGCTTATTTTTGTTTTCTTTAATATCGCTGTTTAAAGACTTAATCTGAGAAGCCAAACTTTTAGCTTCAGTGCTGTTTTTGCCCTGTTCCAACACAACGTTTTTATACTGCGTCTGGAGTGATTTTAACTTTTCACTTTGCTCTGAAAGTTTGGAATTTAGCTTATCAAGCGGTGTTTTAGACTTTTCCATTTCAGAATTAACTTCGCTTAAACTATTTTCCATTTTGGAAAGTTCAGTCTCAGCTTTGTTTAAGGAGGTTTTCCAATTATTTGTACGCTTATCATTTTCGCCGTACTTTTCGCTCGATTGCTCTAAAGCTCCTTTTAACGTGGAAATCTTTTCTTTTTGCCTTTCAATTTGCTCATTTAAGACTTTACTTTTTGAGGCAAGGGAAGAGGTGGAAGTATTGTTTTTGCCAAATTCTGCAGTGACTTTGCTCATTTCACTTGCAAGTACCTTTAAGTCGGAATTAATTCCAGAAATTGCTTGTCTATATGCCTTTTCTCCTTCTAGTTTTATTGTTCCTCCGAATGTGTTTGAGCCAGACATTTCCTCACCTCTCCTTAGTTTGGTAACCATTCATCAGTACTTTGATGAATGGTTGTTTCTTCTTTGAACAATCCTTGTTTAATACAAAAGTTGTGATAACTCCTAAAGTGCCTATATAATAAACTCCACTTTTTTAAAGTAAAATGCCCGACTTCACGTTCTGTGAAGCCGAGCATTTTCGTTCCAACAAATAACAACCACGAAAAGTCGCAACGTGACGTTGCATCCAAGTCGCGCCCTTGGTCTGTATATGAATCTTTGTCCTTATCGCCCGCGGCTACGTTTTTTGCGGGCATTATTCGTTTTTTGAAGTATCATCTGTTTGTATGCTTTCTGAAATTGTTGTCATAATTTTGTTAGCCGTATCCGAGAGGCCTACTTCTGTCAGTATTCTTCCGACTTGCTTAGATGTTACAGATTT
>ERZ1034763.890-NODE-890-length-11287-cov-4.076923_pt1 | contig 11287 bp, 10 predicted proteins | sample MGYA00520701_ERZ1034763 | MGnify/ENA primary metagenome ERZ1034763 (study PRJEB33766, sample SAMN09781707) | gut metagenome | biome: gut microbiome | host: Homo sapiens | place: Madagascar | study: EMG produced TPA metagenomics assembly of the PRJNA485056 data set...
CAATATTATTTATATCATATTTTTGCCGAAAGCGCAAGCGGCTTTTTGTCCAAAAACTTGGTTTGGACATTGTTTTTTAAACGTTTTTTTAATTTTTTTGGATTCAAATAGGTGCTCTTTTGAGCGAATCGCCCTCAAAAGGCGGAAAAAGCGCTTATGTCAGACCTTAGGCTCAAAGAACGAGCTCATATCCACACCTTCTAAGGTCAATAATTTGATTTTGTTTGAAATTCCGCCGGCATAACCGGTCAGATTGCCGTCTGTGCCGACAACTCGGTGGCATGGAATGATGATGGATATCGGATTATGACCGACCGCCCAGCCTACAGCCTGTGCCGACATGTCCTTAATGCCGCGTTGTGCGGAGATTTGTTTGGCAATGGCGCCATAAGTGGTTACTTCTCCATAAGGAATCTCGCAAAGAATTTTCCAAACAGCCTGACGAAAGTCGTTGCCGATAGGCGCCAGCGGAAGAGCCGAAATCAAAGGGTGTTGGCCTGCAAAATAAGCATCAAGCCAAAGTTTGGCCTGCTGAAAAACAGGCAAATCGTTTTTGAGTGTCAAATTGCCCGAGACAGTATCTTGAAAATATTTTTGCCCCTCAAGCCAAAGGCCGATAATATTACTTCCATCAGAGGCAAGGGTCAAATCTCCGACAGGCGAGGCATAAATTGTTTTGTAAAACACAGGCGGGTTCTCCGTAAAAAACAATAATCCTTGATTAAAGGCTGTTTTTATGTTAAAAATAAAGAAAAATAAACAGGAAAGCAACAAAAATGATAAGTATTGAAGATGTTTCGGCGTTAAATTTTAAAGAATACATCATGTTGTTTGAAAAATTGGGTAAGCAGGCTGAAGAATCTCCAGAACGAACAGCCGAGCAGCTGTCTGATTTTGATACCCTGTTGACTGGAAAGGAGCTGAACCTTGATATGCTTCCCAGAGCTGCAGAAACCTTTGTCAAAATAACCTCAAATATGACAAAGCCCCAAATAAACAAGGCTGTCCACAAACTGGTTAAGCAGGGAAAAGGTATTTTGTTTGAGAGAGATTCTGGCATAATCTGTAAAAATCCGGCCTGTGCGGAAATTGTGTTTAATCATTTTGCAGATAAAGGTTTTTCCTTGGATCCTCAGGAATTTAACAATAATATGAGGACTGTCAGTAATATGGTATCGGCTGTATCAGCCGCACCGGACGAGGCTTTGCCGGAGATGATGAAAAAAATTAATTCATTTCCTGAGCCGATTCAAAAGCTGTTTTTTGCAAATTATGGAACATTATATGCCAAAAAGCCGGCTTTGAGAGCAGAATTATGGGATAAATTTGTGCACTATCGACCGGAGACATCTGAATATTCAAAAATGTATCAGAATCTTGGCGCTGTTGCGGCGGCCGATGCGGAAAAGATTCCCCAATGCTTGCGGTTGATAGCCGAAAATCTCGAAAAAACAAATCAAACACCGGGGCAGTTAAAAGAAGCGTATAATACTTTGGGAAAAATAAGAAGCACTTATCCCAACAAAGCCGAAATAGACGGAATACTGGAGCAAGGGCTAAAAAATCCGGTAAATAATCGGAGTTCCCAAAGGGCGGCCTATCGTCAGATGGGAAAGGTCGATGAACTGATTTCGAGCTCATCTATCGGACAGCGCGTTGAAAAAACAGCGGACAACCCGCATGGGTTTAAGCTTGTTGAAGATATAAAACCAGATGAACCGGCTGTTTTGATTTTGGGAGGCAATTCAACCAACTCGAACAGAAGCGCAAATGGGTATTTGTCTCCAGTCGAAAAATTATTAAAAACCGAAAATCTTCAAGATAAGGTCGGTTTGTATGCGGCAATTTATGATTTCGGGGAAATAGATGACCGCAATGTCACCTTTCAAGATGGGCCGGCTCGCATCAAACTGATGCAGGATAAGCACCGCAAAATAAAAGTAAAAAGGCCGATGAATGAGGATACGTTAAATCCGCGCTATATTGACGATTTGTTTGATAAGGTTTTCTTGAACCGCATCAGTGACAAAGACGGTCAGAGACTCTCAACGGAAGAGGCTTGTGCCAAAATGCGAAAATTAACGGTGGTCGCGCATTGTCACGGAGCGTATACCTTGCTGAAGCTGGAAGAAAAAATGAAGCAGAAAATGGCCGAAATCGGTTATTCTCCGGCAGAGTGTGCCAAAGTTCAGCATGAATTGTTGTGTGTGGCGCATGCGCCTTATGCGCCGCTTGGGGTTTCAAAGTCGACAATGATTTCATTTGTTTCGGCAAAAGATTTTGAAGTGGAGCATTTCAACAGTTTTGAACATGAAGTGCATGCATTATCCCAAAATAATGCGGTGTTGATGAGCTATTTTCCGGAGAAAAGAGGCGAGTTCTTCTTGACGCCGTCAATGGGAAAGGATGTCGAGGAGCACAACTTTTTGGGCTATGACCTCAACCAAAAGGGGCTGAGTCCGGAAGGAAAGGCAATGTTGAAATTTGCGGGCAATGCCGTTGTAAACGGCGTCAAAAATTCACTTGAGGAAAAGACTTTGCCGCCGGTCAAAGAGATTGTTTGCGGACAAGACGCCGAAGCGAAAAAATTGTTTAATAAGTTGAAAGAAAACGGTGCCGAGATGTGGCAGATTATCTCAAAAAACATTACCGCCAGATTCAAAGCTGCTCGAGCCAAACAGTTGTCAAAATAAAAGAAATCTCATTCATAAAACGGCCGCCAAATAAGTGGTAAGCGCTCAAAATTTAATATTTTATTAACATAAACAAGGTTAGTTTTATGATATACTATCCATATAAAAGTTTTGATAGGGGAGAAACAAGATGTCTCTGGCAGATGACCTCAAAAAGCAGACAAACGACTTTCGGACGAAAAAAATTGACTATCAGGTCGATACGCTTGGCGCAGATAATAAGAGTACTTCAGCGGGGTATCATAGTTCTGCTGAAAACACGATAACAATGAACTATCATGAAGATGATAAGTGGATGTTGAATTGGGAAAAAGGTGACCATGATGTCATTCTTTATCATGAGCAAAAGCATCGCAGTAATGCTAATAAGGGGTTTAGGTCTAAGAATATCAATGTTTCTCCAGAACAGTATTATAAATTATGTATGGCGGACGAAATCTCTGCCAATATGGCAGCACTGATTTATTTAAGGGAAGAATACATTAAAAGCGGCGATATCAATGTTTTTGATAAGGAAAATAAGAGATATTCCTTTTATAAAGAGGCTGTGCAGGAAGGAGAGATCAATCCATTGAGTTCTGATCCCAAAGAGTTTGAAAAAGATATGTCCTTGATTATGAACGGGACACAAGAAATGTGGGTAAAAGAGTTTGCAGGGATGTATTCCGAGAATCATATTGGTAGTGCAGAGTGGTATTGGACGAATGGCAAAGGAAATTTTAAGGAGAATGAGGCGGAATATCAAAAGCAACTGGATATTGCCTACACAATCGGCGGTGTCAATTTTAAAGAATATATGCAAAAAGATGTAGAAATTCCTAGTATGGAGAATAGAAAAAATGCTGGATATTTGATAAGAGAGAAACAGTTACAATTTAAAGATAATATGAGTTTTGAGCAATATAATAATTTACTGCAGCATTTACATATAGCTTCTAATATTAAGGCAATATCTGATGATTATTTCGCTCAAATGAATGTTAAAAGTATAGATGCTATGAGTCCGGAACAGCGTAAAGCCTATATTAAAGCAATGCAAGAATCTGCGGGATATTCTAAAGAAGGGTTGAGAAAAAATAAGTTTGTGAAAAGAGACGTAAATATGAGTCTGAACAAAGCTTTAGGTTGGATTGGAGAGAGAGCGTCTGTTCCAAGTGAAAATGAAGCAAATTACCAAGCCGCTCTAAAATCTCTATACAATATCAACGGTATTGATCATTATTCTTTGTTAAATGTTGACCCTCAAGAAAAAATGCCTATTGAAAAAACAAAAAGAGTTAAGGAATTTGAAGAAAAAAGTTGGTTTAGACGATACTTTGAGAAAATGGGGACGTGGGAATGTCATATAGTGAGTAAAGTTTCTAACTTATTCACGAAGAAAGAGAGAGAAACTCCTGAACAAGAAGTAGTGAAACAACTGTTAAGGGTATATAGAAAGAAAAAAAATCCCACGCGAGAAGATATTGCTAATGCTAAAAATAAAATCGCTAAAAAACACTTGAAGATCGCTAAAAAACATTTGAAAAATTATCCGAAGTGGTCAAAGGATAAGCGTGTTTCAGAGGTTCAATATGAAGAAATTCTTGATTTTGATAAGCCTGTGATTACCGGCAGGCCAATCCGGCAGGGGAAGTTTGAGGCGGTGCGGCGTCCTAAATCTACCGATTTTAAAACAGCTGATGAAGCGCTCAGAGCTTCAAAAGAAGCATCAACGCCGGAAAATCTGGATAGAGCAGCTTATCTGAAATCTTTATCCGGTCGAACACAACAAGACACCACGGCAAGGGTTTCCCCGTCATTTAGCCGGATGAGAGATAGCAAAAGCAGTATGGAATTGATGCTTCTCCGCCGCCAAATGGGCAGATAAGCATGCCGCTAATATAAACAATGCTGGTTTTATGATATATTATTCACATTAAGGAGTATCGAAATGACAGACGATTATATACAACAATTGAGCGAACAAGAAAAAATAACATTTGTCCGCGCGCTGATTTTCTTGATAAAAGCAGATGGACGCGTTGATGACCGCGAGCGCGAGTGCATCCACGAAATTGTCGAAATTTATGGTGTAGGAAACAAAATGGCGGCAATCAATGCGCCGATGGGGGAAGATGTTTTGCTTCCGGAGATTGCAAATACCGTTAAAGACAGACACAAAGCTCTTGCGCTGATTCGTGAATTGTTAACAATGGCGCATGTTGATGATGAATTAGGCGATGGGGAAGTTAATTTTGTTGAAAAAGTTGCCGCAAAATTAAATGTTGAGCCAGAAAAGGTTTTGGAAATCAATGAATTGATATTGGAGAGAAAAGCCTGGTTGGTTAAGTCGGCGGCGGTAATGGAAAGCGCATAATCCTTGACAAAGGAGAAAAAAGATGTCTCTGGCGGATTTCCATTGTGGTTATTGTGAAGTTATTTCTTTACTTTTTCCTCAATTTCATTAGTCTGAACTCAAAATTAAGCGGCTGATTTAATAAGGAGTATGCAATGCGGAAATTGTTTTTAATTCTAAGTGTTTGCTTAACTGTGGTGGGATGCGCGTTTCCGCAAACGCCGAATGAGAGCGACCTGTTGCGCGCCAGCCGTCAGTTTCGTCCCGCATTGTTTAACAGCGGCGCCCGCGGAGTGGTCATTACCTCTTTATCGGACAATGTGTCCGATGATGGGTTCTTTGGCGTCAATTATAACGATATTGTCGCTTTCAAAAATATAAAAACAAATGAAGTTTTTTATATGAGCACCATCTTGGACGGCAACAAATATGATACGGCGATGCTGCCGATAGGGGCATACGAGGTAACCAACCTTTATTTGCAATATATCTATACAACGACCGAACAGTATGGCAATACCCAAGTCGTCCGCACGGTGGTAGAAACAGATGAACATTATGAGGGCAACAGCAAAATCAGATTTACGGTGCGCCCGCAGGAAGTGACCTATATCGGACATTTTGCATTGACAAAAACGGATAATGAGGTTTCAGCAGACGGACATGTTAAGGCGAATTCTTTCAGCATAACGGACAAATCTGATGAAATTTCAGATAAGCAGAAAATGGATTGGCAAAAAGAATTCGGCCAAAATTTTGTTGTCAGATTGGCAAAAGTTCAATAGGAGAGCGCAGATGAAAAAAGTCTTATTAGTAATTGCGATGATTGTTCTGACATCTTGCAGCACCACTATCGGAAATAAAAAATTGGCAGACAGCCGCATCAGGATAGAAAACCAAATGGACGGCGTTTCTTCTAAAACAGACGCAAGGGAAAAATTCGGAACGCCGAATCTTGTGTTTCAGAAAAACAATTTGGAATATTATGAATATCGAAAAATATATGGTGCCGGAAGATACCATTGGATGATACCGCTCATTGGCTGGGTTATGTCATGGTTCCAAGATAATTATACTTTTGAGGAAACAAATCTGTTTATCGGATTTGATAAATCTGGCAAAGTCGTCGATTATGATATTATCCAATCCGGCGGCACGATGTAAAAGCCCAACAGAACGGTAAATAGAAATTTCAACGTTGGAGCTTTAATTTATGCAAAACGATATTAAACTTTTTGAACAGAAAAAATACGCTCTATTTATGATGAAGAGAAAGATACCTGCTATTTTTCCGTTGTTGATGTTATCTCCATTTTAATAGAGGAAGACTATCAAACAGCCCGTAAATATTGGAACAAATTGTCAGAGCGCTTGAGAAGTGAGGGCGCAAATGAACCGGTGACAAATTGTCACCGGTTGAAAATGTTGGCTGCGGATGGAAAAATGCGAGAAACAGATGTCGCCACAGCAGAAACAATGTTGCGTATTGTTCAATCTGTTCCTAGTCCGAAAGCAGAGCCCATCAAACAATGGTTGGCGAGAGTTGGATATGAGCGCATGAAAGAAACGGACGATGCTTAAATTTTTTCAAAAAATCTCAAAAAACTTTAGTAGAAATCCACGAGGTTCATATTGGTGTTTTTCTAAAAAGTCCGATTCTTAGCACGAAAAAAGAGATAATGAAATTGATATTATCGGACTGCGAAATTGAAGGAAAAAATCTATGTTTTTCAATAAATAAGCCGTTTGACGAACTCATCAAAACGGCTGAAACTGATAAATGGTGCACGATACTGTGCAATTATCGGACTAAAAATTATTATGATTTTAAGACTTTCAGTAGAAAACTTGAGTTGTTTGCAGAGTGCTTAAAATAGAATTTTATATCTCTTATCCTTTCTCAAATTATCTGTTTCTATAACGCATTTTTTATAAGCATTAGTATCTTTACCGAACCTTGAGGCAATTTCATCAAGCCTTTCATCAAACGTAAAATTTTCGCCGTTAGGCCCGGTTGACATATCTGCACAATTTACAATAAATAATTCATCAGGCATATCTTTAACAGTTTCATTGCCGTGGTTCGCCACAACTTGCCAATATTTGTAACCCGACCTCTTAAGTATTTCTCCGCCAACATAGGCATGAGAAGCATTGTTTTCTGTAAATTCGTAGCCAATATCGTGCAGCATACCTAATAAAAACATATCTTCTGCAAATTTATTGTTATTTGGCTTAAGCTTTACGGCAAATTCTTTGCATTTTCTCGCAACGCCTAAAATATGTTGCCACCTGCTGGATGTAATCATTTTTTATTCCTTGCTGTCTTGCTATAAGTGTAAGGCAAAATGGTTTAATTTAGATTAATCAAAATATGGCAGTAATTTGGCTTAAGGCACGAAAAAAGAGATTTTGAAATAGATATTATCGGACCCAAAAGTATAAGGATTTTAAGATTTTGAGCAGAAAATTTGAGCTTTTTATGGATAGTCTTTCAAAGTAATCAGCTTATCTTTAATTTTCTTTTGGAGAAAATTAAAGATAGTTAAGCAAGTTTAACTTTTTTAGTGAAAAATTAAATTTAGTATGTTATTATTAACTTATTGTAAGAGAAATTTTATGAAACAGAGGTCAAAATGAAAAGAGGAATACAAGGAAAATTAGTTAAATGTTCAATAACATCAGAATCTTATAATGCCTTTGTTCCAAATGATTTGCCGCCAAAACCGGAAATCGATATTATGGCTGTTTCACCGCTTCTGGAAAAAGCCAATCAGGCTATTGGTGCATTAAATGGTGTCATTTCAACTGTTCCAAATTCCGCAATCATAAATTATATGTATGTCCGCAAAGAAGCTTTACTGTCATCACAAATTGAAGGAACACAATCGACACTTGATGATTTGTTAAAATATGAGGCTCAACAAACAAAAGGGATTCCGGTTGAAGACGCTTCAGAAGTATCTTCTTATGTTGCCGCTCTTAATCATGGCATAAAAAGGATAAATGAGGGATTTCCTCTGGCTTTGCGTTTAATTAAAGAAATTCATGCTATTTTACTTAAAAACTCGCGAGGCAAAACAAAATCTCCCGGAGAGTTTCGTTCTTCGCAAAATTGGATTGGCGGAACACGTCCGGGTAATGCTCGTTTTGTTCCTTGTCCTCCGGACAAGCTGTTGGATGTTTTGAGCAGATTGGAAAATTTTATAAATGAAGAAGATAATATACCTTCTTTAGTTAAAGCGGCTCTTATTCATGTTCAATTTGAAACAATACATCCGTTTTTAGATGGAAACGGGCGATTAGGCCGTTTATTGATAACGTTTTTTCTTTGTGTTAAAGGACTTCTCAAATCGCCGTTTTTATATTTAAGCTTGTTTTTTAAGAAAAATCGCACGCTATATTATGAACATTTAAACAATGTCCGCTATCAAGGCGATTGGGAAAGTTGGATTCAATTCTTTTTGGAAGGAGTCATAGAAACGTCTGATGATGCAAGAAAGACAATAGTCCTTATTCAAAAATTGTTTGCGGATGACGAACAAAAATTGACATCCTTGGGTAAAGCTCAGACATCTGCCAAAATCGTTTTTGAGCAATTTGAACAAAAACCTATTTTAACAGTTGCGGAAATCGAGGCTAAAATAAAGCTGTCGCGCCCAACAATTATTAGCTCTATCAATCGGTTAATAGATTTAGAAATTTTAACTAATACGTCTGAGAAAAAATGGGGGCAAACGTATGCTTATACAGGATATATTAATTTATTAAGCTCTGAAAGTAATCAATCGTGACACTTTTCTTTACGAAAAAATAGATAAAATTAACACTTTTCTTTGGGAATAATTGGTAAAAGTATACACTTTTCTTTATGAAAGTAAAAAATTCAACCTGTTGACCTTGAAGAGCAGGTAACATTTTGCTACGATAAGTTGAAATACAAGCAATTAGCTTTTGTTACTGACGTTTCTATTTTTCTACAGTAAATTGAAAATTATTGCTTGTATTTCAAGGCGTTTTTATTACAATAAATACAATTTAATAATTCGCAGGAAAAAGATAATGCCGATAGCCAATTATATAAATGCAGTTAATAAACGTTTAAAAACAGGAATTTCTCGTGAACATTCTTATCGCGGTGATCTGCAAACATTATTAGAAACGTTGGTACCTGATATTATTGCAACCAATGAACCGGCGCGGATTGATTGTGGTGCGCCTGATTATGTTATTACTAAAAATGATGTACCTCTTGGTTATATTGAAGCTAAAGATTTAGATGATAATTTAGATGATAAAAATCATAAAGAGCAATTTGACCGCTATCGTAACAGCTTAAACAACCTTATAATTACAAACTATCTGGAATTTCGCTTTTACCGAGATGGTAAAAAAGTTACAACTATTCATATTGGGCATATTGAAAGCGGTAAAGTTGTGGCTAACCCAGAAAACTTTGCAGCATTTAAGGATTTAATAATTAACTTTTGCATGTATCATGGGCAAACAATTCATTCTGCAGCCAAATTGGCACAGATAATGGCCGGAAAAGCTAGACTTTTAGCTGATGTCATAAAAAATGCGCTGAATAGCGATGATAACAGTTATGATAACCGAACACTTCAAGACCAAATGATCGCATTTCAAAAGATATTGATTAGCGATATATCTAAAGAAGAATTTGCAGATGTCTATGCTCAAACCATTGCTTATGGGATGTTTGCAGGGCGTTTGAACGATACATCGTTAGAAAACTTTTCAAGACAAGAGGCTTGCGAGTGCATACCGAAGTCTAATCCGTTTCTACGCAATTTATTCAGTTATATTGCCGGACCAACACTTGATGACCGTATTAAATGGATTGTTGATGATTTGGCTGATGTTTTTGTTGCTGTTGATTTGCATGATATTTTGAAGAATTTCGGTAAAGCAACTAAAATGCAAGACCCGATAATTCATTTTTATGAAACTTTTTTGAGTGAATATGACCCGAAATTGCGGAAATCTCGCGGTGTTTGGTATACTCCGCAGCCTGTAGTTAATTTTATTGTCCGTGCTGTCGATAATATTTTGAAACAAGAGTTTGGACTATCTGAAGGTTTAGCTGATACATCAAAGATTAAGATTAAAATTAAAGATACCAAATATGGTAATGCTAAAAGCGGTAAAAACTCAGCAGAAATAGAAAAAGAAGTTCATCGTGTTCAAATATTAGACCCTGCAACTGGAACTGGAACGTTTTTGGCAGAAGTTATTCGTCAAATTCATGAAAAATTTACACTAATACAAGGAATGTGGTCTAGTTATGTAGAAAATCATTTGTTACCTCGTATTCATGGCTTTGAGATTTTAATGGCTTCATATGCCATGGCGCATCTGAAACTAGATTTGATTTTGAAAGAAACAGGTTATAAAGCAACAAAAAATGACCGTTTGAAAGTTTATCTGACAAATAGTTTGGAAGAGCCACATCCTGACTCTGGAACTTTGTTTGCTAGTTGGCTATCCCAAGAAGCAGCCGAGGCTAATGAGGTTAAGCGAGATGTTCCTGTAATGGTGGTTTTAGGTAATCCGCCATATAGTGTTAGTAGTTCAAATAAAGGCACTTGGATAACAAAATTGTGTGAAGACTATAAGAAGGGTTTGAACGAACGCAACATTCAACCTTTATCGGACGATTACATCAAATTTATCAGATATGGCCAGCACTTCGTTGATAAAAATAAAGAAGGAATTTTGGCTTATATATCCAATAACAGTTTTACAGATGGTATAATCCATCGGCAAATGAGAAAATCTTTGCTGGAAACTTTTGATAAAATATACATCATTGATTTACACGGAAATTCAAGGAAAAATGAAGTGTGTCCTGATGGCTCAAAGGATGAGAATGTTTTTGACATTATGCAAGGCGTATCCATCAACTTGTTTATAAAAACTAACAAAAAGAGAAAAAATCAATTAGCTGAAGTTTATCACTATGATTTATACGGTAAAAGAGGAAATAAGTACGAATTTTTAGCAGAACATTGTTTAGACAATATTGTATTTCAACAAATGAAATGTACAAAAGACAATTACTTTTTCACACCTAAAAATTTTGATAATCAAGTTGATTATGACAAGGGTTTTAGAATTGATGAATTATTTGTTATAAATGCAAGTGGTATAAAAACACAGCGTGATGATGCGTCTGTTGCCTTAAATTCCAGTGAAACTGAAATTTTGCGTAATGATTTTATCAATATGACCGAAAAAG
>ERZ1034763.894-NODE-894-length-11226-cov-3.719094_pt1 | contig 11226 bp, 8 predicted proteins | sample MGYA00520701_ERZ1034763 | MGnify/ENA primary metagenome ERZ1034763 (study PRJEB33766, sample SAMN09781707) | gut metagenome | biome: gut microbiome | host: Homo sapiens | place: Madagascar | study: EMG produced TPA metagenomics assembly of the PRJNA485056 data set...
ATACATCGGATGGAACAGCGATTCCTACAAGAAGTTTGAAGGAAAGTTCCTCTACAATGACAGGAGCAGCCGTTGCGCTGTGCTTGACCCACGTTTCCCGGAGGTCAGGAAACATCTTGTGGAACTGTACACAAAGGCATTGAAAGACTGGAATCTGGATGGATTCAAACTCGATTTCATCGACAGTTTCAGATTTCAGGGAGAGGATCCTGCCGTAAAAGAGAATTATGCCGGAAGGGACATCATGAATCTCAGCGAGGCAGTGAACCTGCTGATGAAAGAGGTTTCATCCGCTCTGAGAGCCATCAAACCGGATATTCTCATTGAGTTCAGACAGCAGTACATAGGTCCGGCCATCAGACAGTACGGAAACATGTTCCGAGCAGCAGACTGTCCTGGCAACGCCAAAGACAACAGAATGAGAATCGCCTCCCTCAGACTGACGAGCGGTTCGACTGCCGTGCATTCAGACATGTTGGAATGGAATATTTCCGAAACTCCGGAAAATGTGGGAAGAGCGATAATCAATTCCATTTTCGGAGTCGTACAATACTCGACAATGCTGAGGAATATCCCTGAAGAACAACTTGACGTCATGAGAAAATGGATGAAATTCGCCTCCGAACATCGCGAGACCCTGCTCAAAAGCGAATTCCGTCCACACCATCCAGAACTTGGCTACCCTGTCATCGAGGCAGAGAGCGATACGGAACTCATAATCGCCGTATATCAGGACAATGCCGTCATTGATGTGCCCCGTCGCGGAAAAAGCGTCTATATCTTGAACGCCTCCGGTTCCGACAGCATTGTCGTCCGCTGCGGCAACAAGACAAAAACAGTGAAAGTCCCTTGCGGCGACTGGAGAGCATTGTCTTCGGTGGCCGCAAGATAGGCAATCAACAATTTTATTTGCCGACAATTTCGACACCGTCCGGGACGGAGACTTCCGTGTGGATACTTCCGTCAGACTGTCTTTCGTGGCGTACTCTGATTGGGCCGTATGGCGTCGGGAACGAGCCTTCAGCCCAGTCGAGGTCACCAAGATGCGGGGTGATACGGACTTGGGCACAACCCGGTTCGAGGATTTCGATACCGAGGACATGATGGCTAATCCATGCTGTCGGACCGGATGCCCAGCCATGACACAGACTGTGACGGAAACCCAGGTAGCAATATGCGCCAAAATCGCCGTGAATGTCCTTTTTCCCTTCCGGGACAAGTTCGTCAATGCCGGCCGCGTTCGGAAGCCAGTCAAGGTTGAAATCTTCCCAGAATGTCGTCGCTCCGAGGTCAATCATCGCTCCCCAATAGTTGCGGATGATGTCGAGCGCACCCTGCCAGTCACCTGCACGTGCCATTGCCTCAAGCATAATATATCCGTAGAAAGTCGAGAATCCATGGCCTCCATTGTAGGAAAGGATATCCTTGTCTGCGTTCTTGGCACTCGTAAGACCTGCGAGAGTCATCAGCGCCGCAGCCTGCTTTGACCCCGGCGCATCAGGAGCGACATCGGACTTGAGGAACTCGTCGTAGAGTTTGTTTGCTGGTTTAGTGAGGAGTTTCTCGGCTGCAGCACAGTCATTCTTGAGTTGCTGGTCATTGAATATGGTTCCAAAATCCTGCCCACACTGCATTGCAAGAACCATCAGGGCCTGAATTCCTACATCCTTTGCCTGTTTGTTGCCTTCAGTCGGCCAGTCAAGAAAACGTGGCCCGTTAAGGTTTTCACGTCCATCAGAAGATATTTTGGAGATCAACAAGCGCAACAGTTCCGTGATGTATTCTCTGGACTCAAGAAGATTGTCCAGATTTCCGGTGTGGCGATACCAGTCATGACAACAAAGCATCCACCATATCGAGTAAGTCGCAGAAAACCCGTTCATCCATTTTGGAAGAGGAGTTATGTCACGCATCCAGTCAAGTGTTCTGGGGACCACCTCATTGTTTCCGAAGACAGTCGCAATCGTCATGACCATCGGATAGGAATCGCCCATCCATACAAGCCTGTCGCGCTTTATGCCCTCGATAAGGAAATTCTGCATACACAGATGCACCGTGTAGGCTCCCGTCTCCCAAATCCGGTTCAGGCGATCATCGCTGCTGCTGAAAGAACCGACATATTCAATGTCACGCATTATTGAAATGGCTCTTGCTTCCTTGAGTTTCAGTTCCCTGTCATTGTCAATGAGGTCAATGCGCACGAAACGGAATCCGGAATTACCGATTTCCACCGTGCCCATCATCGGAAGTAAAACTATCTGGTCCCGTATGGAGTGATCATTCGTCGCACCGCCCCTGCCGCCGACTTCGGACATCGCCTCGCTTGCTGATTCTCCATAGCGTACACGTACTTGAACAGGATCCACGATTGGACCGGTGACGAGCTGAAGTCCTCCATGCAATTCCTTTCCGAAGTCGAGAAGGATTGCAGGATGCACTCCGTCACCTGATTTCATGATGCAGTACGATTCCGGGGTGTCATTGTTGCAGTAGGCCTGGCCGTTACCAGGTTTGAGCAGAACATCAGAGAGGCGAACACCGGCATCACTCTGCCATACGACACGTGAAGGTGAAATGTATGTCCTGGTACGAGAATCGCGCTCCTGTGCATTCAGGAAAATTGCAGAGCATAGCAGAAGAGCTACCGAATTAAGGATAGCAAGAAATTTTGTCATATTGTTATGAACTAATGATTATCGTCATTTTCATTCGGACAAATATCCTATATTCCGCAGACCTATAGTCTGCCAAAAAGTGAAAAGCCTTGATAAAGAAACCCTTACCAAGGCTTGGTAATGTCAGAGATTTCACCTAAATCAGTACTTGCTAAATCAACCATACAAGCGGGCACTGACATGGCGAAGATACAACTAAAATCTGACAACATCAACCCTTTCGGGGGACTTTTCTCCATCCTCTACATTTTTAACCGCAGCGGACTGAGATCCGTGATTGACCGGCCCCTCGGACGGCGCGGAGGCCACAGGAACTTCGGCCCGAAGAACGACTTCAACGCCAACACCGAAGACCACTCCGACAACCTCGACAAGAACACAGAGGAGTTCTTTTAATGAATATCCGACCTCGATCAAACGAGGTGGCAATTGAATATGAATCCCCGAGGCCAATTCAAACGGTCTCGGGGATTTTTCATCAATAAGAAGAAATTTGTGTATATTTATAGTCTGAACCAACATTCGGACAAATGACTGACACAGAACTTAAGAATCTGAAAGATAACCTTTGGCATTCCGCCGACATTCTGCGTGCCGGGGCACACTTGGCTGCCAACAAATATGGTCAACCAATCCTCGGTCTCATCTAGGGCAAATGTTGATTTCCTATGACAATGTGGAATTTGAAAGTATGATTCTTTGACTCAAGGTGTTACAGTATCAGCAGGAGCGCGAATACGTATAGTGCGAACCCTTGGAAGCGGAGGCGGCTCTTTGTGCTGGAGCGCAGCATCTCCTCGGTCGGATCATCACCGGTCATCTCCAGCAGAGTGTCGTCCGACGGGATGCGGCCGTGTGAATATTTCCGGATCAGCTGGCCATCGTTGAACCAAGTCGCGCCACCGTTCGAGCGGTTGAGGGTGACGAGCTCTTTCTTGTCGGCGAAATATGTCGATCCGGCCAGCCGGGAATGCACATCCGGTACAATCACGGACATATTGTCAAACTGCTCCCTCGTAGAGGAAATCAGCAGCAGGGGAGTGAACCCGGCGGCTTTCGCCCCGTCAAGGGCATCGGCTATCCTTGTCCAGAAAGATCCGTTGGTCTTGGCCGGGTCATAGACCGAAACCGCAAGCACATTGCCGTAGGTGGCCCTTTCGTCTTGGTAATTGCCTGATGAGTCTGTGAACGAGAGCGCCGGCTTGTTGTCCTCGATGTCCGCTCCGTGGATCAGGATTGTCTCCGTGCGGACGTATGTCCAAGTTGAATCCGGAAGATGATCGAGGTCGAAGGCTCCTTCCTGGCCGTTCTTCTCGTAGATGATCGTGGATTTGTAGTTGCCGGAGGCTTCATCCTCCTCGTCATCATTGCTAACAGACGCCAGCAATTCGCTGCCAGGAGTGAAGGCGGTGTAGTCCACCATCGGGATAGATGTCAATGAATAGACAGCAAAAAGAAGGATCGAGGCCGACACGATGCCGAAAGAGACATATTTCCGCTTCCGGTTCTTCCCGAAATTCTTGAACGGCAGGAACGCTGTCATCGCCAATGCCAGCAGAACCAGATTCTTAAGGAACGTCTGGAAGTTGGTCAGGTGGATCACCTCTCCGAAGCAGCCGCAGTCAGTCAAGCTTACCGGATTGAATATGGCCAGAAACAGCGTCAGCACGGTGAAATAGACAATCATCGCAGTGGTGATGATCGCCACCTGCTTTCTCCAGACCCCACTGATCATCGCCGCTCCGAGGATGGCCTCCGCAAGTGCGAAAACCACGGCGAATGCCTTCGCCGCTGGCAGCAGGAATGCAAGATGGAGGAATCTCAAGTACCCTTCCATCACAAGGCCCGCGCCTACCGGATCAAGCAGTTTGAATATTCCCGCGAGCAGGAACACCACACCAATCAAAAAAGCGCACAGCCTTCTCAGCCTGAAGAGGAAAACGTTGTTCATTTTGCTTCGATATGTTCGTCAATAACTTTCTTTACTTTTGCGAATATCCCGTCCGGCGGCAGCATCTCCCCGAACTCGTCCGAGCAGTCTATCCTGATGAAATCCGGATCAAGCGCGACCTGCTGCCTGTAGATCGAGCGGACCTGCTTCTGGAACTCTATGTCTGATTCGTGAATATCCTGTGAGCCGTGGAGATATTCCCTGTCCTTCCCCGTCCGCGCTGACTCCAACCTGCTTTCCACGAATGTGATGGGAACGTCCAGGAATATATTCAAGTCTGGCTTCGGGAGGCCGAAGTCGCCATATTCAGTGTTGAGGATCCATTCGCGCAAGTTCTCTCTTTCCTCGGAGGTGTGCAGCTTGGCGCATTGGTAGGCGATGTTGGAATAAACGTATCTGTCAAGCAGTACCGTGCCGCCTTCCGCCAGTGTCTTCTTCATCTCCGGGGCCGCTCCGTGCCTGTCCTCGGCGAACAGCAGGGCTACCAGTTGAGGGTGAACCGTCTCGTTGTTCCCGAAGTCTCCGCGCAGAAACCGGCTGATCAGATCGCCATAGACCGGCGCGTCGTATCTTGGAAAGTGAATGTATTCCAATTCCGGGCATATCTTTTCGAGATACGCCTTCAACTTCTTGACTTGCGTGGATTTCCCAGCTCCGTCCAAACCTTCCAGAACGACCAGCATAACGATTGATTTTTCCGATGGAGGTCTTGAGCAATGTTCAAAACTTCTTCCGAATCGCAAAATTAATGTCATTATGGGAAACAAAACAGACAGAAATATTCAGGTGATGGGCATAGTGAACCTCACTGACGACTCTTTTTTCGCAGGCAGCCGCAACCTCCGGGCGGACGGGTCCTTCGATGAGGAACTTTTCCGCGGCAGGATTGTGAATATGCTTGAGTCGGGAGCGGACATCCTTGACTTGGGAGCGTGCTCGACACGCCCCGGCTCCGACTCCATCAGTGAGGAAGAGGAGTGGAAACGGCTTGAGCCGGCCTTGAATATTCTTGCGTCGGAACATTCCGGGGTCAGGATTTCGATTGATACTTTCAGACCTTCCGTTGTGAGCCGCGCGTTCGACATCATCGGCCCATTCGTAGTGAACGATGTCAGTGGCGGATGCGAGGATATGTGGTCACTTCTCGGCCGGCTTCAGTTGCCGTACATCGCAATGCACACCCGAGGCACTCCAAAGAATATGCAGACGCTAACTGACTATGACAATGTCACCGAGGCTGTCCGTGAGTTCTTTGTCGGGATCGCCGCCGAGGCGGACCGGCACGGGGTGAAGGACTGGATTCTGGATCCAGGTTTCGGTTTCGCTAAGACGGTGGAACAGAACTGGCAACTGCTCCGTGAAATGGCTGTCCTTCAGGAGTTTGGTAAAGATATTCTTGTGGGACTGTCCCGCAAGAGTTTCTTGTTCAGGCCTCTGGGCATCACTCTTGCTGAGGCGCTTGCGGCCACGCAGGTCGCTGACTTCATCGCCCTGCAAAACGGCGCGGACATCCTCCGCGTCCACGATGTCGCCGAGGCTGTCCGCACAGTCAATCTCTACCGCCTTTTAAATGGTATTTAAGGTAACTAGCGTGTTAATCGGAGCGTAGCGACGCAAGGGGTCTGGGGAGACCGCTCCCCAGTGCCCCACCGGGGCTGTCCCGAAGGGACTGGGGGTTGGATGAAAAGCGCGCGCAGCGCGTAGCGACGCAAGGGGTCTGGGGAGACCGCTCCCCAGTGCCCCACCGGGGCTGTCCCGAAGGGACTGGGGGTTGATTTTACGGGCGCTTGATTGAAAAAAAAGGAGGCTTTTTTAGCCTCCTTTTTTTAGTCAAGCGTCTGCTTGATTTCCGTGATTACGAACGCCTCGATGTTGTCCCCGACCTTCAGGTCGTTGAACTTCTCGATGCCGATACCGCACTCCATTCCGGCGGAAACCTCCTTCACGTCGTCCTTGCCCCTCTTGAGCGAGGCGAGCTCACCGGTGTAAACCACGATACCGTCACGGATAAGCCTGCACTGCGCCGTCTTAGCGATCTTACCGTCCCTGACAAGACAGCCGGCGATCGTTCCGACCTTCGAGATCTTGAAGGTCTGCTTGACCTCCGCCGTTCCGGTGATCTCCTCCTTCTTGATAGGCTCAAGCATACCTTCGATACCGTCCTTCACATCGTTGATGGCGTCGTAGATGACGGAGTAGAGACGGATTTCGATTCCCTGCTCGTCGGCCAGTTTCCTTGCGTCCGTGGAAGGACGTACCTGGAATCCGATGATGACCGCATCCGAAGCCTCGGCCAGGATCACATCGGACTCGGAGATCGCTCCCACAGCCTTGTGGATCACATTGACACGAACCTGCTCGGTCGAGAGCTTGATGAGGGAATCTGAGAGAGCCTCCACCGATCCGTCCACGTCACCCTTGACGATGACATTGAGTTCCTTGAAGTTGCCGATGGCGATTCTTCGTCCGATCTCCTCAAGGGTCATATGCTTCTGGGTCTTGATGCCCTGGATTCGCAGGAGCTGCTCACGCTTGTTGGCGATAGCCTTGGCCTCCTTCTCGTCGCTCATCACATTGAACTTGTCTCCGGCGCTCGGCGCTCCGTTCAGACCGAGGATTGAAACAGGGGTCGAAGGACCGGCCTCTTTCACTTTCTGTCCACGTTCGTTGAACATGGCCTTCACACGGCCGTAGTAACTGCCGCTCAGCACCATGTCTCCGGTCTTGAGTGTTCCGTCCTGCACGAGTACCGTGGCGAGATATCCACGTCCCTTGTCCAGGGATGACTCGATGACCGCTCCTACACCGTTCTTGTTCGGATTGGCCTTGAGGTCAAGAAGATCGGTCTCAAGGAGAACCTTCTCAAGAAGCTTATCGACGTTGAGCCCCTTCTTGGCGGATATCTCCTGGCACTGGTATTTTCCACCCCACGCCTCCGTGAGGATATTCATTTGTGCCAATTGCTGGTAAATCCTTTCCGGCTGGGCGCCTGGCTTGTCTATCTTGTTGATGGCGAACACCATCGGTACACCGGCCGCCTGGGCGTGGTTGATGGCCTCGACTGTCTGAGGCATCACAGCGTCATCGGCCGCGATGATGATGATCGCAAGGTCGGTGAGCTGGGCTCCACGGGCACGCATAGCGGTGAACGCCTCGTGTCCAGGGGTGTCAAGGAAGGTGATCCTCCTGCCGTCTGGAAGCTTCACGTTGTAGGCACCGATGTGCTGGGTGATACCTCCCGCCTCTCCGGCGATGACGTTTGACTTACGAATATAGTCGAGCAACGATGTCTTACCATGGTCAACGTGTCCCATCACAGTGATGATCGGTGGTCTCGGAACAAGGTCTTCCTCGCGGTCAGCCTGTTCGCTGCTTCCCTCGATCTCTTCGGTGAGGTCGGCGGTCACAAACTCTACCTTGTAGCCGAACTGCTCGGCGACAAGCACAAGCGCCTCTGCGTCAAGCCTTTGGTTGATGGAAACCATAAGACCCAGATCCATACAAGCCTTGATGACCTCGTTGACCGGAGTGTTGTTCATAAGGGTGGCGAGGTCGTTCACGGTCACGAACTCGGTGACCTTGAGGACCTTCTTCTCGGCTATCTCCTGTGCCATCTCCTCCTGGGACTTGGCCGCGGCCTGCTCCCTCTTCTCCTTTCTGTACTTGGCTCCGAAGTTGTTCTTCTTGTTGTCGTTCATCCTGGCGTAGGTCTCCTTGACCTGCTTCTGGATCTCCTTCTGCATCGCCTCCTGCTCCTCCTCGGTCATAGCCGGCTTGAAGCGGTCCGCCCCGCGGTTGCGCTTCTTGCCGCCCTTGCCCTGCTCCTGAGCCTGCTTGGCGTTCTTGTTCTTGTCCTTGCGGGAACTGTTGTCCGCCTGCTTGCCTTCCTTCGTCACATCGACCTTCTGGCTTCCCTTGGCGATCCTTACCCTCTTCTTGTTGCCCTTCTTCGGCTCGAACTGGGACAGGTCTATCTTTCCGAGGACCTTAAGGCCTGGTGTGGAATTGTCCGTGGCCGGTTTCTCTTCCTTGGCCTGTGACTGCTGTGACTGCTGAGGCTGCTGAGATTGTTGCGGCTGCTGTGGCTGCTGGTGTCTGGATTTGCCTTGCTGCTGCTCCTCCTTTTGCCTTGCCAGCTTTCTTTCGTGCTTGCTCATCTGCCTGTCACCGTTTCGCGCTTCCTTTCCCACCACCGGGGTTGTTGGCGCGGGAACGGTTTCCTTGATGGTCTCGGCTTTCCTGGCCTCTTCCCGAGGCTGGCTCTTCTGCTTAGGCTCCGCAGGAACCTCTGCTTTCTCCTCTTTCACGACTGCGGCCTCCTGAACAGGCTTTTTCTCAGGTTCAGGCTTAATTGTCACCTCTGCCGGCGCCGCTTCCGGCTTTGCCTCAGGCTCTTTCGCAGGCTCCACGTCAGGGGCCTTGACCTCTGGCTGCGGAGCAGGCGCGGCCCCCGGCTTGCTTTCTGGCTCCGGAACCTGTTCTGGCTCCGGCTGAGCCGCTTCCGGTTCCGGCTTTGTTTCTACCGGGGTGAAGATGGTTGTCTTGATGACAGTCTCCCTGACTGGTTCCTCTTCCTCCTCTTTTGCGTTTTCCTGTTGCTTCTTGGAGGTCTTCTCCAGAATCTCGTTGAGTTTGATGTCAACTTTTTCCGAAGCCTGTTTCAGCTCCAGGTCCTTTCCGAACTGTTTCTCAATAGCCGGAAGAAGCTCGTCCGAAATCTTCGCGTTCGGATTGGCCTCGACCTCAACCCCTTTGCTGCCTAAAAAGTCCACAAGGTTCTGAAGTCCGATGTTGTAAGTTCTTATTATCTTGTTTAGTCTGATTTCTGCCATATTCAACCCCTTTAAATTATTAACTGTCCTTTTGCGCTGCCAGGACTATTCCTCAAATTCGGCTCTGAGAATCCTGAACACCTCTGCCACGGTCTCATCCTCAAGGTCAGCCCTCTTGGCGATGTCTTCAGGTGTGAAGGCGAGCACGCTCTTGGCGGTGTCGCATCCGATGGCCTCAAGGCGGTCGATTACCCACTGGTCGATCTCGTTGCTGAATTCGCTGAGGAGGACATCCTCTTCCTCCTGGGCCTCGTCCTTAGGAAGCTCTCTCCAAACCTCGATTTCCCTGCCGACAAGCATTCCGGCCAGTTTGATGTTGCATCCTCCGCGACCGATACCTTTCTTGACCTCGTCAGGCTGCATGTAAACCTTGATCTTGTCCTCTTCCGAGTTGCCGAGGTCGATTGATGACACTCTTGCAGGATTGAGGGCTCTTTGGATGAGAAGCTGCGTGTTGTTAGTCCACTGGAGCACGTCGATATTCTCGTTGCGGAGCTCGCGCACGATTCCGATGATTCTTGATCCCTTCACGCCGATGCACGCTCCGATCGGGTCGATCCTCTCGTCGTAGGACTCGACAGCCACCTTGGCGCGCTCGCCAGGTACACGGACAACCTTCTTGATGGTGATGAGGCCATCGAATATCTCCGGAACCTCATGCTCGAAGAGTTTCTCAAGGAACTCGTTGGATGTTCTGGAAAGAGTGATGTAAGGGGTGGTGTTGTTCTTCATCTCCACGCTCTTGATGATGGCGCGGAGGGTGTCTCCCTTCTTGAATCTCTCTCCTGGAATCTGCTCGGCCTTAGGCAGATGAAGCTCATTGTTGTCATCGTCAAGGATGATGACCTCCTTCGACCAAGTCTGGTAGATCTCACCCGTGAATATCTCGCCGATCTTGTCGGAATATGCCTTGAATACATTCGCCTTGTCGATGTCCATGATGCGGCCCTGAAGGTTCTGCCTGATGTTCAGGATTCCTCTTCTACCGAAAGACGCGAGGGAGAGTTTCTTGGTATAGACATCCCCGATCTCGTAGTCGTCATCACCGGTCTCGGCCTTGATCTGATCAAGAGTGATCTGTGTGTTAGGATTCTCCACCTCCTCGACCACATCGAAGTTCTGGTAAATCTCGCAGTCTCCCTTGTCAACGTGGATGATGACATCGAAATTGTCGGCCGAGCCATAGGTCTTGGCGATCTGAGTGAGGAACACGTCCTTGAGCACGCCCATCATCACCGGTCTGTCGATGTTCTTCTCTTCCTTGAAGTCCTTGAAGGCGTCAATAAGAGTGATTTCTTCTTTCTTTTCCATATTTATATTCTTGATATTCTTATTTCTTGAACACTATGTGCGGCACAACGGAGTTGATCTCCGCGAACCCGATGCGGTCCTCGTGCTCCACGAGTTCCTTTTTCTTCTTGCCTTCCACCGTTTCTTTCTGTGAATATCTCAGGCATATTCCTGCCTCGTCCACTCCGGTGAGCACCCCGATGATCTTCTTCCCGCCTTTAAGCCTTGCCTCCACAGCGGAGCCAACCGCCTTTTCATATTGCTTGAGAACCTTGAACGGCTGGTCGAGTCCGGCGGATGTGACGGTCAGGGAATAGTCCTCCGCGTCCTTGTCGAAAGCGGCCAGGAAAGCGTCATTGACGCTAACGCAATCCTCAAGGTCCATGTCGCCGACCTCTTTCTCGATGGTGAGCACTATGTCGTTGTCATTGCTGACCGAGACATCGACTATGAAGCATCCGCGGGCGCGCACGGCCTC
>ERZ1034763.900-NODE-900-length-11144-cov-25.348183_pt1 | contig 11144 bp, 8 predicted proteins | sample MGYA00520701_ERZ1034763 | MGnify/ENA primary metagenome ERZ1034763 (study PRJEB33766, sample SAMN09781707) | gut metagenome | biome: gut microbiome | host: Homo sapiens | place: Madagascar | study: EMG produced TPA metagenomics assembly of the PRJNA485056 data set...
ATGGGACTGCATGGATATAGGATTGGTACTGGAGAATACGGACGGTTAGGATGGAGTCCAGAGTTTTTAGGTTGGACACCGAGAATGCAGGACGGCTATCATCTACGCAGAGTCGGAGGACAGATGTTCTATGCAGGAGCACCTATGGTAGCGGAAAGACCAGACAGAAGGCTGAAACCTGGTGAGTTAACATCTGGAGGTTATGGCTTTTACTATAAAGGACAGCAACAAGTAGCACCACAAGCAGATGTATTACAAAACCTGCAAGCCGTGATGACACCTGTAGAAACACGTCCAAGAAGTCAAGAGCCTGCCAAACCCTACAAGGAACTGATTAGCTCACCTGTATATTTCTCCAACGATCAATGGCAGGAATGCCTGTCTTCACACGGTATCATCATCGATGAGAAGGCAAAGACACTCACCATCCAATCAGAAAGCACCAAAAGTGATATGGTGTATGACTTGACCGACGAAGAATTGAAGGCATTGACCAACAATTCTGTCAAGCAAGTATCTGTAGCCAAACGACTGGATATATTGAATAATGTCATCAAGGACGATTTCGCAGACAAGATAACGATGGACATGCTCAACAGCAAGGAGCGCATCCATATCGGTTTGCGTCCAGAGGTGCAGCAGGAGTTGGACGGCAAGATGCAGTTGCAATCTACCGTTGAGCCACTGCAAGTACAGCAAGAACCGATGAACAATAAGGTGGGCATTGTGGATGGGCAGGACTTGGACGAGAGTAAGGGATGGTTCCGTGAGGGCAAGCATGGCAGAGAAGTGACTGTTGGCGAGATACGAGTGGAGCCAGAGGAGCAGGAAGGCAAGTACCGCATGACAGCCATCATCAACGGTGAACGAGTTAGTCACGAGATAACGCAGAAGCAGTATGACAAGTTCATGGCAGTGGATGACTACCACCGCATGAAACTCTTTTCCAAGATATTCGGTGAGGTGGATATGAAAGACCGTACCAGTTTGGGAACCAAGATTGGAGCCGCACTGTTAGCAGGATTGGGTGTTGCAGCCGAAGTCGGCAGTGAACTTCATAGACCACATGGCGCACATGTAGTGATAGTTGACCACCATCATGGTGCAGTCCCTGCACCACCTCGTCCCTACTTCAAACCAGGAGTAGATACACCGATGGATGTGGCGGCGAGAAACTTTGAGGCTGCCATGAACCAAGAGGTATTGCATCCGCACATGGGGAAAGGACTATAACGGAATACGCTTATGGCAAACAACGAACTGACATATAATGATTTCTTACAGCGTCTGAACATACAGGAGCTGCTGGTGGACGCAGGCTATCAGTTGAACAAACGAGATGGCTTGCGCTATCCGTCGTATGTAAAGGTGGACAGTCATGGACAGCGAGTGAGAGGCGACAAGTTTATTGTCACCGGCAATGGCAAGTGCTGTTTTCAGCCACCAGAACAGAAAAACTATAATGTGATAGGTTTCATCAAGGAGCATCCTACGCTGTTTGACGACTATAAGCCAGGGATGTCATTGGACAGGTTAGTGAATGTGGTATGCAACAGACTGTTGAATAATCCCATTGACGTGCGTGAAAGCAGAGTGGCAGAACCCAAGCGAGATGCCAAGCCCTTCAACCTGTCAGACTATGACATCTTGCGTTTCAACCCAAGGGAAAAGGACACCCAACGGAAACACTATCCTTATTTCAAGGAAAGAGGCATCAACATGGGAACCCAGTTCGCCTTTCACAAGCATTTCTTCTTGGCGACCAAGCGTCGAAATGACGGATTGAACTTTGCCAATCTCGCCTTTCCACTGTCCTTGCCATCCAAACCAGATAGCATTGTCGGGTTGGAAGAGCGAGGCAGACCGAGACGAGAGGATGGTAAGGCATATAAGGGCAAGGCAGAAGGAAGCAACAGCAGTGAAGGACTGTGGATAGCCAACCTGACCGGTAAGCCATTGAAAGAAGCCACAAATATTCTATGGTTCGAGAGTGCCTACGATGCCATGGCAGAGTACCAAATCAATCCAGTGAAGAGCGTGTATGTCTCGACAGGAGGCACGCCCACTAAGGGACAGATAAAGGGAATGCTGGAAGAGACCCGACAAGCGAACCATTACTTGGGCTTTGACAAAGACGAGGCAGGACGTGGCTTTGTGAAGAACTTCAAGACTATCGCAAAGGAAATGGGATTTGCAGACTGTATGGTGCAAGCCTACCATCCCTTGGGGCAATACAAGGATTGGAACGATGCCTTGCTTGGCAAACGAGACCAAAGGCTGATAGACCAAGGAAAGATAGACTTCGACTATTTCGAGTTTGCCAAGGCGCAAGAGGCTGAGAGGCAACAAGAGCAAGAACGGAAACAGCAAGAAAAAGAGAAACGGACATCGGGCTTTCGCAGATGAAGCACGGTGTCATTATCAAAAAGGAGAACTATGCAGCAGACATATCGGTATAGAAACATCATCATCAAGCCCCATTGGATGCAGTTTGTGATAAATGAGCTGCACTTGCTTGTGCTTATAAGTGTAGGTTTTGTATATGCAGGTATTGATGATGCCGTTCTCTCCACTTTAGTGTTTGTCCTCTCTGTCTTGCTTTCCCTATGCTTGGCATATCGAATGGTCTATCTATGCAGGATGCGGTATGTCATCAGTAACGAACAATTGGTGTTTGAGCATGGCGTGTTTCATCGGGAAGTGGATTATCTGGAACTATACCGTGTGGTGGATTTCAACGAAAGTCAAACTTTCATGCAGCAACTGTTCCGATTGAAAACCGTGAGCATATATTCTGGAGACAGAACGACACCAAGGCTTGACATTATCGGAGTACCGATGAAGGAAAAACTGGTGACAAACATCAGAGAACGAGTAGAAACCAACAAACGCAGGAGGAGCATCTATGAGATTACAAATAGGTAAGATATGGTTGATAGCCATTATTGGAATGTTATCCATATCGAAAGCTAAGGCACAAGTGGTGTCATCCAATCCCTTGGAATGGATGGCATTGGCAGAAGGCAACGAACTTATCAACAGTGAGATTGAAAAGCAAATCAACGGACAGACCAAGACGGCGTTGTTGCAGAATACAATGGCTGCTGAGTTTAACCAGATACACAAATGGGAGAAGAAGTACAACAGCTACCTGAAATCAGTGAACGGCTATGCCTCTTCGCTGAAAGCCTGTACCCATCTGTATGATGATGGCGTGAAGATTTTCATCACGCTCGCCAAGTTGAAGACAGCCATTAAGAACAATCCGCAAGGCATCGTGGCAAGTATGAGCATGAACAACCTGTATATCGAGACGGCAACGGAACTGGTATCGGTTTTCAATCTGTTGAATGATGCCGTGGCAAAAGGAGGAACGGAGAATATGTTGACAGGAGCAGACCGTTCGAAGACTTTGTGGGCATTGAATGATAAGTTGTTAGCATTTCAGAAGAAGCTCAACAAACTGTATCTGAGCATCCGCTACTATACAATGAGTGATGTGTGGAATAATGTCACGGCAGGGATGATAGACAGAAGTAATGGTGAGATTGCCACCCAAGCATTGGGGCGGTGGCGGAGAGCTGCCAAAGTCAGTACACCATAATTAAATAAAAGCATTCGAGTATGAGAACATGGATATTTTGCTTTGTCATCATGTTGCTTTCTGTCTGCAAGATGCAAGCCCAGAACGACCCTGTGTTGGCAGGAATGATATACGCCTATACAGACAAGGCTGAAAAGGAGTTGAAGAACCAGGAGAAGGTGATGCTGATGCAGACCACCGGTCATATATGGTTGAAAGAGGAAGTGGAAGGAACCACCAATCTGCAACGAGAGTTCAACAACTACTTGAACTCGTTCCGCTCCATCGTGGTGTATGCTGCACAGGTATATGGCTTCTATCACGAGATAGACCGACTGGTGGATAACTTGGGAGGATTCACCAAACAACTGGATAAACATCCGAGCAATGCCCTTGCTGTGGCACTGTCAGCCAAGCGCAACAAGATCTATCGGGAGTTGATTATGGGCAGCGTGGAGATAGTAAATGACATCAGGCTTGTATGCTTGTCGGGCAACAAGATGACCGAGAAAGAACGAGTGGAAATCGTTTTCGGCATCCGCCCCAAGCTGAAGGTAATGAACAAAAAGCTGCAACGGCTGACCAAGGCGGTGAAGTACACCTCGATGGCGGACATCTGGGCAGAGATAGAGGAAGGTAGCCACGACAAGGCTGACAAGAAAGCCATCGTGAAGGACTGCATGAACAGATGGAAGCGAAACGGAAAGATCAAATAACAATAAAAAGATACGACTATGAGTATATGGGCAAAGATAGCAAAGTATGGCGGCAGTGCCTTGAAAGGTGCAGGTAGTGTCGCCAAGCAAGGACTGAAATCTGCAAGCAATACGGCTGTGCATCCCACCCAAGCACTAAGAGGCGCAGGAAGTGCGATGAAAACAGCCGCCGTGGGCAGCGCAGCAGGATATGTGGCATGGCAGAACCTTGTCAACGACAAGAGCATGGTGGAGATAGCCAGTGATGTGGTGGTAGGAAAAGACACCACGGAGAAAATATCCGAAGCTGTGGAAGACGTGAAAGGACTGAAGAACAAGGCAGGGGAAGCCGTGGATGCGGTGAATGGTGCCATGGGCGACATCAACAGCAAGTGGAGCGGAATGAGCAACTTCTTCCGTGGCATCTTCGGAGGCAACGGACTGGAGATGTTCGGCAACTTCTTCAAGAACTTAGGGAAAGGAAACGTGTCGGGACTGAGCCTTGCAGGACTGGTAACAGCAGCGTTCCTCACTTTCGGACGTTTCGGATGGCTTGGCAAGATAGCAGGAGCCATGCTCGGCATGATGCTCATCGGCAACAATTCCAATATCAAGAACATTGTCAGTGGTGATGGCGGTCAAGGAAGAAATGTGAACGAAGCAGAAACGACCACACGCAGTGGCGGCATGAAACGATAAACATAAAAACGACAACAACATGAGATATACAGAAGAAATGATGCTGCAATCAAAAAGCGGCTTTTGCATGCCCTTTGAGGAGCGAGGCAAGGATGTGGAACTGACACTTGGCTATGGCAAACAGAAGCATCCTGTAACAGGAACCGTGTTCTTCCATCACGGACTGGACTTTGAGGCAAATCACTATCTGCTGTCTGCCTTGGCAAGCGGAACGGTGTCGGGCATTGGCAATGATGCGACACACGGCATCTACCAAGTGATACGCTACGGCAAATATGAAGTGACCTACGCCCACCTTGCCAACGTGTTCGTGAACTTCGGACAAACCGTGAAGGCAGGAAACATCGTGGCATTGAGCGGTGACAGACTGCATTTCGAGGTAAAGTTTGACGGCAAGGAAATCAATCCGATTGATTTCCTGACCATGCTATATGGTAATGTGAAGGCAATGGAACAGACCGGTAAAACTGGTTTTCCTGAGTTTGAGACCTATGACATGAATATAGCCACACAGTATGACAAAGACCAGAAAGAGATAGAAAAATTGATGCTGCGCTTCATGCCATCGTATATGGAAGACCTGTATAAAGGTATGTATGTGACACCGCAACATGCAGAGCAGTCGCTAAGGAACATCTTTACCTTGTCAGCGGCGAAACACTATTTCTATGAAGCTATGCCATCCATCAGCAATCCGTTAGGCATCGGGCAGAGAGCTATGCCCTTGGCTTGCAAGGTGCAGAACTTGCTGATTGCGGATTTCTTGAACTATCTGGCATTGCGGCATGGCATCTATCTGTCCACATTGAGCGAAGTTCTAAAAAAAAACTCCATGACGAAGCCATAAGGACGAGTGGCATCATCGACCCGCTTGCTGAACTGGACATCGATGTGCAGAGCTTTGATATTCCAAGGTTGGTGAGCGTCTATCCCGACCGTGCAGGAGTGAGATGGTGGACAAAGGCGTGGTTCAATAACCGAGAGGAAGGAGAATGCTCCGTGGAGATAGAACTGCAGCAAGCCATCCTCTTCATCCATGACAGAATAGAGAAAGACGCTTGGCTGGAGGAATACTTTCCAAAGCAGATGGAAGTGTATCACCAAGCCATCGAGCAGACAAGAGAACAGATATTAGGTCAACTAAACGTAATGCTATAATGAGTACAATCAAGAACCCTACACGCTTTGCCGAACTGGAGTATTGCCTTCAAGGATATTTTGACGGCAAGCTGGCACCTGTGATGAAACAGGTGCGAGATGACTTGACTCACAAGCAACTGGAGGAAAGAGGCAGATACCAGAGCAGTTTGGCAGGAGTGCTTGCTTCTGCCAATCCGTATGCCGACAACACCGAGTTTTTTCTAAAGCAAACAGGCAAATGGAACAGCAAAACCACGGAGGACTATCTGGCGATGTGCAACCAGAAGATATGGAAGGACAAAAACATCGTTAAGGACTTGGCGACCATTGCCGGCGAGTGGCGCAATGCCGTGGTGAAGGAAATTGGACGAAGCAAATATGACGCTTTGTCGAAAGCCTGTGGCGAGGATTTGGCATACGCATACGTTGCACAAAGGATGGAAGACCTGATGATTGGGAAGCTCGTCAAGGACAATACACCCAAGTCAACGATGGACTACATTTTGCGAAAGGCAGCACAAAACAGCATCTGGGGACTGCAAGAAGAACTGATGAAGTCACCATTGACGGCTGAGATAGAAGCTCGTGGCGAGAAAGCCTATAAGCCAAGCAAGACGGAGAAGTTTGCTGGAAGGGCTACCGCCTCGGTAGTGGATGCCGTGACTATGGGCGGTATCGGTAGTTGGAAGTCATTGGCTACCTTGGTGGGGAGCGACATGGCATTGGGCTATATTCTCGATTCCAAGAAGGGAAACGTCGAACAGCGGAAAGAGCAAGCTATGGAATTGAGCATCAGCAAGGGCGTATTCGGACAGAACGGCAATGCCTTCACTGGTTTTCGCTCACAAGCCAAGAAAGTGAATGCCACCGACAATGGCTATGTCAAGACGCTCAACAGCAAACTCCATAACAAGATACATATCCCACAAAAAGCATTTACGCCTATGGCATGGACAGACAACAGTTTTAAGTTTCCTTTCCAAAAAGAGCAAGAGAAACGGAACGATCCGAAATACAAGAATGTACCGCTGATAGTGGCACCCGGCAAGGAAGATGCCTATCTGGAAGAGAAAGCCAAGCACGACGCAGCCAAGGTTGCAGAAGCTGAGCGTATCATCAAAGAAAGAAATGAGACAGAGGCCCTACAAGAAGATGCAGAACAGCAACAATCGGAAGATACGCAGCAGGAACAGCCAGAGCGTGACAACAGCAACGGATGGGAAGGACTGTTGAAGAACTTCGGACTGAATGGTTTCAGCGACATCGGCAATAATCTTGGCTATGTGATAGCCATGTTGCCCGACATCCTTGTTGGACTGTTCACTGGCAAGACGCAATCATTAGGCTTGAAGGACAACATGATGCCAATAGCCGCCATCCTTGCAGGAATGTTTGTGAAAAATCCACTGCTGAAGATGACGCTCATCGGTATGGGCGGTGCCAATCTGCTGAACAAGGCTGGACATGAAGCATTGGCAAACAAACGGGAAAGCAATGATGGAAATGCTGTATCATACGATAATACAACAGCACAAGCGGTGCAATACAAGTCCTATCCAGACCAACCGTTGAATCCGAGGATAGCCAACCCTGTGCTACAAGGCAACTGTTTAGTGGCAACCATCGACCGAGTGCCATACACCATCCAACTGCCAGAGCATGTGGTTGGAGCATATCAAGCAGGAGCCTTGCCACTCAACACCCTTGCCAATGCCGTGCTTGCCAAGAGTGACCAGATGAGACAGATGGCAGAACGCAACTATGGCGAGCAAGAAGTGAGAAATGTGAGAAACGAGGCGATGGAAAACGCAGAGCAGCGAGAAATCATCCAACGTTCAAGATAAATCGTAAAACAATCATACAATGAAAGAGAAAAGTCCACAAGAGAAGAATGCGGCAGAGCGTCAAGTGTCACTGATTACCGAGGCCCTGTCGAATGCAGCCGACAACAAGGGTGTCTGGCTGAATGAGCAAGGAAAGCAATATCCACGGTTTTACCCGAAGGGAGCGGCAGTGAGTCCGTTCAATGCCCTCGTGATGGGATTGAACTCCGACAAGAACGGATTTTCTACAAATCTTTACACGTTATTTAGCGAAGCCAAGAAGCGAGACGAGTCTGTGATGGCGCATGAGAGAGGTGTGCCGTTCAACTGGTATGCGTGGAACAAGTATGTGAACCGACATAATCCGGAAGACATCATCAGCAGAAAGGACTACCAGGAATTGTCGGCTACCGACCAGACACAGTACAAGGGCATACATAATCGGGAAATACGAGTGCTGTTCAACATCGACCAGACCATGCTGCCACTGAAAGACAAGGAGAAATATGAAGATGTGGTGAAGGCGAATGTCGGTGCGAATGAAGACAAGGCATTGCGTAGCCAAGTAAATGACTTCATCCAGAAGATGAAGGAAAACCTGATGGCGGTGCGCAAAGACGGAAGCGGAGTGGCACACTATGACACAGAAAAAGATGCTGTGTATATGCCAAAGCAAGAAAACTTTGAGCATTATAGCGATTATGTGCAGGAAATGCTGCGCCAAGTGGTGAGTGCTACAGGACATCAACAGCGACTGGCAAGGGAGGGCATGGTGATGAAAAACGGCATTGCGCCATCGGAGGATGCCGTGAAGCAAGAGAAACTGATGGTGGAACTGGCTTCGGGCATCAAGATGATGGAAATGGGAATGCCAGCCAAGATTTCTAAGGAGAACATGGGACTGGTGGAATACTGGAACCGTGAACTGAAAGAAAATCCATGTCTGATAGATGCCATAGAGAGTGATGTGAACAATGCCTTGGACGTTATTCGCAAGGCAGAACGTGGCGAGAAAATAGAATATTCATCCTTGAAGAACGAGCAGCAGACCACCGAGATGCAAGCACAGATGCCCAAGCATTACTTTGTGGCAGATGAGATAGCCAAGCATCCTGATAGCGAACAGAAATTTGTGGTGATAGTAAGGGACAAAGAAAACAAGAGTGCCGATGTGGTGTTGCCAGCAGGAGCATCATTGGAAGTGAACAACGAGGTGTCGGGCATGAGCAAGCAGCGCATCGAACATGCCTTGCAGAAGGAAGGTTTTCTGTCTGTCAAGTTCTATAACCCAAATGGTGCATTGGGCTACCATCCTGATGACGGCTATTTTGCTGGAAAGGACATCACCGTTGCAAGACTGAAGAACTGGCAACTGGAAGACATATCCAAGATAGACGTGAGTGATGCCGTGAGCCAGAGCAAGCAGGTGGGCTTCGACCGCATACAGATGGTGCAGGATGACAACAAGCGTTGGGCGATGTATATCAAGCCCGAAGGACAGAAGGCTTTTTCCATCTATCCCGACAAGGCGGACTTAAACCGCTTCTTCACCACGCTGAAACAGGCGCAGGACACGATGGACAGTCTGAGAGTGGAACTGGCACAGAAATACTATGCGATGGCAGAGACAAAGCCTGACCTGAAGGTGGACTTGTTCGGCAGCGGTCAGCACAACGAGGTGGACATGAACCGCATACAGAAAGTGAACGTGTTCAAGGCAAAGAACGATGTCATTCTGTGTGCAGCCACCATTGATGGCGCAGACAAGTTGCAGCCTCGTGTGGTATCGCCAAGCCAATGGCAACGAATGTGGATTGCCGAAGACAAGAACGAGTACAAAAAGCATCTTGCTGCTACCCTGTTTGCTGACATCCTGCAGAAAGGACAGGCGCAGGAGCAGACAGCATCAGAAAAACAAGGAGAGGAAACCGAGGTGAATCAAGAAACGCAAGTCTCCACCGATAAGCATGAGGAAGAGCATCGAGAATATCATGAGGAAGAGAACAAGCAAGCTTCCTCTGAGGAAAAGAAAGATATTAGGGAAGAGAAGGATGCGACTGTTCAAAGAGATAATAACGCTACTGTGGAAAAGAAGGAAGAAATAAAAGGTAAGCAGAAGGAAGAGACCAAGGACTCTCCCATCATGAAGCAATGGAAGGAGTTGAAAGCCAAGCATCCAGATGCTTTGCTGCTGTTTCGTGTAGGTGATTTTTATGAGATGTATGAACAGGATGCCAAGCGAGGAGCGGAAGTGTTGGGGATTACATTGACAAAGAGAAACACCCAAGCTGGTCCCTACATGGCTGGCTTTCCACATCATGCCTTGGACACCTATCTACCCAAGCTTATCCGAGCAGGAGAACGAGTAGCTATCTGTGACCAGTTGGAGGCACCCAAGCAGAAGCAAGAGGAGCAAAATACTGAGGAACAGCAGCGTTCTGGCGGTATGAAACGATAATAATGAGGATATAAAGACATGAGCAAGAATCAGCAATATGCAGAAAGATATGCTGCCGAGGCGATGGAACAAATGAAGCGATATGGCATCCCTGCTTCCGTCACCTTGGCGCAAGGCATCTTAGAAAGTCGTAATGGACAGAGTGAACTGTCGCAGTTGGGCAACAACCACTTTGGCGTGAAGGCTTCGAAAAGTTGGTTGAAGAACGGTGGCGACTATCTTGTCTATACCGATGACAAGCCGAATGAGAAGTTCTGCAAGTATGCCACGGTGGGTGACTCATACGAACACCATTCCAAGATATTGAAGAACAGCAGCCGCTACAGCCAATGTTTCAAACTCTCTCCCGACGACTACAAGGGATGGACAAAAGGTATTGAGCGAGGCGGTTATGCCACCAATGGAGGATATGCAGCCAGTTTGCAAAAGATTATCGAGATCAATGGATTACAGAAGTATGACCAACAGGTGATGCAAGAAATGAGGGCTGAGGGCAAGAAGTTCGGCGTAGAACAGAATGCAAGGACTTCAGCAACGGTATCGTCTTCGGTATCGACATCCAATAATGACGAAAAGAAGCAAACAGCATCTCAAACAACCAACGACAAATACTCATTCCCTGTGAAAAGGGACGAGTTCTTGTTTGTCACTTCTCCATTCGGTATGCGTCAAGACCCTATGGACAAAAACAAACAGCAGATGCACAAGGGCATTGACATCAGAGCCAAGCATGATGATGTGTTGGC
>ERZ1034763.903-NODE-903-length-11128-cov-5.121647_pt1 | contig 11128 bp, 7 predicted proteins | sample MGYA00520701_ERZ1034763 | MGnify/ENA primary metagenome ERZ1034763 (study PRJEB33766, sample SAMN09781707) | gut metagenome | biome: gut microbiome | host: Homo sapiens | place: Madagascar | study: EMG produced TPA metagenomics assembly of the PRJNA485056 data set...
AAATGCAAGCATTTTATAGCTGTTTTTTTAAATTTTGCTTGGCTCTGAACAGTTACAAAATGTGCAATATATGATTACGAGGTAACGTATGAAATTATTAGTAACCGGAAACATTGGATATATTACAGCAGAGTTTATTGAAGAAGCATTCCCTGAGTGTCAGATCCTTCTTCTTGGAGAGACGGAACAAAAGTCAAATCGCAGGAAGGGCTTATCGGTACACCCGATGCCTAAGACGGAGAAAGAATTCAAAGACATTTTTAAGACGTATGAATTTGAGGGAGTGATTTATTTTTCTAATTATCTTACATTCCATGGGACGATGGAGGGTGAGATTGAGACTTTACGCAAGCTATTACATTACTATAAGGGGAATCTGAATTCCAGGCTTCTGTATATTACAGGACCGGATAGTTTATATGAAGATACAACAGGAAAGACGCTGATGGTCCGCTCGGCAGAGGAGTTCTGCAGACAATATGGTGAGCTGCATCAGATTGCTGTCAAGATCCTGCGTGTGCCGTATCTTTATTCCGGTACTTATGAGGAGGATTATTTTTTCAAGCTGTTCTCAACTGTGATCAATAAGAAGCAGATTACATTTGAAGAAGCACCGGCTCAGGAGATGCATTTTCTTGCGTTGAGTGATCTTGGGGATTTATTATACAAGATTTTTGATAACTGGGGAGAGGGGAGTGCCTGTCTTCAGGTTCCGCAGGTATTTCATTTTACTTTTCAACAGTTAGGGGAGAGACTGGCACAGATGTTTCCGGCTGCAAACATTACCTATTTGTCAGATGTGCTGATCCGGGATGGGATATCTGATGACCACGTTCTGAGAAATGAATACGGCTGGTTCCCGAAGATTTCTCTTCTGGAGGATCTCACAGAAATTTATGAGGATTATTGTGAGAAAACGAACCATAAGACACGGAAGATCGATGTAGTAAAAACTTTTTTGAAAGCACATGATAAAATCGTGAAAATCGCAGAATTGCTGCTCACGTTTTTTGTTTTTGAAGCGCTGAACCGGGTGGCGGGAAACCAAGTACAGTTTCAGATGATCGATCTGAGGCTTGTTTACATCGTGCTGTTCAGCAGTCTGTACGGTATTAATTACGGGCTTGCTGCAGCGGGGCTGGAAACACTTTCATTGCTGGCAGCATATACGAAAACAGGGATCGGCTGGACGACACTTTTCTACGAACCTTCGAACTGGATTCCGTTTATCTTCTATTTTGCAGTCGGCGCGATCTGTGGTTACATCCGACTGAAGAACAGAGATAATATTCAATTCATGAAAGAGGAGAATAAACTGATTCTGGATAAATTTCTGTTTATGAGAGAAATGTATCAGGAGACGCTTTCTGATAAACGGCAGTACAAGAAGCAGATTTTGGGAAGCCGTGACAGCTTTGGTAAGATCTTTGATATTGCGAAAAAACTGGATATCATTCTTCCGCAGGAGCTTTTTATTGAAACGCTGCATGTGATGGAATCAGTTCTTGAGAATCATACATTTGCGATTTATTCAGTTGGAAAGAATCAGAGCTATGGACGTCTTGAGATCGCATCCCAGGGAATGACAGATGTGTTGAAAAAATCCATTCGTCTGGATGATTATCTGGAAGCGAAAGAGACGATTGTGTCCGGAGAGGTGTGGGTAAACCGGAATTTCCTGGACGGCTATCCGATGTATATGAACGGGATTCACAAGGATGGAGAGCTCGTGATGCTGATCTTTATTCAGGAAGTGGGAAATGAACAGCTTTCCCTCTATTATCTGAATCTGTTCCAGATTCTCTGCGGTCTGGTAGAAACAGCGCTTTTGCGCGCGCTGGAATATCAGGAGGCAATCAAGAACAGGCAGTACGTGCAGGGTACACGTATATTGAAGCCGGAGTATTTTGAAGAACGGCTGTATTCCTTCCATTCTATGAGGGAGGAGAATCGGGCATCCTATGTGCTTCTGAAGCTGGAGTATCCGAAGATGACACTGGAAGAGGCAGACACAGCGCTGCAGGCTTCGGTCCGTGAAAATGATGTCTGGGGGATTTCTGAAAAAGGAGAGCTCTTCCTCATTCTTTCACAGACGGACAGAAGTTCCTTGCCGATCATTCTTGCAAGACTGGAAAATGACAGCTTCGTCTGTCATGAGATCGATACCGTGGAGAATGCAAATACAGGAGAAAAATTATGATTCAGACAGTGCTTGGAGTATTCCTGATCCTGTTACATATTGTCTGCTGTGTGCTGGTCTGGCTGGGGATAAAGACACATCTGCTGAAGGTGAAAAAATATCTGATGGCACTTGTGATCTTCGTCCCTTTCTGGGGAACAGTGTGCGTGCTGCTTTTGCATTTGCAAATGCTGACCAGAAGAGACAATAGGATAGAACCGGGAGTGGAAAAGCTTCGTGTAAATGAAGAGATTTATAAAAATATTTTTCAGGCAGTTTCGGATACGGACAAAAAGATCGTTCCGTTAGAGGAAGCACTTTTGATCAACGAACCGAGAGTGCGCCGTGAACTGATCATGGATGTGTTAAATGATGATCCGGAAGAATATATGGATCTTTTGAAACAGGCCCGCATGAATGAAGATGTAGAGGTTGTCCATTATGCGATCACAGCCATGGTTGAACTTTCCAAGGAATATGATTTTCGTTTGCAGAAGATGGAGAAGCTGTATGCGGCATCACCGGACGATCCGGAAATCCTGGAGCAGTACTGTGATTTTATGGAAGAGTATCTGAATCAGGGGATTCTGGAAGCCCAGATGGAGAGAGAACAGAGGGAACGTTATATCCGTCTTTTAAGACAAAAGCTGAAGGTGAAAACGACGCTCTCCACATGTATGCGTCTGTTCCAAAATCTGATGAAAACAGGAGATTATGTTCAGGCGGAAGAGATTCTGAGGCTGATGGATCAGAAATGGCATCGGAAAGAGGAGTTCTGGATTTTGAAGATCCGGTATCTGGCAGAACGAAAAAAGGGAGCGGAGTTGCAGCAGTGTTTAAGACAGATGAAAGAGGAGCAGATCTATCTGTCGTCTAAGAGTAAGGAGGCATTGGCTTTTTGGCTAGATTAAAATCATTGAGAACATTTCCATTTAAAAGTATGCTGGTGATCCTGGGTGTATTTCTGATGATCGCGGTCGTCCTTTTTGCTGAACGAAGTGGAATTCAATATACTGAAAAAAACAGAAAAGTCGCATATCTCAGTCAGGAAGAAGTGGTTACGGAACAGATGGCTGCGAAATCACTGCCGAAGACCTGTCTGGTACTTCGTAACAGTGAAGATGAGGCGAGTGTGGCTGCATGGGAGCAGTTTCAACAAATTTTTAAAGATATGAAGGTTGGAACAGATGTGGTAGACCTGCAGAGTGCATCCTCTATTCCAGATTATCATGCTTATGAAACGGTTGTTGTATTACTGAGTGATGTAAGTCCGTTGAAAGAGAATCTTATGAAACTGTGTGATTGGGTCTCAGAGGGCGGAAACGTACTTTTTGCCATGACACTTCAAAAAACGGCATACACATCGATTATCGAGCAGAAGCTCGGAATTATTTCTTCCGGATATGAGAATACTATCGTAGACAGTATTTATTTTGCACCGGACTTTATGCTTGGCGGCGGACAGGCTTATGCAATCACGGATCCGTATGACTCTGCCTGGGCAGTGCAGCTGAGTGAGAATGCGAAGGTTTATGCGCATGTCAATGAAAAAAACGGTCAGCCTGTCATTTGGGAGAACCAATATGGAAAAGGGAAGTTTGTAGTAGACAACTTTGGACTGTATGAGAAAGCAGTGCGTGGATTCTATGCGGCTTCCTACAGTCTCCTTACTGATGTGGGGGTTTATCCGGTGATCAATGGATCAACATTTTATTTGGATGACTTTCCATCACCGGTTCCGGAGGGAGATGCTACTTATGTGAAGCGGGACTATGGAATGAGCATCAGTGATTTCTATATGAATGTGTGGTGGCCGGATATGCTGGAGCTTGCATCTGATCACAACGTTCGCTATACCGGTGTGATGATTGAAAATTATGAGGATGCGACGGATGGAACGATTAAGAAACAGAAGGATACCAGACGTTTTCAGTATTTTGGAAATATGCTGCTTCATCAAGGTGGAGAACTCGGGTATCATGGATACAATCATCAGCCGTTGAGTCTTTCAAATGTGGATTATGGTGATGTGCTTCCGTATGATACATGGAAAAATGAGGCGGCCATGAAAAAGGCTGTAAAAGAATTGATCCATTTTGGAGAGGATACATTTCCCAGTGTATCAATGTCAGTCTATGTACCGCCGTCCAATGTATTGTCAGAAGAAGGAAGGGAGATGCTCGCGAAAGATTTCCCGGAGATCCGGACGATCGCCAGTAATTATTTCACCGGTGAGTTTGCATATGTGCAGGAATTTGAAGTTGCAAAGGATGGGATTGTAGAACAGCCGCGTATCATCTCCGGTGCAATTATCGATGATTATATGAAGATGGCGGCACTGTCGGAATTAAATATGCATTTTGTGAACAGTCATTTTATCCATCCGGATGATCTTCTGGACGAAGACCGCGGTGCGGCGCTTGGCTGGGAAAAGATGAAGAGCAACCTCGCTGAATATATGGACTGGCTGGTGGATTCGGCACCGTCCTTGAGACAACTCACCGGTTCGGAACTATCCGGTGCGATTCAGCGTTATGGAGCGGTTACATTTACAAAGACAGTGACAGAGCAGTCTATAGAATTGAAGCTTAAAAACTTCTATGATGAAGCATATTTTATGGTGAGGATCAATGAAGGAACACCGGGTGAAGTTTCGGGAGGAAAACTTACACATCTGACAGGAAATCTCTATCTGCTTCAGGCAAAGGAACCAACAGTAACTATTGAGAAATTAGAAGATTGAAATACAAAGCGGTAACACGCGACAGATAAGGAGTTAATTGTGAGAATCTGTCTCATATTGGAGGGGTGTTATCCCTACATATTTGGAGGTGTATCCACCTGGATGCACCAGTATATCAATGAAATGAAAGAGCATGAGTTTGTTCTGTGGGTGATTGGGGCAAATGCGAAGGATAAAGGGAAATTTGTCTACGAGCTTCCGAAAAATGTTGTAGAAGTTCACGAGGTCTTTCTGGATGACGCCTTGCGGCTGAAGGATTCAGGAAAAATGCTTCATGCCTTTACAGAGGAAGAGACGAACAGCCTGAAAGAGCTGATGCTGTGTAGACGCCCGAATTGGGAAATCTTGTTTCGGCTCTATCATGACCAGAAGCTGAATCCTATGTCTTTTTTAAGAAGTGAGGAATTCCTGAATATATTGACGGAGTGCTGTATAAAAGATTATCCATATACTCCGTTTGCGGATGCATTTCACACAATGCGTTCTATGCTGCTTCCGGTCCTTTATCTAATGGGAAGTGAAGTGCCCAAGGCAGATGTCTATCATGCAATCTGTACAGGATATGGCGGACTTCTTGCATGCCTGGGCGGGTATGTTTATAAGAAGAAAGTGTTGCTGACAGAGCATGGAATATACACAAGAGAGCGTGAAGAAGAGATCATTCGTGCAAAATGGGTACAGCCGGCATTTAAAAAGCAGTGGATTTCTTTCTTCTATATGCTGTCGGATATTATTTATACGAGAGCGTTTCTAGTCTCAGCATTATTTACCAATGCCATGCATGCACAGATCCAGATGGGATGTGACAAGGAGAAATGTCGTGTCGTTGAGAACGGAATCAACTATGAAAGGCTTTCCCCTATTCCATTGAAAGAGGAAGACGGATGGGTTGACATCGGTGCGATCGTGCGTCTGGCACCGATCAAGGATATCAAGACGATGATCTATGCGTTTTATGAGCTTTGCACGACAAGAGAACATGTGCGTCTCCACATTATGGGAGGCGTCGATGATGAGGAGTATGCGCAGGAGTGTTATGCGCTGGTCGATCAGCTTCATCTGGAAAATGTGATCTTTACAGGACGAGTGGATATCATCTCTTATATGGAGAAGCTGGATTTTACAATTTTGACGAGTATATCGGAAGGACAGCCGCTGTCTGTTTTAGAATCATTTGCTGCAAGGCGGCCTTGTGTGACTACAGATGTAGGATGCTGCAGGGAGCTTCTGAATGGTAACGAGGAGGATCGATACGGAACAGCAGGATATTGTGTTCCACCGATGTATCGAGAGGGGCTCGCGCAGGCAATGGATCAGATGTGTGCTTCCAAAGCTCGGAGACTCCGCATGGGGGAGAATGCACAGAAACGAGTGAAAGCATATTATCGAAAAGAAGAAATGATTGAAAAGTACCGGAAGATGTATCAGGAGGTGGAAGAGGCAGATGGCCGGAATCGGATTTGAGTTAAAAAAATTATTCCAGAAGCGCGGACTTGCAGCGACGGCAAAAGCGTATGGGTATGCAGGAGTGATCTGTACAGGTCCGATGCTGCTCGGTATCGTGCTGTTGGTAGGAATCGCTTTTATCTGCGATCATACCGGTGCGACGAGACATAACCGGGAACTTTTGAACTGTATGATTACTTACACACTTCTCGCTTCGCTGACCGTGACCAGTTTCTTCTCTATGGTCGTGACGAGATATATTGCGGATATGCTGTATGAAGAACGCCACGAGGCGGTGCTTTCTTCTTTCTGGGGTTCAACAGCGATCCTGCTTGTAGTCGGCGGAATCATGTATGGGATTTTTCTTCTGTTTTCAGGAATCAATCTGATCGATCAGTTTTTGTGCCTGGAGTTTTTCGGAGAATTGATCGTCACCTGGAATGCGATGAGTTATCTGACAGCGATCAAGGATTACAAAGGGATTCTTATTTCATTTATTACAGCGGTAGCGGTATCATTGTTGGTCGGATTCCTATTGATCCTGATTGGGATTCCACATGTAGAGGCGTTGATGATCGCAGTTACGATCGGTTATGGAATCATGCTGCTTTGGGATGTGACGCTGTTGTACCGTTATTTTCCGCAGAGAGAGATCAGTGCATTTTTCTTTTTACGCTGGGTGGATCAGTTCCTTCCGCTTGCGTTTACAGGCTTGTTCACGAACATCGGACTATTTGCACATCTTGTTATCATGTGGTGCGGACCGATCCGTGTACATGTTCAGGGATTGTTTTATGGAGCGCCGTATCATGATGTACCTGCGATGATCGCCTATTTGACAATCCTTATTACAACCGTTAATTTCGTTGTATCTGTGGAAGTGAATTTCTATCCGAAATACCGAAATTATTATAGTTTATTTAATGACAAGGGAGAAATCAAGGATATTCTGCAGGCGGGAAATGAGATGAGAAAGGTCTTAAACATGGAGCTGAAATATACGGCGTTAAAGCAGCTACTTACAACGGCACTGGCTATTTCGATCGGAGAGCTGCTTTTGACATATCTTCCGCTTGGATTTAATGATCTTATGGAAGGATATTTTAGGACACTCTGTGTCGGCTATGGACTCTATGCAATTGCTAACACAATGATGCTGATCTTACTTTATTTTACAGATTACAAGGGAGCATTATTTGCAACAGGAATGTTCGCCGCGTGTACGACGACATTTACCTGTGTGTCTTTATTCTTCCCACAGGTGTATTATGGATTCGGATTTTTATTGGGAAGTGCGGTGTTCTTTTTGATCTGTACACTGCGTCTTGGATATTTTATAAAAAAACTACCGTATTATATTTTGAGTGTACAGCCGATCGTAGCAGAGGATAAAACAGGTTTCTTCACACGGCTTGGATGCTTTTTGGAAGAGAAAATAGAGAGGGGAGATAAGCTTGAAAAAATATAAATTACTTGCGTTGGGATGTGCCCTTTTATTAGGAATGTCCTGTTGCCTGACGGGATGTACCACCCCGGAGAAAACAGGGGATACTTCAAAGAAACAGACAGAACAACAGGAAGAGATAAAAAAGGCAGAGACACAGGATATCAACGACGTTCACCTCAGGGATAAGGATAGTCTCTATGAAAATGATGACGAGACGAGTGTTGTGACGATGTATCTCACCGTTTCCCGCGGAAATTCTTCAGAGGGAACGGATCACACCTGGAAGGAGATCAACAGTTATTCAGCCTATGATTATGAAAAGATGGGAGTAGACCGTTACCAGACAGCGGCGCTCCTCCAGGTTGGAGATGAGTCTGGTCCACAGAGTGGAGAGGTTGGTTACGGTGAAAATGTGCCGAATGCGACGGTGCAGATCAGAGGGCAGACTTCAAGCAGTAATGCACAGAAAAATTATAAAATAGAGCTGAAAAAGAATAAAGGAACCTGGCGAGGACAGCGTACGATCAACCTAAATAAACACCAGACAGAGGGAATGCGTTTCCGCAATAAGCTGTCTTATGATCTTTTGAAGGGAATCCCACAGCTGATGTCTCTCAGAACCCAGTTCGTACATTTGTATGTGCGAGATCTCACCGAAGGGAACAGCGCGGAATTTCAGGATTATGGTTTGTATACGCAGGTGGAGCAGCTCAACAAGACAGGAATGAAGAATCATGGAATGGATTCAAATGGGCAGTTGTATAAGATCAATTCATTTGAGTTTTACCGTTATGAAGATGTGATAAAAAAAGAAGACGATCCCACCTATGATCAGACAGCATTTGAAAAGCTTCTGGAGATCAAGGGAGACTCTGATCATACAAAACTGATCCAGATGCTTACGGATCTGAATGATAATTCAAAACAGATTAGTGATATCCTGGATCAATATTTTGACAGGGAAAATCTGACGTATTGGATGGCTTATCAGATCCTGACCGGGAATGTAGATACGCAGAACCGTAATACATATTTATATAGTCCACAGAATTCAAATACCTGGTATTTGATTGCGTGGGACAATGATGGATCATTTATGAGAACGGAATATAGTATTCAAAATCGTTCCGATCAGGGAAGCTGGGAATGTGGAATCAGTAATTACTGGGGAAATGTTCTTTTTCAGAGATGTCTGCAGTCCGAGGAGTTTCGTGAGGAACTTGATGCGGCAATTCAGGATCTGAGATCCTATCTCAGCGTAGAGCGGATCAGCAGTATGATAGAGAAATATCGTACAGTGACGCAGAAGTATTTGTATCAGATGCCGGACCAGATGAATGCACCGCTGACTGAAGCTCAATATGATACAGTTGCAGCGGCAATCCCTTCCGAGGTGGAACAAAATTATGAGCTCTATAAGGAGAGCCTGGAAAAACCAATGCCATTTTATATTGGAGTACCGGTGATCGAGGGAAATACGTTGAAGCTTAACTGGGATGCATCCTATGATTTTGATGCAGAGACGATTACTTATACAGTTGAACTGGCGAAAGACTATCAGTTCAATGAGATTGTATTTCGGCAGGATAATATTCAAATTCCGGAAGCAGAAACTACAGTTCCGTCAGACGGCCAGTACTTTGTGCGTATCCGTGCGACAAATGCATCAGGACAGACGCAGGATGCATTTGATTATTATGTAACAGATGATGGAAAGAATTATGGCATGAAATGTTTCTACATTACAGGCGGACAAAATGTTGAGGAAGATATTTATGAGGAATGATTTATCAAAAGAACGCTTCCGTAATGAATGGAAATATCTGATCAGTACCAGTGAAAAAGAACTGCTGGAGCTGAGGATGAAGCATTTGCTGAAAAAGGATCCAAATGCAAAGGGAAATGGTTATATGATCCGCAGCCTTTATTTTGAAGATTATTTCAACAACGCTTATGCGGAAAAGGAATCTGGTGTCCTGATGCGAAAAAAATACCGAATCCGTATTTATGATTGTAGTGACCGTTCGATTAAGTTGGAGCGGAAGAAGAAATTCGGAAGTTATATTTATAAAGAAAGTGCTCCGCTGACAAAGGAAGAATTCTATAAGATCCTCGATGGGGATTATCAATTTTTATTAAGAAGTCCATATCCGTTGTGCAGAGAATTTTATGTGGAATGTGTCAGCAATCTCATGCGTCCACGTACGATCGTTGACTATGACCGTGTACCGTGGATCATGGATGAGGGGACAGTCAGGATTACATTTGACAGTGATGTGAGGGCAGCGGTCGGAAGTTATGACATCTTTGATCCGTCCCTTCCGACACTGTCTGTGCTGGAACCGGGGAAGCTGGTCATGGAAGTGAAATTCACAGAGATGCTTCCACAGATCGTGCGTGACTTGCTTCCACCAAATGCACAGGAATTCACAGCAGTATCAAAATATGTACTCTGTTATGAAAAATCGCAGTATTTGCATGGATTTGAATATTGGAATGAAACACAGGAGAGAAAACTATTATGAGTGTACAAGATATGATTAAGAAGTCGGTGCTGGAATCCGGCGTGTTTGACAGCTTTAATGCACCGAAGATGGCAATTTCGCTGATCATTGCATTGCTTCTTGGAGCGGTGATCTATATGGTTTACAGCAAATTTTATGTAGGGGTGATCTTTTCCAGAAGCTTTGCGGTTACTTTGGTTGGAATGACGCTTCTTACCTGTATGGTTACTCTGGCGATCAGTACGAACATCGTGATCTCACTTGGTATGGTTGGAGCGTTGTCTATCGTTCGTTTCCGTACAGCGGTGAAAGATCCGATGGATCTGCTCTATCTTTTCTGGGCGATCACTACAGGAATCACAACTGGAGCAGGAATGTATGTGCTGGCTCTGATCGCGGCAGTTGTGATGATCGCGATGATCTTTCTGTTCTATCATAAGCAGCAGAAGGGCAGGATCTATATCGCCGTGATCCATTACCAGGGAGATGAGGCCGGTGATGAGATCATCCGTAGCTTTGGAAAAATGAAATATTTCATAAAGTCAAAGACGATGCGTGGAGAGAAGACAGAGATGGCGGTTGAAGTGTTCTGCCGCCAGAATGATCTTGATTTCACAGAGAAGATCCGGAAGATCGCGAATGTGGAAGATATTACATTGATCCAGTATAATGGAGAGTATCACGGATAAAATAAGATTTAGAGAGGGCGTGGACATTTAATGTTCATGCTTTTTCTTTTTGAAATTTTTTAATCATTTACATCTCCGATCGATATTGTATAATAAAAAATGTAGAAAAATATTAAAACA
>ERZ1034763.904-NODE-904-length-11124-cov-7.962418_pt1 | contig 11124 bp, 6 predicted proteins | sample MGYA00520701_ERZ1034763 | MGnify/ENA primary metagenome ERZ1034763 (study PRJEB33766, sample SAMN09781707) | gut metagenome | biome: gut microbiome | host: Homo sapiens | place: Madagascar | study: EMG produced TPA metagenomics assembly of the PRJNA485056 data set...
CCTCTTCCTCATTCTTAATCATCCACTTCAGTGCCAGCGGAAGCTTTCTTACCTGCAAAAGCCCCAGACGCACCGTCAGCAGTAAGCCTCCTGCAAGGATCAATACCATAAGCGGTACACCCCACACCAGATCGTCTACTGTGGATAGAAAACCATTGATTGCACTCATACTTTTTTACCTCTCATTTCTTTTGTATTGCGTGCATTTTTCAAAACTTCTGGAAAATCGGGAGATTCCCTTGATTGGTTCACAGACAGGATACTTTGTATTTCTGAATCATTATTCTGTCTGCATAAATTATCCCATGTATGCAATGCACACATGGGATAGAAGATACGATTTATACTTTGATAAAGATATCTTCTCTGTCCTGTTGCCTGAGAGATTCATACGCATCGCGTATGTTGCACCTTCGGCCCCTGGTCATATCCAGGTGTCTCCAGAGAGTCGATCCATTTACAGTTGCACCGGTCAGCCGGCACCTGAGAGTGTTACTCCTTCGGTAGACTTGCGTCGTTTTCCTGCAAACTTCATGTCGAAAATTGCCCTAAAAAACAATATATCGTGTATCAATGTATTTTTCAAGATTTTTTTAGATATTTTTCATAATTTTGTTTACGCAATCATGACTAAGCCACTACATCTTCAAACTGCGAATTGTAAAGGTTTGCATAGAAACCGTTCGCTGCAAGAAGTTCCTCATGGTTACCCTGTTCAATAATATCGCCGTCTTTCATAACAAGAATAAGATCTGCATCACGGATTGTGGAAAGTCTGTGGGCGATGACAAAACTTGTTCTGCCCTTCATCAGATTATCCATCGCTTTCTGAATCTCGATTTCGGTTCTTGTATCGACGGAAGAAGTTGCCTCATCGAGAATGAGAATCTTGTTATCTGCAAGAATCGCTCTTGCAATGGTCAGAAGCTGTTTCTGTCCCTGTGATACGTTACTGGCATCTTCATTTAACTCCATCTGATACCCACCCGGAAGTGTCTGAATGAAATGATGCGCTCTGGCAGCTTTTGCCGCTGCAATCACTTCCTCATCGGTTGCATCGAGTCTTCCGTAGCGGATATTCTCCATGATGGTTCCTTTAAACAGCCAGGTATCCTGCAATACCATACCAAATGCATCGCGCAGTTCTCTTCGGTTGAAATCTTTGATATTGTGATCATTTAACAAAATCGCACCGCTGTTTACATCATAGAAACGCATAAGCAGTTTTACCATTGTTGTCTTTCCAGCTCCGGTCGGTCCTACGATTGCGATCTTCTGGCCCGGCTTTACCTTAGCACTGAAATCATTGATAATGATCTGGTCCGGATTATAACCAAAATGCACATGATCAAAGGTAACTTCGCCTGTGACGGTTGTAATATCTGCCGGGTTTTCTACAATCTGTACTTCCTCTTCTTCATTCAGAAATTCAAATACACGCTCCGATGCAGCAGACATCGACTGTACCATATTGATGACCTGTGCAATCTGCTGAATTGGCTGGGTAAAGTTCTTTACATACTGAATGAACGCCTGAATATCACCGATCGTAATTACATTTTTAATGGCAAGTAAACCACCGGTCAAAGCCACGCAGGCATATCCAAGGTTTCCGACAAACATCATAATTGGGTGCATCATGCCGGATAAAAACTGTGACTTCCATGCAGAATCATAAAGAATTTTGTTTGTTTTCTCAAACTCATCAATCGTATCTTTCTCGCGGTTAAAAGCCTTGATCACAAGATGTCCTCCATAGACTTCCTCGACCTGACCGTTGATATGTCCCAGATATTCCTGCTGTGCACGAAAGAATTTCTGCGATTTCTTCGTCACGAATCCGATCAGTCCCATAGAAATAGGAAGAATAACCAAAGCGATCAGTGTCATGAGCGGAGAAATGCTCAGCATCATGATCAATACACCGATCAGCGTTGCAACGGAAGTAATAATGGTCGTAATACTCTGGTTCAGTCCCTGTCCTAACGTATCGACATCATTGGTGATACGGGAGAGAACCTCACCGTACGTACGGCTCTCAAAATACTTCATCGGCATGCGATTGATTTTCTCTGAAATTTCTTTTCGCAGCTGATAACATACTTTCTGGGTCACACCTGTCATGATCCAGCCCTGAATAAAGCTGAACAATGCACTGCACAGATACAACCCCAATACAAACAACAGGATGATTCCAATCTTTGTAAAATCGATGCTTCCCGTTCCTTTGATTTTATCCATTAGGCCCTCAGACAAGGCGGTCGTCGCTTTACCTAAAATCTTTGGTCCGATTACGGTAAATACGGTAGAGCAGGCTGCACAGATCATAACAATAAAAATGCCGATTTTGTATTTTCCGATATATTGCATCAGCTGCTTAATGGACTTCTTTAAATCTTTCGGTTTTTCGCCCGGCTGCATGCCACGTCCCATCGGACCTCTTCTTCTTGGTTGCTGATGTCTGACTTCCTGATTACTGCTCATTTTCAGCCACCTCACTTTCATTCAGTCCAAGCTCACTTGCAGATAACTGGGATTTTGCAATTTCCTGATATACGCTGCAATTCTTTAACAGTTCCTCGTGTGTTCCTTTTCCTACAATGCGACCGTCATCCAGTACCAGGATCTGTTCTGCATGAAGAATCGTACTGATTCGCTGGGCTACGATAATCACCGTGCTGTCCTTTACATTCTCTGCAAGTGCCTTGCGGAGAGCTGCATCTGTTTTCAAATCCAGTGCTGAAAAACTGTCATCGAAAATAAAGATCTTCGGATCTTTTGCAATAGCTCTGGCAATTGCAAGACGCTGCTTCTGTCCACCAGAAACATTGCTTCCTCCCTGTGCGATCGATGAATCATATTTGTCATCTTTTGCCTCGATGAACTCGGTTGCCTGTGCGATCTCTGCCGCTTTTTTGATTTGCTCATCGCTTGCATCTTCTTTACCAAAGCGTAAGTTCGATGCGATCGTTCCGGAAAACAGTACTCCCTTCTGTGGTACAAAACCAATCTCCTCACGCAGATCGGCCATCGTAATATTGCGGATGTCTTTACCATCCAGTGTAATCTGTCCGCCTGTCACATCATAGAGACGCGGAATCAGATTGACCAGCGTGGATTTACCGCAACCGGTACTTCCAATGATTGCCGTCGTCTTTCCTGGTTCTGCCACGAAATCAATATCATGTAATACATCTTCCTCTGCACCCGGATATCTGAAATTTACATGTTCGAAACGAACAACACCATCATGCACTGTCAGTTCTTCCGGAACTTTTGGATCCTGAATGGAAGATTCTGTGCGGATAACTTCATCGATACGCTCTGCTGCAACAGCTGCACGCGGGAGCATAATCGACATCATTGTCAGCATCAAAAATGACATAACAATCATCATTGCATAAGTAATAAATGCGGTCATTGCACCGACCTGCATCGTTCCTGCATCAATCTTGTGCGCACCTACCCATACAATTCCTACGGTAAGTACATTCATGATCATCATCATACCAGGCATCATAAATGTCATGACACGGTTTGTAAAAAGCATAGTCTTTGTCAACTCTTTATTCGCACCGTCAAAACGTTCTTCTTCTTTTTTCTCACGGCCAAATGCGCGAATAACGGAAAGTCCGGTAAGAATCTCACGCGATACCAGGTTGATATTGTCGACCAATTTCTGCATGAGTTTGAATTTTGGCATAGTCACAGACATCAATACCATGACATAACCAAGTATCACAAGAATTGCCAGAACAATAATCCAGCCCATTCCGGCTCCGGTCTGCATAACTTTAAGTACACCCCCGATACCAAGGATCGGTGCATAGGCTACCATACGAAGAAGCATCACCGATACCATCTGAATCTGCTGGATATCGTTCGTGCTTCGTGTGATTAAGGACGCGGTCGAAAAGCGGTCCATCTCTGCGTTGGAAAATCCAACGACCCGCTTGAACACACCATCGCGTAGATTCATACCGATTCCTGCACCGATACGGGATGCAAAGAATCCAACGAGAACCGTAACCAGTCCCATCAGAAGTGCCATGCCGACCATTTTCAGTCCTGCACTGAGCAGATAGGATTTCTGAATCTTATCCACATTCACACCTGCGTCTTTGTCCGCTGCTACCGCATAGGCAATGCCCATAGATTTCACAAGAGAACTTCCCATCGTATCAATGGTATCCTCCATCGTGTCACGCATGGAAAGAATCTGGTCTTTGTCCATCGCACCGCTTGCCAGCATATTGGCAAATATCGGTCTTACGTCCACACAGTCGACTTTGACTTTGTTTCCGTCATCATCCTCTTTCTCCTGCTTGAAACTTTTCAGGTCCACATGCATCATTGCACCGATATCTTCCACACTCATGTCAGCAAAAGCCGATACATCCTGCCCCATCTGCTTTGCGATCATTTCCTTAAAAGTGTCCACTTCCATCGCACGCATCTGGTAATTCATAATGAGCGGAATCGTAAGTTCCTCATCAATATCATTCAGTTCCTTATTGGATAAATCTTTTAACTCATACAGATCATCTTTCTTTTCATAGATGTCTTTCCATGTATTCGTTTCCTTATCCGTCATAATAAACTGTGCCGTATCAAATTCATCTGCAGTCATCTTTTCCGGCACAACATGTTCCACACCATTATTCTGGATTCCCACATCAATGACATCCGACGTATATGCCGGAAGTGACAGGTCACACCATGCCTGGACGAACAGCAGCGCAATGATAATTATGACTGCTTTCCAGTAGGGAAGCATATTTTTAAAAATCCTACTCATGCTCTCTTTCCTTTCTGTCCTTGATTTTTCTAGCCTCAAGTTCCTTTTCTGCAATACTGTAAATGTTATTCAGGTACAAGATCAGTTGATTCATTTCCTGCTCATCCAACTTTGCCATCACAGTTTTTCCAAAGTCACGCATTTCCCGTTGTACTGCGCTGGTCTGCTTTTTGCCCTCCGCCGTCAGTTCCACGTATGTATTGCGTCGGTCATTTTTGTTGATGGTACGTTCCACGTATCCTTTTTCTTCCAATCCCCTCAGCGTTCTTGAGATTGCTGACGGGAGCATTCTTGCCGTAGAAGCCAGCTCCGAGATCGTCATCTTGTCATCCTGTCCCTTTTTCATTATCACATTCATTACGATGAAGTCCGCTTTGTTCATATTCTGCATTATGTCGCCGAATTTCAACTTATGAAACTGATTCATGGCGCGAAACATATCTTCATAAAGATCGTCTCTGGTTTTCATAGTTACACTCCTTGTTTTTCAATTATATAACATTGTTAAGTATTTACGCGTGTTAAATAATAACACCGGCAAATTACTTCGTCAAGCAATCTGCCGGTGTTTATATTTATTTCATATTTTGTTTAGAAATTACTTTACTTTTACCTTCATTGTTAAGGTCTTTTTCTTACCATTCTTTAAAGTAACGGTTGCTTTTACAACCGCAGTTCCCTTTTTCTTTGCAGTAATCTTTCCGTTCTTTGCTACTTTTACAACAGATTTCTTTGTCGTTGTATAAGTAACGCTCTTTACGTTGTCCATGTCAAGCTTGCTGCTTAACTGGATTTTGGTTGATTTTCCTTTCTTTACAGAAGCGGATGTTTTCTTTGCCTGAACGGTCTTTAATACCGCTTTCTCTACTTTTTCCGCTTCTTTTGTGTTTACAAGCAGATAATCGCATCCTTTTGGAAGATTTACGGAAATTGTGCCATTTTCGTCTACCTTATAAGACTTTGCATTGACAAGTTTCTTCTCTCCCGTTTTCTTATCTACGGCAAGAACTTTGAGGGTATTTCCAGCTGTAAGATTTTTTGCATCCACAGTAACCGTATACTTTGTGTTACCTTTTGCATCTGTTACTTCAGTTGTGATAGCAACATTGTCTGTTCCTGCAGCCTCAACAATCTTTGCTGCAACATCTGTGGAAATTTCCGGTTTTGTATTTGTCACATTGGCTGTCGCATCTGTGACTTTTCCGTTAGTATCCTTAGATACATTTACTGTTGCCTCCATTTTATTTCCGGATGATGCAGGAATATCAACTTTGGTTGTCTCAGTTGTTGTACCGTCCGGGTTGGTAACTGTTGTTGTATTGGATGGCTGCTCCGGTTTGGTTGGAGTCGTTGGGTTTGTTGGTTGCTCCGGAGTAGCGGAAGAACCGGAGTTACCGGAATCATTTCCATTGGAAGGTTCTACGATTTCCACACTTCCATCTCCGTGAAGATATAATGCATCAACTGCTCCCCAACCTTCTGCCCGCATAGCAATTGCAATACGGAATGTCACAACCTTGTCCTCTGTCAAAGTAAATGTGACAGAAGGTGTCTGCCAGCCACTCTTTGAAGCGGTATATCCCGTCAAAGTCTTTGTATCTTCATACAACACCTTTTTATCCGTATCTAATATCTGAAGTGAAACAACATCATCTTTTTCGCCCATTGTCTTCGCTTCAAACGTGTAGGTTCCCTTTGTTAATGCAAGATTCTTTTTATAAGTCACAGAAGCTTTTTCTGCACTCGTACTATACCATCCTAACGCATACTTTCCAGAATATACATTTTCATTATATGGAAATGGTTTTAAACCATTCCCCTCTCTAACGTAATTTTCGTCACTATCGAATTCTGCCGCCTCACTGTCTGTGAACAGATTCTTTTCTTCGACTTTTAAAGTCAATTGCACATCTGCGCTTGTCTTTCCCACATAAGCACCTCTTGTAATATCATTGCGAAGTGCAACGGTACCATTTACCACATAGGTTCCAGGAGTATCTGTATCTATCTTCTGTACATCTGCTTCGTTCCATGTAATCTGAGCATTTTCCTTTTTGTCAGAGTATGTGATTTCTAATGTTTCCGGTAATGTATATGTCGTTCCGGCAATAATGGTATCACTGAGATTATCACCGACTTTTTCTACGCTCACCAGATTTGATACTGCACCCGTTTTCACGTAATTCCATACATGTAGGGAAGGGCTTGCAGTTCCATCCGGGTAGAACATTGCTTCGTTGTCTACGGCAGAACCGCCAAACCATACGCCGGCATCCTTTGCATCAAACTCTCTTGCATAGCTGGATGCCCAGCCGCTTCCATATTTTTCCCATTTTTCCTTGTTTGCTGCTACCTGCTTGTCATATGCTTCTCCGGTCAGCCCTGTGGTGTCTCCTACCGTCAGCCATGCCGGTTCCCAGTAGTAAACACCCAGACCTCCGGCATTATTTACCGTATTGATAAGGTTTCTGATTGCAGTTGCCTGTCCCTGTTCGGTAAACGGCTCCGTTGTGTTTTCTGCAGTGTCATTGTGTCCTACTCGTACCGTATTGTCATGTCCGTCACTGTCTTCCAGCGTATATGCATAACTGGTCTCTGCCACCATGACATCCTTGTTATATGTTTCTTTTACCTTTTTTAATTCTGTTGCTAAATTTGTCAAGGTTCCATGCCAGTATGGATAATAGCTGGTTGCAAGAATATCATAATTCACCTTATTTTCATCTAATATTTTAGCCCACGCTGTCATATTTTCTTTTTCTGGATTTGTCAGGTGAATTACAACTTTTACATCTTCCTTATAATTTTTGACGCCTTGGGCACCGGCAGAAAAAAGCGTACACATATTTGTCTGGCTCGTTTCTCCAATAAATCCGTTTGTTGTCTCATTTCCGACCTGTACCATGTCAACGACATCTTTGCTCGAATCAATCGTCTTTAAAGAATCCGTTATAAATTCAGTAAGCGCCTGCGCTTTCTGCTCTACGGTGTAACCCTTCCATGCCTTTGGTGCCTGCTGTTTTCCCGGATCTGTCCACAGATCAGAGCAATGGAAATCCACAAGCATCTTGATGCCTGCATTGCGGCATGCATCTGCAAACTGCTTTGCTTTTTTCACATCATTGTTTCCACCACCATAGCCATTTCCATTCGTATCGTACGGATTGTTCCATACGCGGATACGAATATGGTTGATTCCCTGATCTGCAAGGAATTTGCAGATATCATCAAGTGTTTCCAGTTTGTTTCCTTCATAATCCCGATAAACAACACCACTTTCCAGCTCGGAAATCATGGAAGAAATGTCCATTCCCATGATGAAATCGGAAGATAATTCTTTATCTGTCTTTTTCACATCAACGGCTGCATTTTTTACAACAGAATCGTTTTCATCCTGACTATCGAATTCCAAACCCGCCTGCTTCAGATTGTTATACAACGTTCCATCTTTTATTGCATAGGTATCTGAAATCCCGCTTACTAATATTGCATAATCTTCTTGATTTTTATACTTACTATCATATTGGGCTAATTCATGACTTGAATCCCCATTATAGATTGTAACTCCGTCATCTGTTGTAGAATCTAAAACTTGTAAATTAACGTAATACCAATTTTTAGCATTCTCAACTGCATGCATTTTTGCCTGCTCACTATTCCATCCTAAATAAGTACCTAAAGTTTCTCCCTCTGCAAATTTTAGTGCCTTCCAGCTCCAGATATTCACATAGAGTTCCTCTGCATCTTCGCAATAATAATATAATGTAAAATTATCATTTTCCGCTGCCTGCACACTCTCCTTTCCGGCATTCCACACACCAAACTGTGTCAGTACCATCGCAAATGCGAGCACTATGCTAAGTACTCTTTTTTCCCATGTCTTTTTCTCTTTCATAGAATCCTCCCTCTCTGTGTTCTGACAAATGTTTTGTCAAAACAATGCTGGCAATTTCTCCCTTTGATTTTATCTCTTTATCCAGCTTTGTTTTGCGCAACCGTTTGCGTTTTTTGATGTACATAGTGTACCATATTGATTTTCAGAGATTCAATTCGCACTATTTCTAATTATTTTTCAGAATTTTATGAAAAATGAACAGACATATTTTTAGACAAAAAACAATTGTGCATAAAAAAGAAAAGTGCGCAACCAATCTGTGTTTGCGCATTTTTACTACTAATTATTCAATGTTACCAATGATTTTTTGTTAGATACATGAAACTGCTTTCTTTTGTGTTGTTTTCACACATTTTTCAAACTGCTTTTTGTATACAAATTCACGAAATTAACCAAAAAGCAAACCTCAGTACTATTTTTTAATCTTACAAATTTATTCATATATTCTCTGCCTCCCCTAACACCTCATCATTTTCACCTTTTGGACATATGCAATTTTTTTCTTAAATAATATCCTTACTTTTTCCTCAAATTGGACATATGTATTGAATGTCTAAAATTTAATCCAAAAAATATGTGTTGAAAGTACATTTTTGCCATATATTCTGCATATGTCCAATCTTTTTGTATTTTATGGACATTACACTTTTATTTTGTGCATATGTCCATTTACTTCTGTTTTTGTGGACATTACACTTCTATTTTTTGCATATGTCCATTCGCTTCATATTTCCGGACATTATGTTTCTGTTTTAAGTACGCCCACGTAAAATGAGTCCCCGGCATTTCTGCCAGGGACTCAAGCTATAGACACCAGTATGACTCACATCTGAAGGTCTTTTACTTTTACTGTCACTGTATATTTTTTACATTAAATCCTGCAACATTGACATCAATTGATACACAATCAGCGACCCCGTCGGTCAATTCCTGTTCGTCTATAATAAGCTTCTTTGTCTTTGTACATCCACATCTCTGCTTCTGTCATCAATTTATCAAGGCTGGCTGACGCGTCCGGTTTCCAGATATAGCCAATCGCCATCGTCACATTTGCCTCTGCAATATAATGTCGAAGCCCCTCTATCTTCTTTTTGAGCAGTTTCTCTGTAATTTCCGGGCACAGAACAAGAAGTTCGTCACCACCAATTCTGAAAAGCCCGTTGTTCTGATCCCCAAATGCATTTTTCAGGCATTCACTGGCATCCATAATAAATTTATCACCAGCAATATGTCCCTGACTGTCATTCACACGTTTCAGTCCTGTAATATCACAAAATACAACACCTATGCTCCTACGTCTGTCCACTTGTGTCGCGTAGTCTTCCAATGCGAAACGATTTCCAAGTTTCGTCAACTGGTCATGGAAACTGATTTCCTGTAATTTGCGCACAAGATTTCTTTGTTTCATTGATGATACGAAAAAATATCCTGTCATCTGTAACATACTCTGCGTGTATTCAAAGGAAATATTTTCTGCAATATTATCCAGACCAAAAAAAGCAATCACTTTGCCATTGTCATATAACGGAACCACCACCAGCGAATGAATACTTTGTTTCTCCAATACTTCATAAAGGATCGGATCTTTTTCCCTGATATCCTCCAGTTGATGAATGACCACACACCGGTTATCCTGAAACTTTTCGTACCAATGCGCGCACACTTCCGGTGGAAGATTCTGAAGTTCTTCTTTCTCCGGGACAACTCCATCCGCCACCCACTCATAGGTATTATTATCATATCCTCTTTCATCCTTTTCAAAGATGTAGGTACGATCGCCATGTAAAGTTTTTCCCAGATATTCCAACATAACTTCAATGGACTGGTCCGGTGTCGGCGCAAGCAATGCGATACGAAGTCCCTCATTAATGAGTGTTTCCAGATTCTGAAAATTCTCGATCACATTTCCCTGCCGGACTTCCTCTCCCACATCCATAGCAATTTCTATACGATAATCTTTACCTGTTTTCTCATCATGTAGCAGCGTATCTTTAAGCAACAGATATTTTTTCAGAATAGGATTATAATAACGCCATTCCTGAAAATGCTCCGGTTGCAGTATTTTGTTATTGCACATTTTACATGGCATGGATGAATTCTGTAGTATCCGATAACATTTCTTTCCTTTGATCTGTTCTACTGAATCATATCCATAAGTTTCCAAAGTCTTGCGATTCATATAGATCAGCTCATTGGATTGCACTTCCGTAACATACATATATTCATCGAGATTTTCAAAAAATTCCCATATTTCTTTCATCTCACCGGTTCCTTTAATACTTTCTTTTTAAGAAACTGCACCAATCAGTTCTTTGATATCATTGACATGATATTTCTTCATATATTCCCCGATACCGGCCACAATCTTCTCCGTCACAGTCGGATCTGTGAAATTTGCAGTACCAACCGATACTGCTGTGGCTCCTGCAAG
>ERZ1034763.907-NODE-907-length-11048-cov-5.941963_pt1 | contig 11048 bp, 10 predicted proteins | sample MGYA00520701_ERZ1034763 | MGnify/ENA primary metagenome ERZ1034763 (study PRJEB33766, sample SAMN09781707) | gut metagenome | biome: gut microbiome | host: Homo sapiens | place: Madagascar | study: EMG produced TPA metagenomics assembly of the PRJNA485056 data set...
AAGGTACAAACAAAAATCAATGAATGTTAGTGTGTCTTTTGACACCCTAATCATGTTAGGAAAGAACTTTCCTAACATATAAAAAAAGAAGTCCTCGTACTGAAGACTTCTTCTTTCCTCTTACTATTTCTATCCTCTAACCAGCTCTCTGAGTTTATCTAGATCTTCCTTATCCGGATGTGATAAAGCACGGTCAAAGTTTGCGATCAGCAGATCAAGATTTGGCATATGATCCGGCTGCTCTTTCATTTTCACATAACGGTCTCTCACCGCTTGTGGCATCTTTCCCTGACACATATACTCACCAACCACCTGATTGCTTTCATCCATAGAACTCTTAACATTATTCAGAACCTTCTGAAAATATGCTTCATTCTCACCAAACCCGGCTGTTCCAAACAGAAAGACTTTCTTATTCTTTATTCTTTGCAATAACTCCAATGCGGATTTATCTGCATTTCCCTGGTCTGTCCAGAAACCAATGTAAAGCATTTCCGATACCGGTTCTTCGATTTCGCTTGTTCCGAAATAATCACAATTCTCCTGCGGCAATGCATCACGAATCGCATTTGCCAGCTCTGCTGTATTTCCTGTTTTGCTGCTGAATATGATTGAATATCTTTCTTCCTTCATACTATAACCTTCCTTCTAAGCTAAATCGATTCTGGAACAATATCTTCAGACTTCTTATTTCTGCTTAATTTCCATAATAACTGTTTTTCCAGCCAGAACTTCTCCCTCTTCACATACAAGCTCTTTCCCTTCAAGGCTTGAACCGATGACGATCGGTGTGATGGAATTACGTCCTGTTTCTTTGATAAACTCAAGGTCTGCATCTGCAAGAAGATCTCCTGCTTTTACCTTGTCTCCTTCTTTTACATGGATCTGGAAACATTTTCCATTCAGTGCGACTGTCTCAAGTCCGACATGTATCACAACTTCTACTCCGTTATCGGAAGTAACAGCATAAATGTGACCTGTCTCTGCTACTTTTGATACAGTTCCGTCAACCGGGCTTACAACCTTACCTTCTGTCGGAACGATTGCGATTCCATCTCCAAGAATCTTCTCTATAAAAATAGGATCCGGCACTTCTGTGATTGCTACTGCTGTACCGGTCATAGGTGCTAAAATTGTTTCAAATACGTTCTCCTGATTGCTCATATCTAACTCCTCCTTAGACATCTTTCATCCACTCATTACTTCTCTTACTAACTAAAAAATTATAGTCACTGTTTCTGCGAATTTCAATCCCATTTTTTGATTTATTTGTGAATTCTATGTTTTGCATATTTTTCCACGCTAGTATCGTTTCTTCTTATTCATAATGATCAGAAAAAGTTACTGTTCACACGATGTGCGACCAGCAACGCATCTCGCCATTTTAAATCGCCTTTGGCGATGGGGCGAGATGCATTCAAGTCAAAACACGCATCCTCCGTGTCAATCAGCGGAGTGATTGACACAGGAGTGAACAGTAACTCCGAAAAAGCACTATCCTATTGCCTTTCGGCACCTTTATAGTTTATTCTATGTAGAGCAGCTATTATGCTACAGTTGCTTATATTTTTTACAAAGGAGCTTTCAATGGAAAAAACTCTTATATTTCGTTCGGTAGATGAGATTCGATTAAAGAAATTATTACGCTTTATCATTCCAACTTATCTGACCTCATTATTTACTACAGTTTATACGATCGTTGACGGAATCTTTGTTTCTGCTTATGTTGGAACAAATGCACTCGCTGCGATCAACGTTGTCTATCCGCTTGTAAATATTCTGTACGGTATCGCACTTGCCTTTGCGACAGGCGGAAGTGCGCTTGCTGCTCTTCATATCGGTGGAAAGAAAAATGACGACGCCAGCCGGACTTTCTCGGTAAGCATGGCTGCTGCCATTGTCATTGGCGCTCTTGTCTCTGCGCTTATTCTTTTCCGGTTGCCGCTCATCCTGCAGATGCTTGGCGCAACCTCACTGCTGATGGCAGATTGTAAAGCTTATATCTACTGGTGGCTGTTCGGTGCTCCGATCGTGGTTGGAAAAGAGATGTTCACTTATTTCATCCGTGTTGACGGTTCTCCGACGTACAGTTTTCTGACAGCACTTTCCGGAGGGATTTTTAATATTGTTTTCGATTACATTTTTATCAGACAGCTCCATATGGGAATTACAGGTGCCGCACTTGCAACTTTCCTCGGCCTTCTGCTTTCTTTCGTAATGGGAGTGGTTTACTTTGTAACACATCCAAACTTCCTTCATTTTACATTCCGCGGATTGTCCATAAAGGAAGCATTTCATAGCATGATCAACGGAACTTCTGAATTCGTAAATCAGCTTGCGATTGCGATCACAACCGTTGTCTTTAACCGAAGTGCCCTACTTTTCGCCGGAGAAGACGGCGTTGCTGCTGTTTCGATCATCATGTATTTACAGTTCTTATGTATCGGAATTTATTTTGGATTTTCTATGGGACTATCAACGCCACTAGGATATGCTTACGGAGACAGAAATTTCTCTGTCTGTCGTGTTTTAGAAAAGTACGCTTATCGCTTCTTTGCGATTGCACCGATCATTCTCTACGGATGCACTTATCTGCTGGCACCAATTGGGGTTCGTTTCTTTGCATCTCCCGGCAGCACAGTCTTTGACATGGCAGTTTCCGGACTGCGCTTATATGGACTCGGATTCTTATTTTCAGGAATCAATATCTTCGCAGCAATCCGTATGATGACATATGGCAAAGGATATATCTCTGGTATGATTACTTTCCTTCGTTCCTTTGCTCTGCTGCTTCTTTTCCTGACAGTTCTTCCGAGGTTCTTGGAATTAAATGGAATCTGGCTGGCAGTACCGGCAGCTGAGATATTGACACTGATTGTTGCTCTTTGGACGTTGAGGAAAAAGACGGTAGCTTAAAAACAACTACTTAAAGAGAACTAAAAGACGGAGGTTTCTGACATTTTGTAATCAGAAACCTCCGTCTCTTTTTCATGAAATCTTATCCTTTAAAATCCTACTCGACTGTCTCCCAGTTCATTCTTCCATATCTGAGTGTCATCTCCTGGATTTCCTTCTGCAATTTCAATGATAACTGTCTCGTATTCACTCTCCATTTCCAGTTCTTTCCTACCGTAGACGGAGTATTTATACGACAATTATTTCCAAGTCCTAAATAGTCCTGCATCGGAATAACACACAGCTTTGCACTGCTTCGCATAATCAGGCTGATCAGAGATTTATACAGTTCACTTTCCGGTGTGTACTGGTCACACATGTAATCTCTCGCCAGTTTCTGCTCCTCTTTTGTGATACTGCTCCACCATCCAACGATTGTCTCGTTGTCATGAGTTCCTGTATAAGCCACACTATTCACCGGGTAGTTATGTGGAAGATAATCATTTGCGCATCCTGAGTCGCGGGAATCAAATGCAAATTCCAGAACCTTCATTCCCGGGAAACCACTCTCGCGGACCATCTCACGGACAGAATCTGTCACATAACCAAGGTCTTCTGCGATAACCTGTTTCCATCCAAGTGCCTGTTCCACTTTGCGGAACAGATCGATTCCAGGACCTTTCTCCCAATGTCCTCCGATTGCATTCTCTGCCCCATACGGAATTGAAAAGTATTCATCAAATCCACGGAAATGATCAATTCTGACAACATCATACATCTGGAATACATAATGCAGTCTTGAAATCCACCATGAATATCCTGTCTCTCTATGATAGTCCCAACGATACAGCGGATTACCCCACAACTGTCCTGTCGCAGAAAATCCATCCGGCGGGCATCCGGCTACAGCTGTCGGAACATTTTCCTCATCTAGCTGGAATAATTCCGGATGCGCCCAGGTATCCGCACTGTCCATTGCAACATAAATCGGGATATCTCCGATGATCTTGATTCCATTTTCATTTGCATATGCTTTTAATTTCATCCACTGCTCGTGGAACTTAAACTGCATATACTGCTGGAATTCAATATCATAATACAGTTCCTCTCTGTAATAATCCATTGCCCATTTCCAACGGAGACGGATATCTTCTGCCCATTTTGTCCACTCTACATTGTCGAATCGTCCTTTTACAGCCATGAACAGTGCATAATCTGACAGCCACCAGCTATTCTCCTTCACGAATTTCTGATACTCCGGATTCTCACTGATCTTACTTCTCTCATAAGCTTTGCGAAGTAAAGGATAGCGTCCATTATAAATCTTCTCGTAATCAATGGAACCCTTTGCTTTCCCCCAGTTTACTTTCTCACATTCTGCACGTGTCAGAACACCTTCCTCGATCAGTTCATCCAGACTGATAAAATACGGATTTCCTGCAAATGTAGAAAAGGACTGATATGGAGAATCCCCATAACTGGTCGGTCCAAGCGGGAGAATCTGCCAATAACTCTGTCCTGCTCCTTTGAGCCAATCTACAAATTCATATGCACTTTTTGAAAAACAACCAATTCCATACTCTGACGGTAAACTACTGATCGGCATTAAAATACCTGCTGCTCTTTCGCTCATTTTATCTTCCTCCTCTTAATCTTCTACCTCAATCATTACTCCATAATGATCGGATACTACCGGGTAATTCTTACCATTACATACCACTTTCGATGACTTTACTTTTTTCTGCGTATTACAGAAAATGTAATCCAGACGTTTGGCATCTTTCACTGCTCCACCGCCTTCTCCATCGCGCCATCCATCGATTTCTTCTTCCACTGTAACACCGGAATCTTTCTGTTCTGCCAGACAGTAACTGTCCTTCCATCCGCTTTCGCAGATCAGTTCATACCCTTCCTGTTTTACATTATCGAGACTGTTGAAATCTCCCATCAACCAGATGGTGCGATCTTTCTTTTCCAGACTTTTCGTCAGCTTTTCCATTTTCTCCCACTGTTTCTTCAGCGGTTCTTCCTCGTCGTTCCACCAGCCCATATGGACTGTAAAGAAAATGTCATCGTTCCCTTCTGTCTGCATTCCTAAAATTTTTCTTGTCTTCCAGTTATCATAATCATCTGTCTGGCTGATCAGGAACTGTTTTACTCTCATAATCGGTTTCTTTGATAAAAGAGCCATTCCTTCATCGTATTTTCCATATCCGATCTTTGCAGACAGCCAGGTCCAATAATAATATACTCCTTTTTCTCTGAGTGCTTCAACAACTTCTTTCGCGTGATTGTCTTCTCTTACAGGAAGCCCGAAATCCATACATCTCTTATATCCGGCCAGCATTACATCCGGAATAATTCCGGCACTTGCAGTCTGATTCACCTCCTGAAGAGCAACTACATCCGGCTGCTCAGCTATTAACGTCTCTATAAACTTTTCTTTTTTTTCTTCGTAAGATGATTCTACAAGACTATGCGTATTTAATGTCATTAACTTCATTCTCTTCTCACTCCTGTAAAAGCACCGGAGAAGTTTCTACATACCCTTCTCCGGTCTATTGTCTGTTATGAACTAAAATCCCCCCACTTATGATACCTAAGGATTGTTTCGTGCAATGCACTCTCACAATTCTGGTATCATAAGATGTCATTAATATCTGATTTTAATACATCCGCTTTTGGCCCATAGACAGCCTGGATTCCATTATCTTTCTTAATCAGTCCAAGTGCTCCCTCTGACTTCCATGCGGCAAGCTCTGCTACTTTATCCAAATCCTTTACTGTGACACGAAGTCTTGTCATACATGCATCCACAAGGATAATGTTTTCTCTTCCTCCGAGCAGTGCAATAATTCTCTCTGCCTTGCTGTCTTTGGCGTCTGTTTTTCCACTTTCAGATTTTGCAGAAGTTGCTGCTGAAGCAGGCTCATCATCTGCATTGTCATCCATATAATTTCCAAGTCTTCCCGGTGTTGCGAACTTAAACTTACCGATCATAAAATATGCTACAAAATATCCGATGATGAAAAATGCAACCACACAGATCACAAAATTAATAATGTCTCCGCCCAGGCCGGCCTTGATTGACATTGGAATTCTTGTAATAAACTCAAGATTTCCGAAAGAATGTACTCTCAGATGAATGATTCCTGACATTGCGAATGCACATCCCTGAAGAATTGCATAAACAATATACAATGGCAATGCACAAAACATAAACATGAATTCCAGTGGCTCAGTAACACCTGTAAGGAATACTGCAAGTACTGTTGAGAGAAACATAGAACGGTATTTATCTTTCTTATCTGCATCAACTCTTCTATACATTGCAAGTGCAACACCAAGTAAAAGACCTGTTGCTCCGATCATCTGTCCGACTTTGAAACGGGCCGGTGTTACTGTTGTGAGCAGAGTTTTATAAGCTTCCATATTTCCTGCATCTTTGTAATTGATCAGATCCGTTACCCATGCAAGCCACAGCGGATCCTGTCCAAACACCTGCTTTCCGGCGTTAATTCCTGTTGCAATCGTATATGTTCCACCGAATGAAGTATAATTCATCGGAATTGTCAGCATATGATGCAGACCGAACGGAAGCAGAAGACGCTCTAATGTTCCGTAGATAAACGGTGCCAGGATCGGTGATGTAGAAGATGAATTTGCGATCCATACACCGAATGCGTTAATTCCTGACTGTACAACCGGCCATAGAACTGCAAGGATCAGAGAAATAATTACTGACCATGCGATACATACCATTGGTACGAAGCGTTTTCCATTGAAGAAAGATAATGCATCCGGTAATTTGCGGTAATTATAATATTTATTGTAAATAATTCCTCCTGCGAATCCTGCGATAATTCCGACAAAAACACCCATGTTCAATGCCGGTACACCTAATACAGAAGTAAAATATCCGTTGACAAGAATCTCTTTTCCAAACAGAGTATGTGTCACTGCTGTTGCATCATTCAACATATCAGATGTAACTCCGAAAATAGATCCTGTAATCTGATTGATCAGAATAAATGTAATCAACGCTGCAAATGCACCGCCTGCGCGTTCCTTCGCCCAGGATCCACCAATTGCAACTGCAAACAAAATGTGCAGGTTATTGATGACTGCCCATCCGATATTCTCCATCGTACTTCCGATTGTCATTACGATAGAAAGATCCGATCCTGCCATCTGTACCAGCTTACCGATACTGATCATCAATCCTGCTGCCGGCATAACTGCGATAACCGTCATTAGAACTTTACCCAATTTCTGAAGCAAATCAAAATTGAGATTGAATTTCTTCTTTCCTTTCGTTTCCACCTTTAAATTCCTCCTTTAGATCTCCCTGCACGCCATCGCATCATGTGGCACGCTTTTTGTTGCATTATTCTATGCAACCGTTTGCGTTAATTATATGCACGTTTTGCACGAAATGCAATTCTATTTATAGATCTATTTTCTATTTCTGCCTTTTGCACAATTTATATGCTCTGTTTTTGTACATTCTCACAACAGTTTCTATGCAAAAAACTATGCAACAGATTTGACATCATTGCGTTCTTTCACTAAAATAGAAGAAAACAGTGTCTGACACTATTTTCAGGAGGATATCTCATGGCAGTAACAATTAAAGATGTGGCCGCTTTGGCAGGTGTATCACCTTCCACTGTCTCCAGAACTTGTAAGAATAACCCATCCATCAGCACAGAAACAAAAGAAAAAGTTCGTAAAGCGATGATCGAACTTGGTTACGAAGTAAACTTTCAGGCTAGCAATCTTGCTTCTCAGTATTCCCGCACAATCGGGATTATCCTTCCGGCATCTGCCCGTGAAGTATATGAGAATGCTTTCTATCTTGAAGCAATTCGCGGCATCAGCCACTACTGTAACCAGAGACAATACATGTCTACTGTTGTGACAGGTCAAGATGAAGATGAGATCTTAAAAGCGATTCAGTCTATGTCACGAAGTGGAAAAGTAGATGGGTTCATCGTTCTTTATTCTCGAAAGGACGATCCGATTATTGATTATCTCTTCAGCGAAGGGCTTCTTTATATCTTGATTGGAAAAGCAACACAGTACACGAATCAGACATTATATATTGACAATGATAATCTTCTTGCCGGAGAGGACGCGACCGAATATCTCTATCAGCTCGGTCATCGCAAGATTGCTTATCTGGGTTCCGACAGTTCACTGACTTTTGCCGCAGACAGAAAAACCGGTTACCAGATGGCATTGACTAAACACGGAATCCCTTTCCGTCCAGAATACTGCGCGGAAGTTCTGAATGTATCAGGAGATAACACAGAAGCAATTTCTTCTCTGTTACTGCAGGATGAACCACCAACTGCAATCGTTGTAAGTGATGATATTCTTGCTGTTTCTCTTGAAAGAGTTTGTCTTCAGAATCATGTTTCAATCCCTGATGATTTGTCGATTATATCATTCAACAACTCTCTGTTTGCAAGATCGACATCTCCACAGCTTACTTCAATTGATATTAATTCCAAGCAGCTGGGTATCGAGGCGGCATCACAGATGATCAATCATATTGAGAATCCGAATCTTGTTGCAACAAAGATCATCGTGCCGCATCAGCTGATTGAACGTGACAGCTGTTGTAAAATAAATGGATAATAGTTTTGGGAACACTACACCTCTCTATGGTTCTAAACAATACGCAACGAAGATCACAATACTGATATCTACAAAAACGGAGAGTTCTGACATTTTTCAATCAGAATTCTCCGTTCTTTTATCATTTTGATATTTATAAGACCTTATATTTTTCAAATATTTCCAAGTACTCCTGCTCAACATTCTTGAATGCTCTCACCGTATAATCAGGTACCATACACGTCTCCGGCTTGTCTCCTTCTGAGTCTTCACCCAGTAAATATTTCATATCATACCACAATACCGCATCATCAATCTCTTTGATCAGCTTCTCTTCCTGCTCATCAAGTGGTGAACCCAGGAACTTGGTATACAAAACATCAAGCAAATGGTTCTCCTGCTCTTTATATACTGTCATAAACTGCTTCAGCGGACGCGGCACGTCTGACATGTAACACTCACTTGCATCATGCAAAAGTGCACCCTCGATCACACGATTGCTGTATCCTCTGGCTGCAGCTTCTTTCGCGCACAGAATGCAATGTTCTCCCACCGACCAGAACGTACTGACCTGACCGTTTCCTCGACAGATCATCGGAAGTGCATGGGCGATATCTACAATGTTGATTAGTTCCGGATCCGGGTTTATCGGATCAAAATGATTTCCTGTGTATGTTGTGATGTAACTCATAATAAACTCCTACTCTCTTTAATATAATTCCATAAACTCTCATCTAAATCTATCTCTTCTTTTGCTTTGAGACCTCGTCTCATTTATAACTTCTTGGATATCCCTATACGGCACACTTGTAAAAATATCTCTAAGTTCATCTGCCATATCCAATGCCATCGCAATCTTCGTCAATGAAAGTAATGAAATCATTCCTGTCGTCTCAAACCTTTTAATCGAACCATAGCTCACGCCACTCATAGATGCTAATTTTTCCTGTGAAATTGAACGTCTCTTTCTAATATTGCGCACTCTTTGCGCAAGCTTTTGATCAAGTTCTTCTGCTGTTTCCCATACTAACTGTTGCATTCATCCACCTCACTTTATGGATAATATTTTATCTATTTTTAACTATTTTATGCATTTTTAGATAATATTTTATCCATTTGAATCATATCACTTTTATCTTTTCATATCAACCAGGCTCTTGCAAAACATCTCCAAAGCCTCTAAAATTATTGTATCTGCCAAAACATTTAATTAAGGGAGAAAATTTATGAGTATATACGCAATTTACTTCAGTCCAACCGGTGGAACTGAAAAAATAGTTACATTTATAGCTGAACAATTTGGCGAATATCAGAGCATTGATTTATGCGAAAAGACTTCTGGTCTAACAAATGATTTTTCCAAAGAAGATCTCTGTATCATCGGAGTTCCTTCCTTCGGTGGACGTGTTCCTGCCATTGCATTAGAGAGAATCAAAGCCCTGAGCGGAAATAATGCAACTGCGATTCTAATCACCGTTTACGGAAACCGTGCTTATGAAGATACATTGATCGAACTTGAAGATACTCTGATTGAAAAGAACTTCACCTGCCAGGCAGCTATTGCGGCTGTCGCAGAACATTCCATCATGCATCAGTTTGCAACTGGAAGACCTGATCAGAATGATCTTACAGAACTCGCTTCCTTTGCACAGAAGATAAAAGAGAAAACAAACAACACTGTAAAAACTGATTTTCCACCAATACATGTTCCGGGTAACAGACCTTACCGCGAATACGGTACGATTCCGCTTATCCCTGGTGCTTCACATACCTGTGGTTCCTGTGGATTGTGCGCAGCGAAATGCCCGTCAGGAGCAATTCCATCTGACAATCCTAAGCAGACTGATAAGGACAAATGTATTTCCTGTATGCGCTGTATCAGCGTCTGTCCAACGCAGTCCCGCAAGCTGAATCCACTAATGCTGGCTGCTGCTTCCCAGAAGTTAAAAAAAGCTTGTTCCGGACGAAAAGAAAATGAACTGTTTTTATAAATAAGACTATAAAAACACCCGCTATTTTCATCCTTCTCAAGATAAAATAACGGGTGTCTCTAAATTATTACACTATACCACTACTTCTATCAGTGTCTTGTCACCAAATTGAATTTTCCTATTCGTTATTCTTCATCCTCCAGCTTCACGCACGGCAGATTCCATCTGTAGTGCGCTGCTCCGATACGAATCACAAGCACAACTATTGTTCCGATCACAAGCGCCGGAATCTGTCCCCAGCTTCTATATGCCAGTACACAACAGATTGCCCCTGCGATCGATGCACAGGCATACACATGCTTTACAAAAATATATGGTGGAACTCCTGCCATCACATCTCGGAGAAGTCCTCCTCCAACTCCTGTCAGTACTCCAAGGAAACTTAAGAAAAACATATTATCATGATATCCCGCTGTCCATCCTGTGGATACTCCGACCGCTGTAAAGATCCCAAGTCCGACCGAATCCATCAGGAACATTAGTCCTGCATAGAGTGCCTGGTATTTGCTATGCACCAGTCTCTTATTAATAGAAAGTAAG
>ERZ1034763.910-NODE-910-length-10980-cov-7.565584_pt1 | contig 10980 bp, 9 predicted proteins | sample MGYA00520701_ERZ1034763 | MGnify/ENA primary metagenome ERZ1034763 (study PRJEB33766, sample SAMN09781707) | gut metagenome | biome: gut microbiome | host: Homo sapiens | place: Madagascar | study: EMG produced TPA metagenomics assembly of the PRJNA485056 data set...
ATTCTGATTCTCAGGTTGATAGTGGAGAAGCACAGGTCAAAATCATTATTCAAAGTATTCCTGTGAATAAAGCTTGTTCTTTGAAATACAGCGTTAAAGGTGGAAAGTTACGAGGCACATTTAAAAATAATGTTACAGACTGGTTGCCACTTACTTGCATGGTCGTAGAGAAGAATCCTGTCACAGGTGAAGATGCTTTTTGGACGCATGATGACAGATATCAATGTGGAAAAACATTTTCTTATGCCTGTTCAGATTTTTCCACTAAAGGAAAGAGTTTTTGTTTTGGTTTATGTGAATCAATAAGTGTTGGCGCCTGTTTTTCTAATCATGCAGATATAGTAATAAATCCTGACGTGTATGCGCCTCGGATTACTGGGTTCAAAAGTGGCGCTACATACAAAAAAGCTGTTGTTGTGAAATACAAAGACGCTTCTAAAATTAAGTCAGCTACAGCGAATGGAAAGGCATTTAAGTCAGGTACCAAGTTTAAAAAGCCAGGACACTATACAATAACTGTAAAAGATGTAATCGGTAATAAGAGAACAGCCAGTTTCACAATAAAAAAATAAAGTAGAAAATATAGTTAGCACTGATACGCTGACAGACGACGGTTATGCCTTATCTGAGTTTATACTTGGATAAGGCATTTTCATTCAATTTCAAATAATCAATATAAAACTAGGTTTTATATTCTCTGATATGTGGGGTTATCATATGTCCTTATATGGACAAAGATAAAAAAATATGGTATATAGTAATATATATGATATAGTTACAATGATGCAAAGGGCATTAGGGAGGTAACTAAAGGAAATGGCGTTCAATGGAGGTAATCATGAAGAAGAAGATCAAGAAATTAGTATCAATAACTCTTGCAATAGGTGTATTAATAGGGATACCTCAGATATCCGTGAAAACTATTAACGCATTTGATAAGAAGGGATTACAAATTTACCAGGTAACATTTGAAAAGGATTTGGAAGAACAATGTGACATATCTGTGGAAGCAATTCTAAATAACAAGAATATTGTTGATACTTATCCATATGTAACAATCACATGTTCACCTGCACATGTATGGGCATATGGAAGCAAAAAACCGCTAAAAGGTTTATATAACGAAAATGATAATTCTTATTATATGTATGCAGATGATGAATGCCGTAAGTATTGGTATCAGATAGGAACTACAGGAGCATTTGATTCTGAGCCTGTTTCTTCCAAAATAGAGCTTTTGAAAGAAACAGAAGATACAGAACATGTTTTGGTTTATGCAAATTACGATATTGACTGGTACACATATACAGATATAAATGATTCATCTACATATGTAAAGCAATCGAAACCATTTTATTACAGTGATGTTACTGATCAGAGTATAAACGAAAATTGTACATCTGACGATTTGAAGTCCACTCTTGTTCAGATGGTTGTGCCTGAAACGTACACTATAACATTACCAAAAATATTACAGCTTGATACAAGCACTAACCAAGCTACCTATGCAGTTAAAGTAAGTGGTAATATTGCAACAAATTCGGTAATTCATGTGGTTCCAGATTCATCAGTTTCACTTGAAAACGGAAACGGGGAAACAGTGAATGCAACCATTTTACAGGAAAAAGAAGATTTTAAGACAAACGAGTTGGAAGCAGCTGGAGATGCAGGAATAAGTACAATAGGAACTATTACATCTGGTGAACTTTCTGCCGGAGATTGGCTTGGAAAATTCAACTTCAATATTAGTGTTGAAAGATAGGAGGGTGCTATGAAAAAAATAAAAAGTATAGTATTGGCACTTACATTTTGCTTGATATGCACAACAGCCAGTATTTCTGTAAGTGCAAAAACAACAGAAGAAACACAGGATTCACAACTCATTAACTTTGTAATGAATCATATTGAAGAAATAAGGAAAAGTACTGAGGCAATTGCAAAAGATTATCCTTATGTAACAGTTTTAAAGACCAGTTCAGATTATTATATATGCTCACTTACAAACAAACAGTTTGGAAGTGCAAATGACGTACCAGTAGCTCAAAATGGTACTGTATCTGTGAATCAAGACATTGCTGCTAAAAATGGTAATTTTGATTATCAGTCGACAGATCATAAAAACTTTTATGAGAATACTTTACTGAGTGCTGACATTTTGTATGCTAATTATGATATGCATTACGCAAATGTGAATGACAATTACGATTTAGTAGAAGATATGATTGTAAAAACATTTGACGCTATGGAAGTTGAACAGGACGAAGACCAGACACAGGCAGTTGAAGTAACGGCTGATATTGCATCACAGTATACAATCACTCTTCCAAAATTTATTCAGGTAAGTTCAGATACATTAACAACTACTTACAATGTAAGCGTTACAGGAGAACTTGAAGGAATGAAAGTCCTAACTGTATCACCACCAAATTCAATGCTTTTAAAACAAGATGGTCGTGATGATATAAATGCTACTATCACGCAGGATTTATCAGCATTTCGTGCATCTGATTTACAAAAAAATAACGGAACGATGAGTGCCACTGGAACAATAACAGTTGCTGCAAAACCAAAGGCTGGTGTTTGGAATGGTAATTTTAATTTCACAATTAATCTTGCCACGGAATAGGAGGTACAGAATATGAAAAAATTTAAAAAAATAGCAGCCTGTCTGCTTGTACTTGTTATGACAGTTGTATGTATTCCAACAATAAAAGCGGATGCTGCAGATTCTATCCCAACAAACACATATGTGAATACAGATGCGGACAATCAATTTGTTGAATACTTTATGGATAAAGTCATAGTGGCTTCAGATACACCCAGACCCTACAAGTATTGGATGATTTATAAAGAGGATAACATATGGCGCGTTGCTCTTACGAACGACAAGTGTTATGCAACAAACGGTTATTATGATTTTATTATTTGTACAGGCCAGTATGCTGATTTTACATCTATGACATCCTCTGATGAAGACCAGACATTTCTTAAACAGGAAAACTGGCATCTTAATTCTGGTTCTGCTAGAAAGGTCTGTATTATTGCATCAAATTATGATGTGCCTTATCAGGAAAATAACAAAGTTTTAGGAACATATTTTGCTGCATCCTGTGATCACGATTATTATACACAGAATGATGAGGGAATATCTGATTCTAATGAAGCAATAATTAAGGCACATGTAGAATCAACATACACAGTTACAATACCAAAACATATTTCATTAGAAAGAGAAACACAAAAAGCCGATTACTCAATTAAGGTAAAAGGCGATATAGCATATAACGAAAAAATAACCGTTGCTCCAGATGTTTCTTCATTTGCTTTGAAACAAACTGGTAAAGATGATATAAAGGCCACCATTACTCAGAATATCAGCGATTTTACTTTTGCTGATCTGAGCTTAGCTGGCGATGATGGTGTAAGTACAACCGGAAATATTTCTACTACAGGATTAACAGCTGGACACTGGCAAGGAGGATTCAATTTTAACATTACGCTTGAAAAGGTTGATTAAATTTCATGGGCATGTTGACACATAATTGACATGCCCATTTTTATAAAACAAAGAAATGAGGAATATTATGATTTTAAATTATGAAAATTTAAACGAAGAAGGGTTAACGGAAATTTCTAAAAAAGGAGTTTCTATTAACGTTTTTAAGCAAAAAGAATTTAATAAATACAGGAAAAAGTGCGAAGAGCAGAATATTGTTATTTCTGTTTTGCGTAACACTAAATTAAAAGAAGTTTCTGTGAATGATGAATCAGATGAGTATGTGAAAATAGGAGAGAAATGTTTTTCGTTAAAGTCTGAAAAAAGTAAAAAAGCCTTTGGATACTTTAGTGTTGGAAATAATTGCTTTGTCAGAATTGAAAAAAATTCTTTTTTCCCACTTTTGCTTGTTTTATTAGCTATTTTAATTTTTTTGTTTATTAACAGTCATTCCTCGTTTCTACCATGGAATCATATGCAATTAGAAAAAAATGACACAGATACATCCAATATAGTAGTAAACGAAGATTTGCAGGAGCAGACCACATTCATGGGATATACTTCTGCAACTGCCAGACCGGGAGCATCTGTTTTGCAGCTTGTAAATCCAGAAGGAAACACTTCAAATTTTGTATATCTGATTACAGAAAAACAAAAATTGGAAAAGATTAAAACATTTTCTTCAGAAAACGAAGCCTCTGGGTGGATAACAGAGCATCAAAATACATATACAAATTGTTATGATAATTCCGGTGATTATAAAATTAAGGATCAGGAAGGCAACAGAACGGACAAATATACTGACTATAGTATTAAACAAATGAATGGTTCATTTGTCGTTTACAAAAATACATCAGATGTAATTTATTTTACAAAGGGAATTGCGCCAGGTAACACAAAGAACTGGGATATTTGTAAATTTCTATCGCCAGGTGAACATAATGTTGTGTTTAGAATAACCCCATATGACGAAAAAACAGGGGGAGTGTGCCAAGGAGCAAATATGGATGTGAATATATTGGTGGAAACAGAATAAATGCTGATAAAGGAGGAAGTATTAAAACAATGAGAACATTGAGAAGAAAAAAACTTATAATAGGCGTGTTTATTGTTTTGACATTGTCTATTGCATTTTTAATTACATTTATGGTAGGACAAAGTACAGGGCAAAAATCAGTTCTTGCAGATGCATTTGTAGATAAAGTGTCAGATCAGGTAACCGGGCAAATGAATGACGATATAACCGGACAAATTGCAGAGAAGGTCATTAGTGACAAGGTTAAAAGTTGTGTCACAGATGCCAAAATTGAAAAAGCAGTAAGTGACAATGTGTCAGAAAAAATTTCTGAAAAGACAAAAAATGAGATCGCAAAGCAGATTTTAAAAAATGTTCAGGATTCTATTCAAAATTCCATTGATGACGCTGTAGCTAACCAGGTACTTAACATGGATTCTTTGTCAAAAGGACAAAAGACGGAAGTCAGGAACATGATTGCATCGTCAGTAAAAGGTGTGATTGGAGATACAGATACAAAATCTATTTCTGATGACGATATCAAAAGCATTCAGGATACAATTGAGAGTAATTTGAAAGGTTCTCTTGAAACTACTATCACAAAATATATCAAGGGTAACGATGTAACATTGTCATCACAGACAATCGAACAGATCACAAAGCAGATCAACATTACACAGGCAGTAAACGATGCAATTAAAAATTCAGATACTATCGTAAAAGAAAAAGAAATTTCGAAAATCCAAAATGAAATAATTAAGGAAGTCGAAAAAAACGTCAAAACTCCAGTCAAAGGAGAGGATTACTTTACAGATACAGAAATAAATGAAATTGAATCAGCATCTGCAAAAAAAGCAGCGGATAGTGTAGCGGGTGATATTAAAAGTGTAAAGGATTCTGTGAATACCATCACAAATAATATCAGCAGTATGCAATCTCAAATTACAGATTTGAACTCACAAATCAAGGATTCTCAAAAAGAATCTAGTAGTATCATCAACGATAAGATATCCGTTGTACAACAGTCTGTAACCAACATAAATGAACAGATTCAACAGATTAATCAAGCGGCAGATGAACTTGGAGGGAAGATTAATATTAAGAATTCTTTTCTTCGCCGTATTACCGCAAAGAAAGGTTCGATTGACAAAGCAGAGATTGTTGATACATCTAACATGACGATTGCTGAATTCGTAGGTGTACTTTCCGGGAATGAGAAAGAATACACAACGGCCATAAATCAGTTGTCGTATGATGTTACCCAGATCAAAACTCTTATTGGGGAAAACTTTAAATCCTTGTCTGACGAATGTGCATCTCTATCTGCTTCGATTGATGCTAATGGAGACAAAGTTACTACGCTTCAGGAGGCATTAAATGCAGAAAGCCAGAAAAGAGAATCTGAGATTACAGAGATAAAGGGTTCGATTACCGATAACATGTCCGATGTGCAGAATAAACTAGATGCATACAAGAAAGCAAGCCAGGCATACGCCGATGATCAGTCCGAATCAAACCGGACCGCACTTGAAGATGCAAAACAGGCTCTGCAGGATTCTCTCAATTCATATAAAGGAAACCTTGACACCTTAACGGATACGGTGGATGGACTGGATAATGCCACGCAGAAGAAGGTGGAGGATATCAACAAGCAGATTGCGGATGCACTAGATGCACTTAATGCTGGTGACAATTCACTGGATGAAAAGATCACACAGCTTTCCGGAAGTACTGCATCCCTTACTGATGCGTTGCAGAAAGCCATTGATAAGGAAGTGCAGGACAGAAAAGACCAGATTGACCAGACAAAGAAAGAACTTGGTGACAGTATCAATGACCAGATCAAGAATGTAAACGATAAGATGTCCGAGGTTGAGGCTGCACAGAAAAAATATACGGATGATGCCAGTGCTGAGAACAAACAGGCACTTGCACAGGCAAAAACAGATCTGCAGGCTGCCATTGACCAGCTGAACCAGACATTATCCGGAGACATCAGCAGTTTGGACACTGATACACAACAGAAGATATCGGATGTAAAGGCTACAATCAAAACTCTGGATGATCAGCTGCAGCAGGATGGAACAGACATCACAACGCTTAAGAACGGGGTAGCAGGACTTACTACAAGTCTCTCGGATGTAACAAAATCTATAAAAAATGAAACCACTTCCCGTGAGAATGCAGATAATGCCATTAAGACCACAATGGGAGATTCTTCAGACGCTGCAGATGTAAAAGGCGATACGATTTTTGCAAAGATAGCTACCTTATGGAATAAAGTTACAGCTGTGGAAAACAAGGTTGATGCTACGGATCAATGGGCTGACGGTATTGTTCTGGCGAACAGCACTGGAACTAACTCTGGAAAAACGGTTTATTATGAAAATGTAACAACCGGTACACACAATGGCGGAATACGATGGAAGATAGATGGAAATCTTTTGGGGCTGACCAATATCAAGCCAACGAGCAACATTACAATTCAGTACAGCTCGACAACACCGGATATTGTATGTAGTTATGAACAGGGGTCTGGTTATCTGTATGTCTATGTAGATGCAGATTATAAAGCGGCAGCACTGGCGGGAAATATTACAATAGATTCTATCCAGGTTGAGTCAGAACAGTAATTAATGAGGTTATGAGTTGACAGAATCAAAAATTTGTCAATTGTAACATAAAATCTTTTCTGAAAGAAGGCTTGTGGGAAACCCATAGGCTCTTGTAAAGAAAAGAAAATACCGGATTTTACTGTGGAAATTCGTCCGGGAAGGTCGGAAGAACAATAAAAAAGATTAATTTACCATGCGCTGCCGAGCACAGTATCGGCGGCAAAAACTATTCATGAACAATAAGAACCGATCTAAAATTAATTGGCATTAATTCAATTAATACTAATTAATAGCATGACAAAAAATTAGGAAGGAGAAGAAAATGAGACAAATTATTAATGTTTCGAAAATTTTCGGGGGGGGGGTAAAATTAGATACCCTACCTTTATCAAAGGTTAAGCAAGATAAATCCAAAAATCGAATAACAAAATTTCAATCGAATTTGTACGAAAAATTCAAAACGGTATTGATGTTTGTCCTTTTTGCAATTATCTGGAACAGTATTCCTGTTACAGCAGGTGTTACTGACAATCTTCAAAGTGCTGCTGCCGGTATACTTGGAGCAGTTGATGCGAGAGTAGGAACTTCTTATGAGGATGCATCCACAAACGCAAAGATTAATTATCTTGAAGAAGAACTTAAGGAATTGCAGGAACTTGTCTCGGAGCTTAAGACAGTGATTGAGACTTCAGATATTAAGTAAGGAGGGCAAGCATGAAAAAAGTAAAAAAGCCATGCCAATTAAAAGAATCTTTTCGAAACGTTGTTATTATGGTCGCTACGGTGCTTTTGCTTGGGACAGTTTCTGTTTCAGCGTCGGTAACCGATAATCTTGGTGATTCTATCGAAAAGATACTTGGTCCGGTAAACGCAGCAATAAGCAAGAATTTTGTAACATCATCGACTAATGGAAAACTAAACCAGATGAAAAAAGATATGGATGCTACAAAAAGTTCAATGACAGAACTTTTGGAACCATATTTATCAAGCCTGACGGTGTGGGTTAATAGTACTGATTCTGCTTATGATGGCAGGATCGTAACTGTTACAAACAACAAAGGAGAAAAAATAAAGGCTGCATTTGGCTTTAAGAATGGACATTACGAGGCTACTTTTCCAAAACTCGTCAGAAATTCATATAACATTTCTTATCCATTTGTTTTAAGTGGCGGCTACGTTTCGAACATGGCTATTTCGTATAATCTAGTATCAGGCAATAATAGCAGACAACTCTTTGGAAACATTCAGCAAATGTCAATGGAGGAGATTCAGGCATGTTGTAAAGCCGGTGCTATCTCAGAAATTGCAAAAGTAGGAGATACGATATCTGATGGAAAGTACACCTACACGATCATAGGTATTAATCAGGACCATCCTTGCGATGCTGATGGAAATTTATTGAACAGTAGCAAATATGGAGACGTACTTACGCTTATGGCATTAGGGGCACCAGCTGGCGCAGGTGATGGAAAGACTCCTGTTAATCCTAATGCTGCGAAAACCCCATACGGGAATGAAAAAGCTTCCATGAGAACGTTACAATGGAATGACTCCACAATGAGAACGTCTACCATGTTCTCTTATTTGGATAGACTTCCTTCTTCTACTCAAAAGTGCATCGGGTATGTGCAAAAGGCAACAGGGTATTGGACTTGTGAAGTAGAGGACGATTACAAGGTGGTTTATACTGGAGATAAGTGCTTTTTGCTTTCTGAAAAAGAAATAACGGGAACAAGTTCCCATACTAAAGAAAGAGAAGTTACTTTTCAATATCAATATTTTCAAGATATTGCCACTACATCAGATAGCCGGAATTTTAATGGAGAGGATTGGTATCTTCGTTCGCGTTTTCTTAATGTTTATCCTGCAAGTAACGTCGGATTTTACCAAATTGTTGAAGATGGTACAGTTCATGAATGTGGAAGAGTTTACACAGAAAACTCAGGTGTTTTCCCGGCATTTTGTATTTACTAGATAATTATATACAAATTTGATTGACAGGTATTCTGTGAAAACAGGTACCTGTCAATTTTGTTATTACAAGAATTTTAAAATGAAAGGGGAAAATATGAAAATCGAACATTTGTTTCGGGGGGGGGTAAAATTAGATACCCTACCTTTATCAAAGGTTAAGCAAAATAAATCAAAAAATCGAATAACAAAAATTGAATTTGTACAAAAATGCAAAACGGTACTGATGTTTGTCCTATTTGCACTTATCTGGAACAGTATACCTGTTACGGCAAGTGTTACTGACAATCTACGAAGTACTGCTGCCGGTATACTTGGAACAGTCGATGCAAGTGTGAAAAACTCTTATGAGAATGCTCCGACAAATGCTAAAATCAACTATCTTGAAGAAGAGATACAAGAGTTAAAGGAACTTGTAGCAGATTTGGAAACCGTGATTGAAACAGCAGATATTAAGTAGACAAGGGAGGAATATCATGAAGCATTTAAGACAAACTATCCGGAATATAGCCATTATGGTATCTATGGCACTTGTGATCGGTACGGTCTCCGTATCTGCAGGTGTTACTGATAATCTTGGGAGTTCGATTGATAAGATACTGGGGCCGGTAAACGCTTCACTAAGTGGTAACTTTAATACATCATCTACCAATGGAAAGCTCAATCAGATGAAAAAGGATGTAGCAGAAACAAAAGTTTCTATGGAAAATCTTTTAGCACCCTATCTTTCGGAACTGACAGTATGGGTGGATAGTACAAATGATTTTTATAATGGGAAGACAGTTTCTGCAACAAACAGTGATGGAAAGAAAGAGACTGCATCGTTCATTTTTAAAAATGGACATTATGAGGCGACATTTCCAAAACTCGTTAGAAATACCTATGATATTGCTTATCCATTCATATTAAGCAGCGGTAAGCAACTTGACCTTGCAATGCAATTTGATCTTGTAGCCGGTAGTAATACAAAACAGCTTTTCGGAGACCTGCAGAAAATGTCCATGTCTGATATTCAGGCGGCCTGTAAAGCGGGGACAATTCAAAGTGTTGCTAAAGTAGGGGACACCGTAACTGATGGCACATATACTTATACGATTATCGGGATAAATCAAGATTCCCCATCAGATGATCAGGGTAACCTGCTTGACAAAAATGAATATGGCGATGTTTTGACATTTATGGCATTAGGTGCTGAGGTAGGACCTGGTAATGGAAATCCGGTTACGACTAGTATATCTAAAACTCCGTATCGGTACGAAGAAAAACCAATGAACATGCAGGATGATTATGATGGTGGATGGGTATCAAGTGATATGAGAAATACCACCATGAATGAATATATAGAAAAACTTCCTGACTCTACGAAAAAACTCATTGGATATGTGCAAAAAGTTACAGGCGATTACAGTGGTATTGATTCATATGGAAGCAAAGTAAGTGTTACGGGGGATAGATGCTTTATTTTGTCTGTGAAAGAGGTATGTGGAGAAGAAGATGATTATGGAGGTTATTCTGCAACAAAAATAGAAAGAGATTCAAATTTTCAGTATCAATATTTCGAAAAGATAGCCACAACAGATTCAAGCAGATGGTTTAGCGGCGCAGATAGATGGTGGCTTCGCAGCCCAAGCGTTGCACAGCTTGCTACATGCAGTTCTATTCTTCGCGGAAAGGTGTTAATGAACAATGGGGCAGAACAAGAAAAATGTGTGTTTCCTGCTTTTTGCATTTATTAAGAAATCAAAAGATACAAATTCAACTGACTGGTATTCTGTGAAAACAGAAACCGGTCAAATTTGTTATCGTGAATATTTCAAAATGAAAGGATAAAATATGAAAATCGAACATTTGTTTCGGGGGGGGGTAAAATTAGATACCCTACC
>ERZ1034763.911-NODE-911-length-10966-cov-4.626157_pt1 | contig 10966 bp, 10 predicted proteins | sample MGYA00520701_ERZ1034763 | MGnify/ENA primary metagenome ERZ1034763 (study PRJEB33766, sample SAMN09781707) | gut metagenome | biome: gut microbiome | host: Homo sapiens | place: Madagascar | study: EMG produced TPA metagenomics assembly of the PRJNA485056 data set...
CGGCTGTTCCGTCCGGAAGAATGACACCTTCCTGCATATAGCCGGTGATTTTGGCTACATAATTCTGGGTTTCTTTAAATGGAGGAATTCCACCGTATTTTGCTACGTTGCCGCTGCCTGCATTGTAGGCGGCAAGAGCAAGGGAAGTATCTCCATTGTATTTGTCTAAAAGCTCGCTGATATATTTGGCACCTGCCATAATATTCTGTTCCGGGTCATAAGGGTCTGTACAGCCAAAATAAGAAGCAGTGGAAGGCATTAACTGCATGATGCCCATGGCTCCTGATTTTGAAGTGGCATTTGCCTGAAAATTGGATTCCTGCTTTGCCATGGCGGTCAGAAGAGAAACAGAGACACCATAGGTATCGGCGGCTTTTTGAAAGATAGATGCAAGGGAATTACTGCCTGCATTATTTAAATAGGATTCAAAATTATTTACACCGTTTACAGAGGTTGTGGAAGCAGCGGTACTTCCAAGCGCAGCGGTAATCGGATCAATCTGCATGGATAGAACTCCTTTCATAATCTGAAATTCTTCTTTCTCATTAAGATGCGAATTCCAGGCTGTGTATTAAAATTACAATTTATGCTAGTATAGCATAAAAAACTTGTTTTTTGAAGTCTCATATTGTAGAGTTATTGTGTTTGATGTAGAAAGGGCGAATTAGAAAGAAGGATTACAGAATGAAACAAAATGGCTATGTCAAAGCAGTGAAAGCAGCATTTCCGTATACGATACCGGTATTGACAGGTTATCTTTTTATAGGAATTGCATTTGGCGTGATGTATCAGGAAAAAGGCTACAATTTTCTTTGGGCAATCCTGATGAGTATCTTGGTGTACGCCGGAAGCGGACAGTATCTGGCTGTTAATTTCTTTGCACCGGGAGTCAGCTTCCTGCAGATTATATTCTTAGAATTTATGGTAAATATCCGGCATGTCTTTTATGGACTGTCTTTAATAGAAAAATTCCGTGATATGGGAAAAAAGAAATTATATATGATTTTTTCCCTGACAGATGAGACCTATTCCTTATTCTTTATTACAAAAGTGCCGGAGGGCGTGGATGAGCACAAATTCCTATTTTCCATTGCGTTGTTAGACCAGCTTTACTGGATTATTGGCTCTGCCATCGGAGCCATTGCCGGAACGCTGATTCCGTTTGACACAACGGGTATTGATTTTGCCATGACAGCATTGTTTGTCGTAATTTTTGTGGAGCAGTGGCTGACCAGCAGGAATCATTTGCCGGCGCTGACCGGAATTGCAGCATCCCTTATCTGCCTGCTTATCTTTGGCAGTGATAATTTCATTCTGCCATCCATGATTTGTATTATGATAATTCTGTTATCCGGTCGTAAGGTGATGGAAGAAAAGGAGGTAGCGGAAAATGCCGATTAGCGTGGAACGGTCATTATTAATTATTGTGGTTTGCGGATTGGTTGTATTTACAACAAGGGCAATTCCGTTTGTATTATTCAGTGGGAAAAAAGAAATCCCGGAAATCGTAAAATATCTTGGAAAAGTGCTGCCGCCTGCAGTTGTGGGAATGCTTGTTATTTATTGCTTAAAGGCAGTAAATGTAGTGAAGTTTCCATTTGGTCTGCCAGAATTTATTGCAGTTTTCGTAGTTATCGTTTTACATGTGTGGAAAAGAAATAATTTACTGAGCATCGGTGTGGGAACCGTGCTTTATATGGTGTTGATACAGACAGTATTTGCGTGATGTTAAAGAAATCTTAAAGACTTGGTGCCTTGGTTCTTAAAGGTTCATTCGATACAATAATGGTGTACTTGGAAAGGGGAAAAGAAAATGTATAACATATTGATATGTGATGATGAACCGGATATCGTGTCCGCGTTAAAAATCTATCTTGCATCGGATGGCTATGGAATTTACGAGGCTTATAACGGTCGGGAAGCAATTGAAATGATGCAGAAAACAGAGATACATCTTGTGCTCATGGATATTATGATGCCGGAAATGGACGGCATCCAGACCATGGTGAAGATTCGTGAGAACAGCAATGTCCCTGTGATTTTCCTGACTGCAAAAAGTGAAGACAACGATAAGGTTTTAGGACTTATGGTGGGAGCGGATGATTATATTACCAAGCCATTTAATCCGGTGGAGGTCCAGGCAAGAGTAAAATCCCAGCTGCGCCGTTATATGCAGCTTGGAGGTGGAAACATGACAAAGAAGAATCTTGCCATCGGTGGCATTGAATTAGATGACAGTGCCAAGGTTGTGACGCTGGATGGAGATGCGGTGAGTCTTACCCCTACAGAGTATGATATTTTGAAACTGTTTATGGAACAGCCCGGAGTTGTATTTTCTCCAAAGGATATCTATCGCAAAGTATGGAAAGATGCGCCGTTTGGCTCAGAAAGTACAGTGGCAGTGCATATTCGCCATCTTCGGGAAAAATTAGAGTATGACCCTGCAAATCCACGATATTTAAAAGTGGTGTGGGGACAGGGCTATAAGATGGAAAGAGGAAACACGCCATGAAAAAGAAAAAAAGAGGCATCAGAAGAGCAAGCGCAGTCATTGCTTTTATTTTACTGACTTCAATTGCATTTTTATCTGCAGTATTTACGCTGGAAATGATAGACAGCCAGATCTATCGAAACAGTCAGGAGGAAACAGAGGCAGACTATCGGGAGCAGATTGGTTCCTATCTGGCAGCAGAAATTTTTTCGGAATTTGTAAATTATGATATAGAGGATGCGCGGTCTTTTGCATACAGCCTGGCTGATGAGACGAACTTTAATTTTTATGTATTTAAAAAGAGTGTAGATACTTCCGTGGAACGAATCTGTACCATAGAAAACGGAAGTCTGGCAAGCGTCATTCCGGAATACATGGCAATCGTGGGAAATTATGACAGTTATTGTTATCCGGGAATTTCCATAGATGTTTTAAACAGTCCGGAGCAGATATTTACGGAAGTAGAAGAACAGGATGCAAATCTTTCAAGAGGTGATATTTATGCAGTGGCATTCTTCCCGCTGGGGGATTTGACTTATCATGATGATTTGTATTTTAAAATGAAATATATTGATTTTGCATATAAGACCCGCTATGCAATCTTTGCGGTACTTGCAGTAAGTACAATTGGAGCAGTTATTTTACTGGTTACGCTGGTACGGACTGCCGGAAAGAAGGATGAAGAGGGCAGAATACAGAGAAGTTTTATCGATAAGATTCCGCTGGAACTCTATGGACTGATGCTTTATATCGTTGCAGCCTGTGTGGCAGGATTTTTTGGAAACATATGGGGATTTTACGGAACGGACATAGGCTCCTTTGCTGCCATTGTGATACTGGCAGTATTGACAGCAACCCTGCTTTTAGTATTTCTCATGAGCTGCTCAGTAAGGCATAAGACAAAGACGCTGTGGAGCAACACGCTGTTATGCCGGTTTGTAAAATGGCTGAAACAGGCATTGTCTTATATTAAAAAGCATATGCCGTTTATTTATAAAGGTGTAGTGATTGCACTGGGCATTACTTTCATAGAATTTATCGGTGTTCTGATGCTGGAAGACAGTTACAACTGGGAGTGGATTTTTCTGGTATTTCTGGTAGAAAAGGCAGCACTTTTCCTGATATTCTGCATCATACTGGCAAATCTCAATCAGTTGAAGCAGGGTGGTGAGAAGATTGCAGAGGGTGACTATGATTATCAGATGGACACCAGCCATATGCGTGGAGAATTTAAAAATTATGCAGAGCATCTGAATCAGATTGGAAGCGGAATGCAGACAGCACTGGATGAGCGGATGAAGAGCGAGCATTTTAAAACAGAGCTGATTACCAATGTATCCCATGACATTAAAACACCGCTTACTTCTATTATTAATTATGTGGATTTGCTGACCAAAGAGGATGTGGAAAATCCGAAGGTGCAGGAATACTTAGAAGTGCTGACACGACAGTCTGCCCGGTTAAAGAAATTAATTGAAGATTTAATTGAAGCATCCAAGGCATCTTCCGGTGTGTTAAAGGTCAACTGGGAAAAATGTGTGCCGGAGGTATTACTGACACAGGCAGCGGGCGAATATGAGGAACGGCTGCAGGCAAAGAATTTAGAGCTTGTGATTCATCATCCCGAAGAAGAACTTTCTGTTCTGGCAGATGGAAGACATCTGTGGAGAGTTTTTGATAATCTGTTGAATAATATTTATAAATATGCACAGCCGGGAACCAGAGTTTATCTTGACTTAGAACAGGATGAGAGAAATGTTGCCATCGTATTTCGAAATATTTCAAAGAGTCCTTTGCATATGACGGGAGAGGAACTGCAGGAACGCTTTGTCCGGGGAGACAGCTCCAGAAATACGGAAGGCAGCGGTCTTGGATTATCCATTGCCCAGAGCCTGACGGAGCTTATGCATGGAAGCTTCCACCTGTTAGTGGATGGAGATTTCTTTAAGGTAACGCTGACCTTTCCGCACAACACAGAAAATGCATAAAAATTACTTTGACGGGTTGACAAGTCACAGTGGGAATTTTAGAATACTACTTAGCTGAGGCGTGAAGGAGACTAACTATTATGAAGAAAGAACCATTTGTGACAAAAGAACAGATTGAAGAAATTGTAAAGACATATCCAACCCCGTTTCACCTTTATGATGAAAAAGGCATCCGTGAAAATGCAAAGGCAGTAAAAGAAGCATTTGCATGGAATCCGGGCTTCCGTGAGTATTTTGCAGTAAAGGCAACTCCGAACCCATTTATCTTAAATATTTTAAAAGAGTATGACTGCGGCTGCGACTGTGCATCCCAGACAGAGCTGATGTTAGCTGATTCCCAGGGATTTGACGGAAAGCATATTATGTTTTCTTCCAATGATACCCCTGCATATGAATATAAATTTGCAGACAAGATTGGCGCAATCATCAACCTGGATGACTTTACCCATATCGACTTCTTAGAGAAGACAATCGGTAAGATTCCAGAGACCATCAGCTGCAGATATAATCCGGGCGGAGTGTTCAAAATGAGCAACGGTATCATGGATAACCCGGGAGATGCAAAATATGGATTTACAACGGAACAGTTATTTGAAGGCTTTAAGATTTTAAAAGAAAAAGGTGCAAAGAATTTTGGTATTCATGCATTCTTAGCAAGTAATACCGTAACCAATGAGTATTATCCGATGCTTGCAAAACAGCTTTTTGAAGTAGCTGTTAAATTAAAAGAAGAAGTAGGCTGCCATATCAGCTTTATCAACCTTTCCGGTGGAGTTGGTGTGAACTATACACCAGACCAGGAACCAAACGACATCCGTGTTATCGGCGAAGGCGTACACAAGGTTTATGATGAGATTTTAGTTCCGGCAGGTATGGGTGATGTAGCTATCTATACTGAGATGGGCCGTTTTATGTTAGCGCCTTATGGATGTCTTGTAACTCAGGCAATTCATGAGAAACATACACACAAGGAATACATTGGTGTAGATGCCTGTGCAGTAAACCTGATGCGTCCTGCAATGTATGGTGCATATCATCACATTACTGTGCTGGGCAAGGACAACAGCGTATGCGACCACAAATATGATGTAACCGGTTCTCTTTGTGAGAACAATGATAAATTTGCCGTAGACCGTATGTTGCCGAAGATTGACATGGGCGATTATCTGGTAATTCATGATACCGGAGCACATGGTTATTCCATGGGTTATAATTACAATGGTAAATTAAAATCCGCTGAGTTACTTCTGAAGGAAGATGGCTCCGTACAGCTTATCCGTCGTGCAGAGACACCGAAGGATTATTTTGCAACATTTGACTGCTTTGATATTTTGAAAAATATGAAAGACCCGGAAAAATAAACTTGCAATCTATTGGAAAATATGATAAACTTTCATTTGTTCGGTTCGACGGAACCGAATAAATGCCGGCGTGTCGGAATGGCAGACGAGGCAGACTCAAAATCTGTTGTGGGCAACCACGTGCGGGTTCAAGTCCCGCTGCCGGCATTAAAATTTTGGAAAAGAATCGACTACTGGTCGGTTCTTTTTTTACGCGAGTAGCGAGGAAATTGCAAAGCGTGTTTCCCATAGTTACGCGAATAGAAGGTAAGGAGAATCACATGGAACAGACCAATGACAGAACATTTTTAGAAACAGAACCGGTAGGAAAGCTGTTATTAAAGCTGGCATTGCCTACCGTTGCAGCCCAGTTGATTAATATGATGTATAACATAGTAGACCGTATGTATATCGGCCATATTCCGGGGGATGGTGCAATGGCACTGACCGGAGTCGGTGTATGCATGCCGCTGATTATGGTAGTATCTGCGTTTGCAGCACTGATTAGCAATGGTGGTGCACCAAGAGCGACCATATTTATGGGAAAAGGAGAGAAGGACAAGGCGGAAAAAACGCTGGGGAACTGTTTTTGCACCCAGATTATTGTATCGCTGATACTGACTGCATTTCTGCTGGCGGGAAACAGAGGCTTTCTTCTGGCATTTGGAGCCAGCGAAAATACAATTTCTTTTGCTACTGATTATATGAATATTTATGCCATAGGAACCATTTTTGTGCAGTTGACTCTGGGGATGAATGCATTTATTACGGCGCAGGGATTTGCCAGAACCGGTATGCTGTCGGTACTGATTGGTGCAGTGATTAATATTGCACTGGATCCGGTATTTATCTTTGGCTTTGGCATGGGTGTAAAAGGAGCAGCACTGGCAACAGTTCTTTCCCAGGCATGTTCCTGTATCTGGGTGCTGGCTTTTTTATGTGGAAAGAAAACGCATCTTCGCCTGAAAGGAAAAAATATGATATTGCAGGCAAATATTATTCTGCCGAGTATTGCGCTTGGAACAGCAATGTTTATTATGCAGGCAAGCGAGAGCGTGATTTCAGTCTGCTTTAATTCTTCGCTATTACGATATGGCGGAGATATGGCAGTAGGAGCCATGACCATATTAACCAGTGTCATGCAGTTCGCACTACTTCCGTTACAGGGATTGGGTCAGGGAGCGCAGCCGATTATCAGCTATAATTATGGAGCCAAAAGAGCAGACAGGGTAAAAGAAGCCTATTTCTTATTACTGAAAATTGATGTAGGATTTTCCTTTGTTTTGTGGGCTATGGTGATGGCATTTCCAAGAGCATTTGCAGCCATGTTTACCTCAGATGCGGCACTGATTGCATATACAGGAAATGCACTTCGGATTTATCTTATGGCAATTCTGATATTCGGAATCCAGATGGCGTGTCAGATGGCATTTACATCACTGGGAAAAGCAATATCTTCCATTATTGTAGCGGTCATGCGTAAATTCGTATTATTACTGCCACTTATTTATATTATGCCGCACATTTTTACCGGCAATCAGGCAATGGCCGTTTATATGGCAGAGCCGGCAGCGGATGTGCTGGCGGTAAGCTTTACGTCTGTACTTTTCTATTTCCAGTTCCGCAAGGTGCTGCGTCAGATAGAAGGATAGTTCAAAAAAAGAGCCTCAAAAAAGGCTCTTTTTCGTTGACAAAAAGTTATCATATATGATAACATAGAGACAGTTGTTGAGGTGAGAAATGGAGAAGAATAAGAGCAGGGAGAAGTCGACGCGTTCGGACGTGGTGCGTCAGTTGAAGGCGGTGCGCAAGGAACAGCATATTACCCAGGAAGTGCTTGCGGAGCGGGCAGGCACGAAGAAATCCAATATTTCCAGATTGGAGAGCGGAAGATATAATCCAAGTCTGGATTTTCTGGTGAAGGTAGCAGGCTGTCTGGGGAAGACCGTAGAGATTCAGATTATGGACAAATAGAAGGAGACAGGGTATTATTATGAAGAAGAACAAACCGAAGACCATGGGGAAAAATATTGACCGGGATGTGGAATTATGCAGAACTACCAATGCCAGAGTCAGCAGTCAGATGATGCGGACACTGGTAAGCCATGAGATTCCATTCACACAGAACTGGGTGAGAGTTCCATTTTATAAGAGAGTTGCTTATAATGGGGCGAAGGAAGTCTGCGTTATCAGCACACATTACAACCAGTATCAGCGGGCGAGAAGAGTATTAGACCATATGGAAGTGGTATATCGGGAACGCATGATTTTGCATGCGGTATAAGACAGGAGGAAAAAGAGATGGAGAGCTTAACAAAGCAGTTCCCGGATAAGGAGACCTTTGACAAATTCTTTGTAGAGAATTTCAAGACTATGACTTACGAAGATGTAAAAGAAGGCTTAGAGGAATTAGTCAAGGCAGAAGGATTAAATATATTTCAGGATGATTATGTGAAAAATGTACGGAAAGAGGATTTTAAAGAGCATCTTTCCAAGGGCGCACGATTTGAATTTGAAAATGCCATGACAGAAGCATTTTATGATAAGAATCCGGAAGTATATGAGGCAGCATTTGGACTTTACGAAGAAGCGCCAAAGCAGGCAATGGCAATTACCGAGATTTTTCACCGGACATATCAAGAGATATATGAAGAGAGTTTAAATTGTATGTTTGACGCAGTGATAGCTCCGTTGGTATAAGAAATAATTTTCGGATATTTGAATGTATAATCCACTTTTTTAGAATAGCAGATTCTGGCTGTGATTTTAAAAAAGTGGATTTTTTGACTTTAGAAAAATTTAATTTCAAAAAGAGGAAAGATTGTGCTACCATTACAATAAGCAGGTAACAGGTGATTATGAAGGAGATAGATTTTGTTATCAGGACTATCTTTCTGATGTTTGTAAGAATTGCTGCATGGTTCGTCGAAGTGCAGATGCGTGATAAGGGCTGTTAGGGACACTTGGAATTTCGTCAGGCAATAGGCAACGCTGGTACAGGGATGTACCAGCGAGGCACAACTGAACAGGGATGTGAATTTGTGCCGTTTGCCGGATGAAATTAATATGATAGCGAAATTCCCAGTGTCCCTTACAGGCATTATGTTGCATCTGGCCTCGCCGGACAGCACAGCATTTCAGCCAAAGCAACCGGAAAGACGGTTTTTATAACTTTCCGTTTGCACAATCACCTGAATAACCAGAATAAAAGGAGGAAGCTATCAAATGGCATTTGTATCCTTTCAGAATGTAAGTAAAGTATATAAAACCGGAGAAGTTACGATAGAAGCATTACATGATGTGAATTTTGAAATAGAAAAGGGAGAATTCTGCGTTATCGTAGGAGCGTCCGGAGCAGGAAAGACAACAATATTAAATATATTGGGAGGAATGGATTATCTGACCACTGGAAAAGTATATCTGGATGGAGAAGAAGTCTCAGCATATAATAAGCGGCAGCTTACCAGTTACCGGAGATATGATGTGGGATTTGTATTCCAGTTTTATAATCTGGTGCAGAATCTTACCGCATTGGAAAATGTTGAACTTGCAGCACAGATTTGCAAGGAACCGTTAGATGCAGCAACAGTTTTGGATGAGGTGGGCTTAAGTGAACGGAAAACCAATTTTCCGGCACAGTTATCCGGTGGAGAACAGCAGAGAGTGGCAATTGCAAGAGCACTGGCAAAGAATCCGAAGGTGCTGCTTTGTGATGAACCGACAGGCGCACTGGATTATAATACCGGAAAAGCCGTTTTAAAACTGTTGCAGAACACCTGCAGAAAACAGGGCAAAACCGTCATTGTAATTACACATAATCAGGCACTGACTGCAATGGCAGACCGTGTCATTACCGTAAAGAGCGGAACCATTCAAAAGATAGAGAAAAATGAACATATCGTGGATGTCGATGAGATTGAATGGTAGTCCATGTGGAAAAGAAAGGATTTGAAATATGAAATCCATGATGAAGAGAAATACATTTCGTGAGATAAAGAAAAGCTTTGGAAGATATTTTGCTATCCTTGCCATTATTGCACTGGGTGTTGCATTTTTTTCCGGCCTTAAGATTACCCAGTCGGTCATGGTGCATTCTGCGGATGTTTATTTAAAGGATTTGCAATTCTATGATTATCGTCTGGTATCCACACTTGGCTTTACAGAAGAAAATGTAGAAGCACTGGCAGAAAAAGAAGATGTCCGGGCGGCGGAGGGTGCCATATCGGCAGAGGTTCTTTATAAGGATGCCGGAGAAAATGAGCGCGTTATCAAGATGCATTCCGTCACAGAGAAGGTCAATAAACTGAAGCTGATTGCCGGAGAAATGCCGCAGTCTGCTGATGAATGTGTGGTAGATTCCGCACTTTTTTCAGAAGATGCCATTGGAAGCAAGCTGGTTCTTTCGGAAAATAATACAACAGATGATTTAGATAAATTTGCATACAAAGAATATACGATTACCGGACTGGTACAGTCACCGTGCTATATCCAGTTTGAACGTGGCAATACATCCATTGGAAATGGCAGAATCAGCGGATTTGCCTATATATTAAAAGATGGATTTGCAGTAGATTATGACACAGAAATCTATATTAAATTTGATGAAGATTATGACATCTATTCCGATGAGTATGATTCCTATATGGAAGCAAAGGAAGCGGACTGGGAGACCTATACAAAGGAACAGGCGGATATCCGCTATGAGGAGATTGTAAAAGACGCACAGGACGAACTGGATGAGAAGAAGGAAGAGTTAGAGGAAAAGCGGGCAGAAGCGGAAGCGGAATTAGAATCGGCAAAGCAGCAACTTACGGATGGAGAAACAGAGCTCTCCGATGGAAAAAATCAGATTGCTTCTGCAAAGACCGAGCTTTCTGCTAAAGCATCGGAGCTGCAGTCCGGGAAGGATGCATTGTCTTCTAAGGTGGCAGAATTAGAGAGCGCATCGCAGCAGATTTCCGGGCAGGAAAGTGCACTGGCAGCAAAAAAGGCAGAGTATGAGCAGGGATTGAATGCTTATTTGGCAGCAAAGCAGCAGGTGACGGATCAGAGAAACAGCCTTGAGGCCGCAAAAGCGCAGTTGACGGAAAATACTCCGGGCTATGAAGAGATGCTGGCACAGATTGAAGCCGGTTTAACGGAGGTTG